>JAAUYD010136527.1_pt1 | contig 13260 bp, 9 predicted proteins | sample 7278101 | NCBI WGS metagenome assembly JAAUYD01 (sample SAMN14350128, study PRJNA611818) | marine sediment metagenome | isolation source: surface marine sediment (0.6m) | place: French Polynesia: Moorea | collected 2018-08
AAATAATTCCCCTTGCAAGTTTTCGGGAATTAAAGTTACTCCATCGAATAATAATGCTCTTATTCCTAGCTGAGTAAAAATCAAAATATTAGAAAATGCCACACCAGTTAATGCAACTGCTAAACGAACTTTATTATGGGATAATTGCGCCCAAGCTAAGGGTTTGCTGCTTTTGATTTTTTTACTTAAATTATTAACTATTTTGGGCTTAATTAAATTAACTCTCATAATTTTTTCTCCATAAATACGGTACTATCGATAAATCCATTACCGTCCCTAGGAAAATACCTGGTAATGTTATAAAATCCAAGTTTTTGATAAAAATTAATCGCTCTTGCTTGTTTGTCTGAACTAAAAACATCGAGACGAACTTTTTGATAATTAGCTTTTCTAGCAAACTTAAATAATAAAAAGCTCATTTGTTCGGCATATCCTCGGCCGCGATATTCTTTTAAAAACCACATCCTTTTTAATTCACAAATAGAGCGATCGAATCGTTTAATTCCCCCACTACCGATAACTTTGTTGCGATCGCAAACTACTAAAAAAATACCTGAATTGCGAAAATAATTACTTTCTATTGCATCTAAATCTGCAAGATCGTCATAATGTTGAATTACTTCTTCCTTAGTAACTTGAAAAATCTCTTGACAAACTTTCCAAATTAGCTGTTTGACTTCAGGAATTTGATGAGTTTTAACCGGTTTAATTTCTATCATTTACTAAGAACCTAAATCGATCGCAACCCGAACTTGCATCCCTGTCAGACTAGCGACTTTAGCATTATCTTGGGGATCGATGCGAATTTTTACTTCAACAACGCGGGTATTTTCATCGGTAGTCGGATCGGTAGATCCCCCAGTAAGCTGCCTTCTGCCGACTTGCAAAGCAATATGTTCGACTTTTCCGATTACTTCTCCCGCAAAACCACCATATTCACTTTGTATTGTTGCTTTTTGTCCGATTTTAACTTTACTTATTTCCGTTTCATAAACTTCGGCGATCGCATACATCCGATCTGTTTGTCCCAATTCAACAATCCCTTGTTGGGTATTAACTTTTTCGCCGATGCGGGTGTTAATTCGCAAAATTTGCCCCGCAACGGGAACTTTGACTTTAGTATCTTCGAGATCGGCTTTGCGCTGTTCTACAGCTACCAGACTGCGTTCTAACTCGGCTCGAGCTACTCTAATATCCACCGGACGAACTTCTTTAAGTGTTGCTAAGTCTTGTTGCTCTCTGGCTATTTCTTCTTGTAAAGTTTGTTTGGTATTATCGAGCTGTGCTTGGCGTTGTTGCAGATCGGCTCGAGCTGTTTCTAGTTGTTTTTTTGCTTCGTCTAAAGCTTGACGACTAATAGCACCTTGCTCGGCAATAGTTTCTTGACGTTGATAGAATATTTCTGCTTGACGAAGTTCGGCTTCAGCAGCAGCGATCGCCGCTTCTCGTTCTATGGTTTCGTTGCGAAGTTTCGCCTGCAAACTAGCAATATTAGCTCTTTGAGCTGCTATTTCAGAATTTTTGGCACTACCGGATCTAATTTGCTCGAGTTTAGCTTGAAAGAATTCTACATTTTTACGCGCTTCTTCTAAGTCTCTTTGTCTTCTTTCAATACCTTGCAGTATTGCGATAACCTGGCCTGCTTCAACGCGATCGCCTTCGTTAACAAAAATCTTATTGACGCGACTATCTTCTGCATTGGCTACAGACAGTTTAATTACTTCTCCTTCGGGTGTCAAACGGCCTAAAGCGACTACTTGTTGAGCTGTTATTTTTACTTGTTTTTCTGAAGTTTTTGGTTGTGCTTGTGAAAAACTAACACAACCCGATATTAGACTGAGAAAACTTAGAAGTAAGCCATTAATTGCAATCTTTCTGAACGGAAAGTCAGCCATCTTAAATATTGCTAAATATTCGGTTTGGAGCTTGTTTGTAATATTTATGTTTTACCTTATTAGTATAAGGTAAATTTAGATCTCCAGAACAACAGACAGCTTAATTTAAGCTAAAGTTTCCTAATTATGACAATGTTATGACTTATTTGCGATTACGAGCATTTCATAATCTTCGGTTGATAATCGATCGCTGCGACTAAAAGCACCGAGTTTCGCGCCAAAAATATCGATATTTTTAAATTTTAGTGTTTTTAACAGCCAGGTTATTTCTGAGGGGACATAATACCTTTCGTTACATTGTAATTCTTTTTTATTCCCTAAGTCGTCTTGAATACATATAGTACCAAAATCTCTAAAACTCATTAAATCGAAAGAATTACGATCGTAGGTTGCATTTCCTGATTGGAGATCTGAATTTAAAAAATCTTTGACAGAATGAAATAGAGGAAATAAACCGTTTAAAGTAGTAAAAATTAATTTACCATTTGATTTTAAAGCATTAGCAGAATTTTGAAGAATTTGAAAGTTCATTTCATCGGTTTCCATCAAAGAAAATGCCCCTTCACAAATCATAATTACCAGATCGAATTCTTCAAAAAAAGAGAGATTCCTGGCATCACGTTTTTGAAAATCAATTTGTAAATTTCTCTCTAGAGCTTTTTGTTTTGCCCGTTTGAGAAGAGATTCTGAGAGATCGATCCCAACAACTTGATATCCTCTTGTTGCCAATTCAATTGAATGTCTTCCAGTCCCACATCCTAGATCTAAAATTTTAGTATTGCGATCGTAATTAATTTCTTTTTCAATAAAATCGCACTCTCCGATCGTACCTTGAGTAAACTTCTCTCGATCGTATTTTATTGCATAATTTTCAAATAGTTCTTCATACCATTGTTTCATTTTCTTATTTAAGTTTTATCTGATTTATAATTAAAGCTTAATCAATTTTATTCGACTACGACACGCCACTCGTGAAGTTGGTATTTGACACAACCATTTGTAATCAGAGGATCGAGAGCAACGATTCCTCGAGCTTCTTCAAGAGAAGATGCTTCAAAAAGTAACATGCCACCCCCTAATTCAGCCCAATAGCCAGTACGAGCTTTATGACCCTTAGCAATTAAATCGCGCACGTACGCTTTATGAGCGGGAACGTAGCGATCGAAGGTACTTTTATTAACAATTCCTTCTTCAATTTTGACAAACCAAGGCATTGTAAATGATTAAATCCGATCGAACTATATAGATTGACTACTATTATTTATCCTATTGCAGCTCACATTTACAATAGTTTTAGCACATTTGAGATGTAAATTAAAATTAGTTTACAAATATAATATAAACTAAAATAAAAAAATTAGCCTTTGGCAAAGATCGAGCAAAAGCTAATCAAAAATAACTAATAAATTAAATTAGTAAACTGGATTTGATTTTTTCAATTTGAGTATAGTATCGATTAATTCTTGTTCGGGACATGGTTTAATCAAATAAGCCGATGCACCTAATTCTTTTGCCAAATTTCTAAACTTTTCGCTATCTCGAGATGTCAGCATAATGACCGGAATGCGAGCAGTATTTTCATTTTGACGTAAAGCCTTGAGAAACTGAAAACCGTTCATATGGGGCATTTCTAAATCGCAAACAATTAAATCAATATTGTTAGTATTTTGCAATTTTTCCAACCCTTTGAGGCCATTTTCAGCTTCTACAACTTGGTTAGTAACTTTTTCAAGAGAAAGTTTAACCGTTCTTCTTTGAGAAGAAGAATCATCAACTACTAATAAAGTCTCTGATAGAATCGAATTACCCGGTAAAAGAGGAGTAGCAGAATCTGGTAATGCTTGTTGGTTGCTACCAGCTAAATATGCTAATTGGCTTTCGCGAGGTGCTAGTGTGTTGGGTTTGTGAGCTTCTTTAACCAAAGCAACCGCATCGATCACCAAAGTCAAACTGCTATCGCTGAGAACGCTACAACCATAAATATAACTTGGAGGAGCGATCGCGCTACCAACAGGTCTGATGACTAATTCCCGTTCTCCTAAAACCCGATCTACTTCTAAACCCAATAATTCATTATTTTGACTCAATAATAAAATCGCACGATTGTTATCGCTATTGCGATCTATTTGATAATTCGATTGAGAAGAACTGGGATTATTGAGACGAGAATATTCGATCAATTCTGAGAAGTTTAAGATAGGAATGGTGTAACTTTCCTTTTCTGTTTCCCAGTTTAATACTTTTTGATTGTTAAATGTTTTGATTTGGTTTGAATTGGGTAATATAATTCTTTCAATCGAATCAATTAGTAATGAATAAATTTTTCCTTCGGCTTCAGCTAACATTAATTTAGCAATAGTTAGTGTTAAAGGAATTTGTAAAGAAAAAGTCGTTCCTTCTCCAGGTATTGATTCGATGCTAACAGTGCCGTTCATTTTTTCTAGTTGGGATCGGACTACATCTAATCCAACACCGCGTCCAGATAAATCGTTTACTTTAGCAGCAGTAGAAAATCCTGGTTGAAATAATATTTCCAAGAGTTCTGATGGAGTAACTCGATTTGCTTTTTCTGGACTTATTAAATCTCTTTCTATTGCCCGTTGTTTGACTTTTTCTAAGTTAATACCGTTACCATCGTCTTGAACTTCAATAATAGTTTGACTGCCTTGATAATAAGCACGCATTTCTAAAGTACCCGTTTCCAATTTACCTGAATTGCGGCGTTCTTCGGGGGTTTCAATGCCGTGATCGAAGGCATTACGAACGATATGTAGGAGGGGATCGTATAGTTTATCTTCTACTGCTTTATCGATCAGGATGTGATTTCCAGTTATTTTGACATCTAGTTTTTTACCGTGTTTGCTAGCTAATTGCTGCAGCATATGAGGAAAGCGATTAAATACTTTACCTACTGGGGACATTCGGGTCTCTATCAGTTCATCTCTCATATTTAGTACAATTTGCTGTTGTTTTTGCCAATCGCGACGATATTCTCGGTTGTCGGATTTAATATCTTCAAGAAATGCCAATGTTTCTGAATTATGAGTTATTATTGAGTCTAAATTTTTTTCTATTTCTAATAGCTGCGGTTCGAGGGGAGACTCTTGAGTGTAAATTTCTTCTTGAATGTCTTTAACCTGCTCTGATAGTTGAGATAATATTGTCTCAATATGAGCGTTATTTTCTAATAAAAATTGTACGGTTTGATAAATATTTTCGTTGCGAACGTAATTTTTATTATGCTCGATTAAAAGTTCACCCATGAAATTATTTAATCTTTCTAGGGAAGCTATATTAATTCGCAAACTTTGTTTAGATTTAGATGAAGATTTAGATGAAGATTTTGTTTTTGTTTTAGCTGGAGTTAGGTTATTATTTTCTGGTAAATTTGAATTTGTTTGGGAGCGATTATTATCTGCAACGATCGAGGTTTCTGGTTTGAGAGTGTCTCTTGTTTGTCTGTTCTGTTCTACTGTTTCTAATTTAGTCTCAGTATCTAAGTTATTTGATTGACCCCAAATTGCATCGACTAAAGATTCGGATTCATCTTTTTGTTCGCTAAGATCCGACTCAGAAACTGGGGAGAATTCTTGGGAACTTTCTTGTTGAGAAATAGATTCTACTTGAGTAGATTGACCCCAAATTGCATCGACTAAAGATTCAGGTTCTGAGATCGAGTTATTATCTTCAGCTAAAGATAAATCATTGTCTAAATTAGATTCTTCAATAATAACCGCATCGATATGAGAATTTTGCTCGTCATTTTCTGTGGTTTCTTGTTGGGAGGGATCGTTTAACTCGACGATCGTTTCCGCTTCAGAAATCATTTCGACTGAATCAGTTTGAGTCCAAATCGCATTAACTAATTCTTCGGTTTCTAAATCTGCTGTTGTCGGGGCATTTTCAGAAAAAATTTGAGCCTGTTCTGAGGGTGTGGCTATTTCTTGTCCAGAAGCCAAAGCCAACAATGCGGGTGTTGGTTCTCCACCGCGATCGCGATCGCCTTCAAGGACTAATTCTCTTGCTGTTTCTAAATTATCTAAAGCTACTTTAGCGATCTCTGGAGCGCGATCGGGGTAGCTGTCGATCGCAGTAATAATAGTGCGAGAAATTGCTTTAAATCCGGGTAAATTTAAAGATTCTGCCAAACCAATAAATATTTCAGCTTGAGAGCGTAAAATTTCGGCAATTTGAATCGGATCGGGGTTATCTAAAGCATTAGATATTTCGCTCAACCGTTCGGGAATAATTTCTTTAAAAAAAGATTCGACAACATCAAGGCCTAATTCTTCTGAGGTGGGAAAAGCATCCCCATCGCTCCAATAATCGCCGATTTTATCTTGTAATTCGACGAAAATTCCGGCAGATTTATTTAAGATATCTTCTTCATCGACCGTACCGCTATTTAATTCTGCTGTCAGAAGCAAACGGAGACATTCGTAATTCTCAAATAGCAAAGTTTGCAGTTCGGCATCTATTTCCAAGTCGGGATTGTAGAGAGCTTTAAAAACATCTTCAAGGGTATGAGATACTTTATTAATGGCATCTAAACCGACATTTGCTGCGCCTCCTTTAAGAGTATGAGCGGCTCTCATCAGATTGTTAATTTTAAGAGGTCGTTCGTCTGCTGCGAGATTATCTAAAGCAAACAGTTCTTCCTCAATGGTTTGCAGTAATTCAGGGGCTTCTTCGAGAAAGTATTGATAGGCTTGTTCGCGGATACTTGGATCGGTAATCATAATTCATCAAAAATTAATGAAGAGACGTTCGTGAGAACGCCTGTAGAGATGTTAGTGTCGGGAAGTCGATCGCAACATCCTGACAACTAACAATTAATTAGTAATTAACTAACTTTAAACTTAGCTACATTAGCCTGCAAATCTCGAGCCATTGCGAGCAGTTCTTGGAAAGCAGCAGAGATTTGCATAGATTCGGAAGAAGTATCGTTAGCAATTCCAGCAACTTTTCCCATCACGTTCATGACTGATTCTGCTTTTTGCATTTGTACGTCCGTCGCGCTGGTAATTACGGCGACTAATTCGCTGATTTCTCCAGTCGAACTAACAATATCGTTCAAACTTGCTCTGGTATCGCTGACTAGGTTAGTACCTCTTGCGACTTGTTCGACACCTTTTTCCATTGCTCCAGCAACTTCGAGGGTTTCTTCCTGAATTTTCTGGACTAATGTTTCAATTTCAGTGGTTGCTTCGGCAGATTGGAGCGATAAGTTGCGAACTTCATCGGCAACTACAGCAAAACCTTTACCGTATTCTCCGGCTCTAGTTGCTTCTAGAGCTGCGTTGAGAGCAAGCAAGTTAGTTTGAGTGGCGAAACTACTAATCAAACTGACTACTTTAGAAATTTTCTGGGAAGACTCGGAAAGTCGTTTAACTCGTTTCCCTGCTTCGGTAACGAAGGAGCGAATTTCGCTAATACTTTCAACGGTTTTATTCATTGCCAAGTCCCCAGTTTTCACTGTTTGGTTGGCTCGGTCGATCGCCGCTTCTACTTGTCGTGCGTTTTGGGTGGTTAATTCGATCGCTTCAATGGTTTCTTGAATTCTGGTTAAAGCTAGGTTCAATTCTTCAAATTGGAGTTGAGCTTTAGTCGAGAGTCCGGTAATCGCGGTGTTACTTTCGGTGGCTGTTCCGGCGACTTTTTCTACTGTAGCTTTAACTTGAACGACGATATCTTGGAGCGAATCTAAAGTAGTGTTGTAGGCTGCAGCGATCGTGCCGATTTGATTGTCGGTTACGTTGGCACGAACTGTTAAATCTCCTCGGAAAGCCGGTTTAACCGTACTCAACATTTGTAAAGCTTGCTGTTGAATGTCTTCTTTGGCTGCTTTTTCTCTTTCTAATGTTTGCGCTAGGCTATCTGCTTGGCTTTTAACTTGTTCGATAAATTCAGCTTGTTTGATTGCCAATCCCAGGGGTGTGGCAATTTGTAAAATTAAGCTAGCATCCGATTCTGCCCAATTGCGCGGCCCGGAGTTTTGATAAACTGCAAACAAACCCCAAAGTTGATTGTCTTTAAAGATCGGTGCGATGATATAAGCTTTAGCTTGATATTTCTCGAGGGAGTTTAAATAGCAAGCTGAAAATCCTGCCGAGTAAACATCATCGACGACTTTAATTCTTTGACCTTTGGTATATTCTCCACCGTCGGTATCTTTGAGGTAAGTATCGGTGTCAAAAGTCGATCCGGTTTTTAAATCTTTGATCGTGCAGCGATCGTCGTCGCTCATTTCGCTAGTATAGATCGTGTCATCGACTGCTTGAATTTCGATTACGGAAACCCATTCGCTGCCGTAAGATTCTGCGACTACTTGTCCGCTCCAGTCTGGGTTAAAGCGATAAACTACAGCGCGATCGGCTTCCAAGATCCGCCGAGTTTGTTGGGTAGCATTGGTAAAAATACTTTTCAGGTCGCTAGAGTTGCGAATTCGCTCGATAATTTTGGCAACTGCGCGATCTTGTTGCGATTGAATCTGAATTTTTTTGGCATATTCTGCCTGTTGTACCCCGATTCCCAATTGAGAGCCGATCGTACCGAGCAATTTAATTTCTGAAGGTTGCCATTCGCGAGGGCCCGAATTTTGGTAAGCAACTAGCAAACCCCAGAGTTGTTGTCTTTGATAGATGGCAACAACCATATAAGCTCTAGCCTGATATTTTTCTAAAATTTTCAGGTAGGAATCGGGCAGATCGCAATTGTAAATATCGTTTCTGACTCTGTAAGCGGAAACCTTGTCCTTATTGAGATTAGGTTGTAAATCTCTTTGCGAACCTGTTTTAGTACCTGCTAAACCTGCATCGCTGACCAAGTCTCTGAGGGCGCAATTGTTGACATTTTGAATGATTTCTGGCATCGTACTTTGAACTTCGAGAAGCGATCTCCATTCCGAGCTGTGGGATTCGGCGATGAATTCTCCGCCCCAGTCAGGAGTAAAACGATATATTGCCGCGCGATCGCACTTTAGCAACTTACGTACTTCTTGAGTTGTAGTTTGCAGAATCTCTTGTAGATTTAATGATTCGCGAATCCGATCGACTATTTTGGCTACGGCTTGTTCTCTTTCGGCCCTAGCTTCTAACTGTCCGACATATTCTATTCTTTGTAAGGCAACGCCGATTTGCAGTCCGATTTGTCTGAGGGTTTCTATTTCTTCATCGCGCCATTTGCGAACCCCAGAGTTTTGGTAAATTGCAGCGAGTCCCCAGAGTTTTTTATCTTCGTTTTCTGAGATAATTATCGGGGCGATAACGTAGGCTCTAGCTTCAAATTGTTCTAAAAGTTCGATGTGACAAGCTTGGTGGCCGACTAGATAAATATCGTCTACGGCAAAGCATTCGCCAAATTTATAGCGGCCTCCTCGATTTTCTTCTAAGTAGGTATCTTTAACAATGGGTATCTTTTCAATTAAGCTCGTCCACCCAGCAGCAACTGATTCGGCGATGAAGTTGCCGCTCCAATCGGGGTTAAAGCGGTAAATTGCGAAGCGATCGACTTCTAGCAGTTTTCTTCCTTCTTGAGTAGCTATTTGATATACTATGTCTCTATCTTTAGAGACTCTCATGCGATCTAGCATTCTACCGAGGTCTTTTTCTCGTTTAAATGCTGCTTCCATTTGCTTGGTTTGGAAGGAGGTTTTACGGAAAAATTCGGTTTGTTGGAGCGGAAAACTAAATTGACTGGCAAACTTGAGCATGGAGTTGATTTCTGAAGTTTGCCAGTTGCGAGGGCCGGAGTTTTGGTATGCTGCGAGAACGCCGAGAAGTTGGTTATTTTGCTCGACCGGTACTAGAATGTATGCTTTTGCTTGTAGTTTTTCGAGGGCTTCAATCAAACACTGAGCGAAATCTTTTGCATAGATGTCGTTAACGACGTAATATTGTTTGTATTGTTCTCCTCTCAGGAAAAAGTCGCGATCGAATGCCGATCCGGCTCTTTCCCACTTGAGATTTACTGATTCTGCTAGAACTTCTCCACTCCAGTCTGGATTGAAACCGTAGATGAGGACGCGATCGGCTTTGAGGAGTTCGCGCAGTTTTTCGAGCATCTCTTGCATCAACTGCTGCATTTCTTGGTTGATGGTAGTCAAGATGTCTTTTTGCTGTGCTAACTGCATTCTCGGTCGATCTTGTTGCACTGCTAGGGTAATTTCTTTAGTCAGGCTATCGAGTAGATTTATTTCTTCTTCTTGCCATTGACGCTCTTGCTCGCATTGTTGTATTACTAACAATCCCCAGATTTGGTTGAGAGCATAATTGCTTTCTTCGATCGAGTAAGTCCCGTTCACCATTATTGGTATGGTTAGAGATGCTTTGACTTGAAATTTTTCTAGCAGTTGTTTTTGGTAAGGGGTGAGTCTTTGATTTTGCAGATCTTCAATTGCTAGATGTCCTTGGCTGAGATATTCTTTGGCTGTTTGTCGGCCAAAACAAACACAAGGTAAGATTTCATCGATCGCCGGAGTCCAACCTGGAATTAATGCTTCTGAAATTACTTGTCCGGTTTCTCCTTGAGTTTGGCGATCGAATTTACTTTGGCGATCGAAACGATAAATTAAGACTCGATCTGCCCCTAATTCTTCTCTAATTGTTGCGGTTGCATTGGTTAAAAATTCGTTTAAGTCTTTAGCTTGACGGATTTTTTCGCTTGTTTTCTTGATCCGTTCTCGCTCTTGCTGAAATAATTTTTTTTTGAATTTTTCTACTTTTTCTTTTTGTGCCGGTCTATTGGCTATTAGTTTGCCATTTTCTTGACTATCTCCATTATTTTTTTGAATCTGATTCGCTTCGCTGTTATTTTGAGGCTTCTCTTCTGCGAAAATATTTTGTCCTTCCATAATTCTTTCGTTAGGTTCTACTCTAGTGAAAATGGTGATGTCTGGATCTAAATCCCTGCTATTTTGGGATAACTGTATTTGTAGGGAAGTTTTTTTTGCTCGGGAGTAATTAATAAAAATCTAGCCAATAATCTAATAAGATCGAGGTTTTCGGAACGAGTAAAATGTATTTTTCCGAACCGATAACCAGCTCTTATTTTATTTCAAGAACAACTTCAAATTATTAAAATTAGTGGAGCTAAATCTGACTTAGCTCTCAAAGATTTTGCAAGATTTTATTGGCATTTAGTAACATTATAATGTCATTATTACTATCTTTGAAGTAACCATCTAGAAAGAATCCCACCTCGCCAAATAAATCTATTGAAGAGGGATTAATTGTTTGAGAATCAAATTGAACTATGTTCATTACATTAGGTACAACTAATCCTAATGAATTGCCCTTAACTTGCACTACCATTAAAGTCAGGTTGTTGCCTGTCGAATTTGATTTTGGGTTAGCTATAGTTACTGAGGACGGATATCCCAATCTATTTTCTAAATCTACGATCCAAAGCATTTCGCTGCGCCAACTATAAATACCCAAAACACAATAGGGCATTTGGGGCACGGGCATTATTTTATTTTCGGGTACGATAATAATTTCGGTAACAATTTCAGCTTCTAATAAAGCGCGATCGCAGCCTCCGAGTTGAAATTGTAAGAACTTGCTCAGTTCTCGAGTTCGATCTGTTGTTAGCGATGATTTAGCCCCTAAAGTAATAGATAATGAGTTGGGCGTGGACGAACCGACCATAATTTTTTGTGTCCTTGCCTTATTTAGCGATTAACTGTTGTACTTTATTCACCAATTCGTTGCGATCGACTGGTTTTGCTACATAAGCATCTGCACCTACTACATCTCCCCACATTTTGTCCGCTTCGCTTGACTTGGAAGAGCAGAGAATGATCGGAATGGTCTGAGTTATTTTATCTGCTTTAAGCTGACGACACATTTCAAAGCCACTTTTACCGCCCATTACCACGTCTAGGACGATTAAATTAGGCTGATGGAGATCGATTTTGTTCATTGCATCTTCAGCACTGTCGGCATCAAAAACTGTTAAACCAAGTTCTTGTAAATAGCTACTGATGACTTTACGATCTGTCAAACTGTCGTCAACAACTAGAACTTTACTCATGAAGGATAACTCCGTTTCAGTTGTTGTTTAAGTTTATATTTTACAGTTATATAGTTCCCTATAACCACTTAATAATAACATCTAGAGACCTGTGATTTTTTTGTTGGGATCTTTGGAGAAGAGAAATTCTAAGCTTGTCTTAGTTGGTTTGAATTTGATATTCGAGGAGAATTTTCTGGATAACTTTAACTACTTTTTGGTCGTCGATGGGTTTGGACATAAAATCGCAAGCACCGACTAATTTAGCACGCATTCGATCGACAATACCGTCTTGGCCCGTAAGCATAACGATGGGGATGTTTTGTAATTGAGAAATCCTGCCTATTTGGGAGCAAAGTTCGTAACCGTTAATAATTGGCATCCTTACGTCTAAAAAAATCAGATCGGGGGGATTGGCTATTAAAGTGGGAATTGCTTGCAATGGTTGCTGAATTGAGATAAATTTATATCCGGCTTTGGTAATAATTTGTTCCATAATTAAACCAATTTGTAAGCTATCATCAATACAAGCGATTAGGGCAGGGCCTTTATTGCGAATCGTTTTGGGGGGAGAAGTTGCGATCGGATTAATTGGGGCTTCAATATCGCCGACTTCGATTAAATCTATATAGCCTCGATTGATGTAGGGTACGAGGGAAGAGATAATTGTGATTGGATCGCTTTTCATTTGTAAAGCGAGGTCGCGCAAAGTATTATTCCCATCGAGCAAGGCGACAAAGTTATTGTAGACAACTTGATTGACTGATTCTTGGAGTCGTTTTGGTTCGGCGATAGTGGGGGCTAAGTTAGGAGAATAGGAACTGAGATCTTTTTGAGTCCAAAGGGCCCATTTTTCTTGGCTGGCGGTTATGGCAGCAGCAGGATCTAAAAAAACGGGGGAGTTCTTAGATAAGGATAATCCATAATCGGAGATTGGAAAATTTGCATAAGATATCGATTCGATCGCTTGATGTTCGATGATTTCAAAAATTATTTCATCAATCGACTCGATCGCCATTGCTTTGGCTGATTCTGCTTGAATTAGTTTGCGCGCTAATAATAGGGTTAAAGTTTGATATTTGAGGCTTTCAAATTGTTCTTTTGTGCTGAGACTAATCTTGGTTAAATCGATATTGTGGCAATATTTACTTAATAGTCTGCGCCAAGATCTGTTAGGATGAAGACCGCCATCACCCCAAATTAGGCGGCCCGAAGCAAAGAAAAGTTGCCATCTTTCTTCGCTCGTTGAGTTTACTTCGAGTTTGCCGGTAAATTGGTCGGTTGCCAGCAGATTTACTTTTGTGAATAGATCGATATTTTCTCGAGTCATTTTCTATTGCGATCGCTTCAAATT
>JAAUYD010084227.1_pt1 | contig 13254 bp, 12 predicted proteins | sample 7278101 | NCBI WGS metagenome assembly JAAUYD01 (sample SAMN14350128, study PRJNA611818) | marine sediment metagenome | isolation source: surface marine sediment (0.6m) | place: French Polynesia: Moorea | collected 2018-08
AACACTGGGGTGCAGATTGGTGGCCTGGGCACCCAGTACGCCATCTATCGGTATCGCGATTGAGCCGGCCGGAAGGGTCGTTTCGGCCAAGGCGGGATCCGGCGCAGCAAAATAGACGTTGACGCGTGTTTCAGCGGTGCCGATCGTCACCGTACCGTCGCTGCCCGTTGAGCAAACAGGCGCCGCCTGCAAAGCCGGAGCGGCGGCGAGCAAACTCATCATGCCAACCAGTCGTGCGATCCCGGTCCAGGAAAGCAAGCGTGAATTCGTGTGGAGAGAACGACGTGTCGCCGTATTTCGATTCCTCAATTCTCTCGCTTCCTTTTTCTTATAGCGTGAGCGGGTAGCGCTGATTCCAGGGCGGCCCCATCATTGACTGCGTGATTGCCATGGTCGAGCCCGCAGGCTTCGCATTTGGCCTGCTCACCGCCTCGTTTTCAAGTCTACGGCCAGACTGTAGCCTGGTCTCGATTAGAAACCCCTGCCTTGATTACGGGACGAACGGAGGCTGCCAGGCAGCCGAACATCAATAGGAAGACCGCGTCTGCCTGCCGCGACGGGCAGGCAGACGCTGGACCGTCACCAGCACCTGTCTACGGGAAGTGTGCCCGTCGAACCCTGTATGCCCGTGCTCGTGAGCGAGAGCGTGCCACAATTCGTGTCTGAGACCTGGTCGCCCTGGGGCGCCGCGGCCAGGGTGTAAGCGGTAGCCGTCACTCCGCCGACCGCGGTTACAGAGTAGTAGCCCTCCTGCGAAGTGACCGGGAAGGCAACCGTGGCACAACCCACATACGTCGCAGACCTTGTGTAGCATCGCTCGAGCGCCTGTGCTGTCTGCATCAGCTGCGCCGTTCCATCGGCACGGCGCGTCTTTCGGACCTGCTCCTGGTACGACGGGTACGCGATGGAGGCGAGAATGCCGATAATGACGACAACGATCATGAGTTCGAACAGCGTGATGCCACGCATTCTTGCCGGCAGACTCACCCGTATTGATTCGTGCTTGGGCAACATTCCATTTACCTCATCTGGCGCCATGACAATCGGCCAATCCCGGTGGAACCGCGCTCGCTGATTTGCATCAACTGGCCGCCCGAGCCGCTGACGATCTTCACTTCGTCGTCATTGGGACCGACACCGGAGATAACGGCCGGAGTCTTGATGATATTGATGTCCGGTGCGATACCAGACGGCGGAACCCGTTCCGTCGTGCCGTCGGGAAGCAATACGTCAATCCAGTCGCTGTCATCAAACTGGCCGTCGGCGTCCAGATCGAAAACCGCATAGTCGAACCTGCCGCCCGAGAACGTGTTGAGCTCCATGAGCCAACTGTCGCCGCCGAATGCACAGGGGTCTCTGCTCGGGATCAGCGTCGCGAAAATCACGCGATCGTTGCGAACAAGGGCGCGCGACACGACCCGTTCCCCCGCAGGGCCTGGCCCACCGTAGAGCGCATCCCAGGTGAGATCCAGGTACCAGCCCCGCTGTGACGGTGTCATCTGGTTATCCGAAACAGCGCGAACACGACTGCCGTTGCTCGTCGTTTCGATGAGAATTTCTTGCTTGAGCAGTTCGGATCGACCCGAGATCGAGGTGCCGTTGTCGATGACGCCGAAGAACGCATCGATATCGGGATTTACCGGTACCACGTTGTCGTCGACCCGGTAGAACGAGCCGGTACCGAAGAACACCATGTGCAACCCATCCTCGTTGAACGCCGAGGTCAGTGGCGCCGTGATGGGCCGGCGCGTGCCGCTGCCGTCGCGGGCAATGAACAACGGTACCGGGTCGCCGCCGGAGCGAAGAGCAGCCGGCGGTTGCCAGTTGCTGGTGTTGGTACCGACGAGATCAAAGCGCCACAGATTGCCGTCCGTATCACCGGTATATATGCGGTCGGCGACACGATCGTTGTTGAGATCGACGGCCAGCGGCGGTCCGAGATCGCCGCTGTTGGTCACGACAATCGTCTTGATGATACTGCCGTCGTTCGGATTCAGGATCCAGATCTTGCCGTCGCTGCTGCCGGTTTCGTAGCCGCTCGTTACGACGACGCCGAAGCTGCCGTTGGGCAGCGGTACGATTGCGGGTTGCCCGATTGTGTACCCCATGTCCGGATGCGTGAATTCCCAAAGTACGTCTGTACTGCCCACGCTCGACGGGTTCGTAATATCCAGTGCGAAGACGCTCTTGCCTCCCGCGCCGGTCGTGCCCACGACGATCGTTCGCCAGGCGGAACCGGTCCATACGTCCGCCGCGCGTGGGCTGCCGTCGACAAAGAACCGGTGCGAGTACTGCGGCAAAGTCAGCTCGTGGAGGTTCTCTATCGCCGCGTTCGGTACGAACGCAAACAGCTCGTTGCCACCGGAAGTGCCGAGGCTTGCATCGATACCGTGCAACATGCCGTCATTCGCGCCGAGAATCACCAACGGAGTGCGATTCTGGTAGGTGGACGACTGGCGAAACGTAAGGTACGCGGCGCCGGCGCCCGAGCTGGCAAAGGCCGAAGACTGATCGAGCAAGGCGTAACCGAAATCCTGTTGATGGATGAACTGCGGGTCGGAATTCACGACGTCGCCGAGGCGGCTGTCGCGCTCCCGGAACAGTCCCGAGGGCTGTTCGAGCAAGCGGGAACCACGCAGGTAGTCGAGACGCTCCTGGCCGGTTATTACTGGCAACAGCGGTCCGCCGAGCGGATTCGTCCGCAGCAGGTCCTGCTGCGCCGTCGCGAGCGACCCCCACGTGAAGTTGCGACCGGTTGTTGACACGAAAGACCCGCCTCCGCTGCTAGTGGGCGGAGTCACGGTGAGAATATTGCGGCTTGCGATTGCCGTCTCTGAGAGTGCATCGAGATTCGCCGCCACACTCCAGGACGCCGCGGGGTTCACCGTGCCGTCCGCATTGATACGAAACGCCTGTACGTCGCCGCTCCAGTTGGTGCTGTCGAATGACGCCTGGAAGACCGCCGTATCGGCACCGAGCCGAGTCGAGTTGGTTGCAACAGATGAGGCCGAGCTCCGGAGTTCCGCCGCGATATTGGCGAACGCCTCGGTGAGGCTCTGCACCATCTGATCCGCGCTTCCGGCGAGATAGTAGTTGTCTGGCCGAGGGAAATCCTCGATGAAGTCGGCTCTGGTGCCAAACGACGTCAGAATATCGCCGTTGGTATGCCACCAGTCGAGATCGAGGGGTCCCGTCGTCGCGTGGTCGAAATCTACGTTTTCGGGTACCTTGAATCCGCCGTACTTCGCGGCGAGGAAATACTGGTTCACCGGCCTCGGCTCGAGGCTCTCTCCCTCCAGCACGTCGACCCAGTGCGTGGATGCGGTTTGAGTGCCCGGTAATCCGGGACGAAGGTCATGGGTATTCGCATACCATGCCATGCCCGCGATGAACGCCGAGTTCTCGCGGCCCGTATACGGTGTGTTGATCGTGATTCCCTCGAGCGCCGCAACCCGATCCGTTTGCGCCACGACGTCGAGCGTAGCATCGCCGGCAACCAACGGAGGCTTCGCCGGCTCGTCTGTCGCAACGCTACTACCCGGCAGGTTCTTGTCTCGGTGCGTGTAGACGTCGCCAATACCCAGCATTACGTTCTTCTGGCAGGCGTACTGGATAGGATCATCCCAGTTCGTGATGATCGGGAATCCATCTGCTGCGGTCGCAGGATCCACACCGGTGTCGCCTGGCAATGCTGTGTACTCGGGAACGTTGCCCTGGTTCTTCAGATAACGAACTGCTGCGTAGTAGAGCTCGCTATTGGGGTCAAAGCTCTTGTGATTGCCGTTGGTCATCTGCCCGAACTTGTTCAGGTAGTTGATCAGCCCACTGTCCTGGATGGTGATGCCGAATTCCGTCGATGTCGCCGTTGCATCGGCGGGATCAGGGTTCTGTATCAACACGCCGGTATTCGGATTCCACTCCGCGTTCGGGTTGGCAACTTCGCCCACGTTCGGCACGACTGCCGTCTGTCCGACGAAGCCCTGCCGCGCACGCAGCACGCCGCCATCACGAAGGATGTCCGAATCCAGCAGATAGCCGAATATCCCGAAGCGAATATCGTCCGCATACTGCTGAATGAGACCTTCCGGTTTGAAGCCGCCGCCCGGGTATGCCCGGCAATTGGCTTCGAGGAAACCCGGAACACAGACCGCAACGCGGACACTGACCTCGTAGGCTCGCCCGGGGAGAACGCCCGCCGACGGATCGTACGGGGTCACGTTATGTCCGGTGTCGTCGTTCTCGAGCCGGAATCGCATCTGGTTGCCCCGGCCGTCGATCTGCATGCGCATCCAGTTTTCGCCAAACGGCGTGGACGCCAACATCAGAACCAGGTTGTTGCCGCTCGCCGGGAGTCGCCGGTCGGGGAAGATAGTCGCTCCGCCCTGGCCACTGTGGCGGGCCTTTTCGAGCCAGGTTTCCGTCGGCGTGTCCTTGACGCGCAGCCCGCCCGTCAGCACGGAGCGAAACGGATCGATGGTCTGCGTGGCCGCCCAGTTCATGAAATTTCCGCTCCACTGTCCCAAACACGTGTTGCCCACAGTCCAGGACACCGGGTAGAAATGCCGCTCTGCCTCTACCGCGCTGTACGAGTACGCGTAGCACTTGTTTGAGTCGAAATAGCCCAGGTACGTGCGACTGATGTCGTACTCTCCGATACTTGCCGTGCTGTTAATGGTCGGCCACTCGACGGACGGAACCAGCAGCAGGTTGCCAGGCACGTCGCCACCGCCAAGAAACAACGGTGTCTGCGAGACGCCCGCGTACGTGGGGCTGGCGATGCCCAGAGCCAAAAAAGCTCCGGCAAGAACGAGCTTGATGCGGTGAAGTATGTTCATCATAGGAGCGATGCGGGAAGATTCGTTATTCATGATCAGAAGCCTTCCTTAGCGACTGCGGAAAACGCTGCTCAACACCACAGCGGTTAGAGGATTCCCGCCGTTATCCACGGACTGGCCGTAGCCAACAGCGGTAATGCGGAAATAGAAAATTTCATCCACGGCGGTTCCGGCCTCAGTTTCGGTGCCGGGAGGCCTGGCCGTAGTCAGCTGCTCGAGGTAGTACCTCGGGGCCCGGGCCGTGCCGAGGACGCTTGACCCCGTAACGTAGCCACTACCGTCTGACGTCGGGTATTCGTGCCACACGGGACGGTTCGCTGAATTCACGACATAGTGGGCATTCGTGTCGTCGAAGTCCGGGAGCGTGTCGATATTCACGCGAAGGTAATTCTCAGCCTCGCGCAACGCGGCTTCCGCGGCCTGAAACCCCAGGTTGTAATCGCGCGAATTACCTGCCATGCGTTCCTGCATTGTGGCGCTTCGCATCGTCGATGTGCTCAGCAGGGTCATCACCAACAGAAAGACCAGAGCGACCACCAGGGCGGCGCCGGATTGTCTTGCGCGAGGTGCCATTGTGTACGTCATGCTGCGCTCCGTGCCTAAGGCAGGCGGTTTCGTATTCCTACGGTAGTGGAGAAGACCTGCCGAAGCCGCCGGTCGTCGATCGGGTTGAATTGTGTGCCGCCTACGTTATAGACGAGGGTATCCAACTCGGTCCCGTATTCGTCCCCGGAGCGTGCCAGCAACGTGACTTCCACGCTCAGCACTCGGGTCCAGTCTGCGACCGCGTCGGCTGTCGCCCAGGCGTCGACATCATCGTCGTTGTCCGCATCGGTTCCGTAGCGGATCTGCATGGAGTCGATTCCCTCTGCCAGTTCCTCGGCCTGGAATCCGGACGCCGTTGCGCTCAAGGGCTGCAGTCGAGCCTGAAACAGGCTTGGACGGCCACTGGCGCCCGGCGCTACGAAAAACGCAAAAGTCTGCAGGCGTGAGACTTCGGCGCCGAGGCCGTAGTCCTGTTCGGCCGGCCAGTTTGCCAACGAATTACCCGGACTGAATCCGCCGGTCGTGTCGTGCACGAGCGAGAAGTCCGTACCGACAGCTGCGGAAGACGTTAACTGGAAGATCGACGCCTTTTGGCAATCGGTAACCACGAGAAGCTCGCCGTTGGCGAAGTCATGCGGTCCGCTAATAAAGAGCTGCGTCGGATCGCTGAACGGAGTCACCAGCGAATGTATCGCACCGGTCGCTCCACGTATGATCAGGACGTCACTGCCCTGTATCACGCCCCCGGGGACGGCCGCGATGAGTTCGGGCGGCAAAGCCGGCGTCCAGTTGGCCGTATTTGTCGAACCGGCGGGATCGGTCGCGGTTGCTGCGAAGGTTTGGCCGACGCCGGTGCCGTTGGCGTTGAAGCCCTGCACGCCGTTGTTGATATCGTCGCGAAACGGATTCGCAGCGCCGGCAAGGTTGTTGAACACGCCGGTTGCCCGGATGCAACCGCTGTAACCGGCCATCCGGGACGTGAACGCAATGTGTTCGAGCGAGAAACGTGCGTTCTCCTGGATTCTCGACACGCCGTCATTGAAGGCGAACGTAACCCGGTTGCCGACGAAGATCTGAATGATGCCACCGGCAAGGAATACGGCCAGAACCGTGGCTATCAGCAATTCGGTAATGGTCATGCCGCGCTGCAGGTGGCGCTTTGTAAATGTCTGGTTTCTCATAACGCGGTCGTCAACTGAAACTGGAGCGGAGCTTGCTGACCGTGGCTGTCGTCCCACTGAACGGTCAGGGTGACCTGGTTACCCGCCCGGACGATCGAGCCGGTCGCCTGGGGCAGTCTGCAGGCAAGCGACATGCGCCACATCGAGATGTCCTGAGCTGCTACCGTGCCGGCCAGGTTCGGCGCTGCGCACGCCGGCGCAGGATCCTGGAAAGCGATGTCGTACGCGCCGGCCAGTGCCGCCGGACGGTTGGCCCGCATCTTGTCGGCCATGTCGTAGGCGAGCACCGTTGCCTGGGAACGTTGGCTCGCGGCATTGTTGAAGTTCAACGATGCCGTCTGCAAGGTCGCAAGACCGAGGATGCCGATCGACAACACGACCAACGCGACCAGTACTTCGATCAACGTCAGTCCCTTGCTGCGCCGTAGATCATGGCGCCGTGCATAGTGTCTGGTGCGCGATTTCATGTGCAAGCCACCCTGGTGACCGCGATGCGTCCCGCCGGGCTGATCGTGATGTTCCGCCGCCCGGGATCCTTGCAGCGCGGCAATTGCAGCGAGATCAGGGGATTCGCGCCAGCAGGCAGCGAACCGCTCGCCTGGAACTGGATATTGGATACGTTGCCGCTCAGCACGCCGGCGCCGCCACTGCGTGCCGGCCAGGCTTGTAGCACCTGGCCTGCCGGCGTGCGCACGATCCAGCCGGTGCTCCAGTCGTTGCTGCCGCTGCACGTGGCGCCGTCCGCAGAGGCACACACATCGATCGGAAAGCGGCGACGCGTGGCCTCGCTTCGCGCGAGATTCAGCGCGGTAACGAAGTCGTTGGTATGTGTTACGGAGCGATTGTTGGACACGAGGTTCTGAAACCCTGGGACGGCGAACGACGCAATGATTGCGGCGACGGTCACAGTGACCATCAACTCGTATAGGGTGAAGCCCGCATTCTTGTTTGGCTGAAGCACGTATTCTTCCTCGCCTGTGTTTCAGGATCGTGCCGGAACTATCGCAATGCTAAGTGCTTGCGCGCTTTGCATCTACTATTTATGGCACAAACGACTGATTTGAAGGTGGTTTATCCGACGGGCGGTACCCGCAGGGCGACAAACGGTGTCGGTGCTGGCGGTGCATCCGTATTATCGCAAATAGTCGAGATCGCACGCAGACCCATACTGTGATGCAGATCACAAAATCCTCCCGGCGTCTTGCAGGCCTCCCGGTCGCCCTATGAGGGTGATCGGACGCTCCCGGCAGTGATTGCCGTGACACCGTGCCATAACGCAGAATTGGCCGATTCATTTCGTGATCTGTTCCCCGGAGAACTCTAAATGTACAGAACCCTGCTTCTTCTGCTCATCGTAGTCTGGTCGGGCCCGGCTGCCGCCGAGCGCCTGTCGGCGGAGGTCCTCTGGAAGCTCGACCGCCTCGGCGCACCGGTCATTTCGCCGAACGGCGAGCAGGTCGTCGTCGCCGTCACCCGTCACGCCGACGACACCGGGGAGGCCGAGACCCGGCTGTGGCTGCTCGGTAGCGTTGAACAACCGGCGCGCCCGCTGACGATGGCCGGGGCTTCCGCTTCGTCGCCGGTCTTCTCGCCGGACGGATCGAGCCTCGCTTTCGTCAGCAAGCGTGGCGATGACGAGGCGGGTCAGATCTACGTCCTGCCGATGGTCGGTCCGGGCGAGGCGCGGCAGGTCACGGTGATCCCGACCGGCGCGAGTGGACTACGCTGGACCGGCGAGCACGTGTACTTCGTGTCCAACGTCTGGCCGGACAAGGCCTTCGAGGAGATGGCAACGACCATCGAGGAAAGTAAGGAAGACAAGGTTTCGGCGCATGTGTGGAACCGCATGCCGTACTCGTTCTGGGACCACTGGCTGGACGAGGAACGCGAACGCCACCTATATCGTGTCGATGTCGACACCGGTGAGGTCGAGGCATTGACCCTGGGCACCGGTCTCGAGTTGCCGCGCGGCTCATGGGGCGGCAATGGCGAGTACGACGTCGCGCCGAACGGTGGAATGATCGCGTTCATGGCGAACAGCCGTACCGAGGGCATCTATCCCGACGACGATATCTTCCTGCTCGAGCCCGGCAGCGACGATGCCCGGAACATCACTGCGGACAACCCGGCGACCGATGCCGCCCCGATGTTCTCGCCTGACGGAAAATCACTCGCGTTCCTGTCTCAGCGCATCGAAGGATTCTATGGCGACACCGCGCGCCTGCAGGTTCGCGACCTCGACGCCGGCTCGACGCGTGAGCTGCATGCTGACTGGGATCGATCGATGTCGGGGCTCGTCTGGACACCGGAGAGCGACGGTTTCCTGGGTGCAATCGACGACGCCGGTACACGACGTGTCTACTTCATACCGCTGCGAGACGCGGAACCGGAGCTCATCACCTACGCGACCAACTTCGATGGCCTGAGCATTTCAGACAATGGCAGGCTTGTGGCGCGTAACCAGAGCTTCGTCTACCCGCCTCGCGTCGTCTCGATCGAAGTCGAGTCCCGCACGGTGCGGCGCCTTGACGATTTTAACGACGCCATCCTGGACGACGTTGACATGGGCACTTACGAATCGGTCACCTACGAGAGCGCAGACGGTGTCGAGATCCAGATGTGGGTCAATTACCCGCCGGATTTCGACTCGAACAAGGAGTATCCGCTGTTTCTGCTTATCCACGGCGGTCCGCACGGCGCGATTACGGATTCGTTCCATTTCCGATGGAACGCGCAGTCATTCTCTTCCTGGGGCTACGTCACGGCCTGGCCCAACTTCCACGGTTCGTCGGGATTCGGGCAGGCGTTCACCGATTCGATCAACCCGGATTGGGCGACGAAGCCTTATGCCGACGTCATCGCTGCGGCCGAATGGTTCAGCAACATGCCCTGGATTGACTCCGAGCGCACTGCCGCGGGCGGCGGCAGCTATGGCGGTTACCTGTCCTCGATCCTGCTCGGGCGCGAACACCCGTTCAACACACTCGTGATCCATGCCGCGGTGTACGACTTCTTCTCGCAGAACTCCGCCGACTTCGCCGTGCACGAAGAGCGTTTCGGACCCTACTGGGAAAACGAGGAGATGGTCCGCGCGGTCTCGCCGCACTTCGCGGCCGACAGGTTCCGCACACCGAGCCTGATTCTTCATGGCCAGAACGACCTGCGCGTGCCTGTCGGCCAGGCGTTCGAGCTGTTTCGGGCACTGCAGCTGCAGGGCGTCGAGTCCCGCCTCGTCTATTACCCCGATGAGAACCACTGGATCCTGACGCGCGACAACTCGCTGCACTGGTACGACACCGTGCGCGACTGGATAGGGAAGTTTGCCGCGCCAGGCCCGCAGTAAATGAAAGCCGTCATCCAACAGCCGGTCCTCGCAATGCTTGCGTTGGCGATAGCCCTGCCATCTGCAGCCCGGGCTGAAGGCCGCAGCGAGGTCGTGGATACCGGCACGTCGCCGGGCTGGGTAATCGCTATTCACGGCGGTGCCGGCAGCACCACACGCGCCGAGCTTTCCGCCGACGCCGAGGCGCGGTTGCTCGCTGATCTGACGGCGGCGCTCGAAGCCGGGGCGGCGCTGCTCGATGCGGGCGAACCGGGGCCGGCGGCCGTCGAAGCGGCGCTCGCAATCCTCGAGGATTCTCCGCACTTCAACGCAGGAAGGGGTGCGGCGCTCGACGAGCATGGCCGGGCTCGCCACGATGCGTCCATCATGCGGGGCGACGACAGGAGTGCGGGCGGCGTCGCCGGCAGCTCTCGCATCAAGAACCCCATTGCCGCGGCCCGGGCGGTCATGGAGAAGACCCAGAACGTCCTGCTCCACGGCGAGGGTGCGGACTGGTTCGCGGCCGAGGCCGGGCTGGAGATTGCCGACCCGCTTTACTTCGTAACCGAGAAAAGGCGCGATGCGCTAATGAAGCAGCGCGCGCAAGACCCTGAGGCCGAGACCGTGGCGATTCCCCGCAATGAATCCATCTACGGCACAGTGGGCGCCGTCGTGCTCGATCGCCAGGGCAACGTGTCCGCGGGAACGTCGACGGGCGGCAGAACCAACAAGCGCTACGGCCGAATTGGCGACACGCCGATCATCGGCGCGGGAACCTACGCCTCGAACAGCTCCTGCGCCGTGTCTGCCACCGGACACGGTGAGTACTTCATGCGCTGGACCGTCGCCCGCGACATCTGTGCACGGGTCGAGTTCGCCGGTGAGTCGCTGGAAGACGCCTCGCGCCACTTGCTCATCGACACGTTACTGCCGCGGGGCGGCACCGGCGGAATTGTAGCGCTCGACGCATCCGGCAATGTCGTGTTCGTGATGACGACGGCCAATCTCAAGCGCGGCGTGATGTCTTCATCGACGCCCGCGAAGGTAGCCATTTACTCCGACGAGCCGGTCAAGTAGCACGACAATCAGGCACACCCAGAGCGGCGTTTCGCGCCAGGCGGAATCGCCGCCGGTAACGACCGTCTGGACAGCCAGCAAAAAGCCGACGATGAGTCCCGCGTTTACGCGCATCCGATCTAGCCGGTCCGGTGAAACATCGCAATACGACACGGGCTGCGCGCTGGTCAGGACGACCAGAGTGATGCCAAGCGAGAACACACCCAGCAGCGACCCGTCGAAAAGACCCAGATCCTCGGCCACCAGGTCATAGTCGCCCACCTGCATCCAGGCAAAGACCACGAGACACGCGGCCGCCGCCAGGTAGTGCACACGCAGCGGTTTCTCGAGAACGGCATCGAGGGTGAATGCCAGTGCGGCAACCAGGAGAATCAGTGGCTGCCCCGTAGCCACCGAGGCCCATGTACAAAAGCCGAACACGCCGAGCGTGTCGAACGGGCGCGCGGGTAGCCCGGTCGAGCGATTGACGACGCGCACCAGAACCAGTGCCACGAATACGAGCAGGACCTGATGCATGTCGATCGCGACGTTTGAAACCCACGCGATCGCCAGCGCGACGAAAGCGGCGCCGTCGTGGTCGGGCGCGAGTTCCCGGGTCAGCGCCCAGGCGGCGAACGCGACCAGCACTCCGTTCAGCGACGCCGACAGCGGGCTGCCATCGAGGTACCTGAAAAACGCGAGACCGGCACTCAACAACGCGAGCAGCGGCAGGACGATCAGCAGCGCGCGATTGGTGAGAAACGCGGGGTCGATCGGTCGCGCAATCGACGTATAGCGATACATGCCGGTCGGGTTGGGTGGTCTGTCAGCCATAGTCGTCAGTGTCTCACCGACCCGTGAGCTTTCACGCAACGGTTACCTTTAGAAACATGACACAAATCTCTGGCTTTTTTTATCCTGTTATTGATTTCTGGCTAATATTGTCATACCTTACGCATCCCGTGCAGACACCGGGAGCGACGCTGCTGTGACCGATACGCCCCACAACTGGACTTTCCTGAGCAACTACGCCCACGTGCTCATTTGCCTTGCCGACAACCCCGATGCACGGCTGCGCGACGTCGCGGACCGGGTCGGCATCACGGAGCGCACCGCTTTTCGGCTGGTGGCTGAACTCGAAGAAGCGGGCGTCATCGAGCGCGCGCGGGAAGGCCGACGCAACCACTACCTGATCAACACCAAGGCACACCTGCGCCACGCCATCGAAGAACACTGCACGGTTGGCGAATTGCTGGAGACGATTCTCCATGGGCAACCGACCGCGAATCACTAGTTGGAGAATTTACGATGAAAGCAAGGACTCTATTGATCGGCGCGTTTGCGCTATTGCTGCTTGCCGAGCGTTCAGGGAGCGTAGAACCGTTATCGACGCCGGAACTCGCCGAGCACTGCGCTTTTCTTAATGACGATCCGGAAGGGAAAGACGCGATCTTCTGCGTGCGTTACGTGCAGGGCTTTATCGATGGCGCGGTCGCCACCGACGCGCGCGTACTCGAGAACATCGCCACGGAATTCGAAAAGGACGAGACTTTCTCGGAGCGCGCTATTCGCAGCCGCATCGGCAGCCGAGTCAATCGTCGCGGTCCGACCGTGTACGCCGACTTCTGCCTCGGCGAACCCGATTCACTGGAAGAAGTGGTCGCGAAGGTCGCCGACGATCTTGCAAATCGCAAGGTTCTCGACGAGGACTTACTCGCACGGGACGCGGTGTTTTCGACGTTGCGACGCGAGTATCCCTGCAGCCCGGATGAGGGGAGCTAGGCCGCCACGATGAGCTCTACCACCCGTACCGTTACGCGGATGCTGGCACTGCTGATCCCGCTCGTTGCAGCGTGGTTGTTGTGGTCGGGCCTTTACAAGCCTCTGTTGCTCGCTCTGGGTCTTTTCTCCTGCATCCTGACAATCTACATCAAGTACCGCATGGACTACTTTCAGACCGAGGTGTTCGCACTTCAGTTTGGCCGCCGCCTCGTTGGCTACTGGCTTTGGCTGGCGAAAGAAGTCGTCAAATCCAGCCTCGACGTCGCACGCATCATTGTCAGCCCGAGTCTTCCGATCAGCCCGCAGGTGGTCAGGATCAAGGCGAGCAGTAAACAACCCGTTGACCAGGCGACGCTTGCGAACTCGATCACGCTTACGCCGGGCACGCTGGCGCTCGATGTTTACAAGGGTGAAATCACCGTCCATGCGCTGACCGAAGCCGGTGCCGACGAGCTGAGGAAAGGCGAGATGGATCGCCGCATCCTGGCGCTGCGGGAGAAGTAGCAGTGTATTACGCCGTCACCATTGCAAC
>JAAUYD010215259.1_pt1 | contig 13251 bp, 10 predicted proteins | sample 7278101 | NCBI WGS metagenome assembly JAAUYD01 (sample SAMN14350128, study PRJNA611818) | marine sediment metagenome | isolation source: surface marine sediment (0.6m) | place: French Polynesia: Moorea | collected 2018-08
CTGAGGCGTCATTTTCCGCCGCGATGTCAAATTCAACAATCCCGGCCGGTCCTACGGTTGGGGATGAAACGGTCACAAAGCGGCCGTTGTGCAGGGCGACCGTGTCGCCAATCACTTGATTGATCGTCGCTGTGATTTCGCTCAGGCGGGTGTTTGCCGGGTCGCTGCCGGCACAGTTGATTGTCACCGCCGGCGCCCCATCCAGCGCCAGGGCGATATTGGCCCGCTGGCTGAGATCAACGCCACGGCTCAGATCAGCGAGACCCTGGAAGCGGGCCGGCTGGGCATCCTGTCCCAAATGAAATAGATCGACGTCCCCAAAAAGTAGAAAGGTGGCGTCTTGCGCGGCCGGAGGCTCGAGGCTGAGACTGCTGTTAAAGCCGGTGGTTGTCGAGGTGAGCGTTAAAAATTGCCCGTCGTGTGTGGTGATTGTCTGCCCCACAATGGTGTTGATCCCATCGGTAATTTGATCGAGCGTGACCTCGGCTCCGGCCGGGAGCTCAATTTCGTAGATGGCGGTCCGGTCAACGACCAGACGAATAAAATGGTGCTCAGAAAGATCGATTCCGCCGCTCAAATCGATCCGACCGGTTACGGTGGCGGGGGAGGCCGCGCGGCCGGTGACGTGGCGCGGTGCGATGCCCAGCAAGGCCGGTGCGGCATCCTGGGACCCTCCCAAAATTTTTAGTCTGGCGGCCGTTCCGCTGACAATCGAGGTGAGCCTTAAAAATCCATCGTGATCGTGGGCAACCTGCGATGACCCCACGGCGTTGTTTATGACCGTCGTGATCCAGCTCAACGGAACCACGGGATCGGAACGCCCTTCTAAAAAATCGATCTCCACTGCCGGCTGTTCATCAACCTGCAGGCGCAAGATTGGGGTGTCACTGAGGTCGACACCGCGGCTGAGATCGGCGGAACCTTGAATATTGGCCCGGGTGGCCGCACGACCAACGGCCGTTGCGGCGGCAAAGCCCAACAGCCGGCCGGCGATATCGTCGCCGCGGGGTCGCCAGGTGATCAGCTGATCGGTGGATCGCCGCCACCAGGGGTCCATGTCGTCATATGCGTCGGCGATACGCACCCCCAAATTTTCGGCCGCGATGCGTAAAATCCCCTGAACCGTCACGGTGCCGTCCAAAAAGGTGCGCACATACCGTTTGAGGTGTTCACGAAATTCTTCAACCGTTTCGTCACAGCGCGGCGGCGGAGCGCACAGCAATGGCGGGTCTGGCGGGGTCTCGCAGCGGGGAGCCAGCCCGTAGAGGGCGGCGATGCGGGCCAGATCGTTGATGACGTCGGACCCGCGATCAGCATGATCGACCCAGTGGGCCTGCATAATCGCGGCCAGGCTGTTTTCCCCATCGAGCAGTTCCCGACCAAACGCATCAACCACGGCCATGAGAGCCGAGAGGCGAGCCTGTCGTTTAAACGTGCCGGGCAAATAGCTTAAAATGCGGTCGCTTTTTGTTGGCATCAGCCCGCTTCCTCCAATTTAATATCGGCCGGCTCCATATCGAGCACCAGGAACCACGGATCTTCGCCGATCTTGGCCAGGATGGTAAAAGTGCCGCTGGCCAACTCTTCTGGCGTGGCCCGCGCTCCTGATTCGCCGACCACCAGATCCCGGTTGGGATCGCGGCTGCCGGATGGGAGCAGGGTGGGGGTTTCGAGGGTGACCAAATCGGTCAATTTCTTTTTGATTATCTTCTGCTCGGGGTCATCGGCCGGGGCCAGAGCCACGGCATTAAGAATTTCGTCGACCAGCGATTCGGTGCCGGGCTGGCCTAAATTCGACTGCCAGGTGATGAGATCGGCAAATTGAACCTCGTCAATGTTGTCTTCAGCCGCTTCTTTGATAGTTTTCAGAAGCGCTTCCCCGGTGGCTGAGTCGCCCCCGCTCAGGCTGTCGGTGTACGCCTGCAGAGCAGCGATAATTTCTTCTTTCAACTTCTCTTTGCCCGTGCCGGTTTGTATGTTTTTATAGGACACGATGAGCCGCGGTTTATAAAAGATATAGCGGGCCACCACTGTCGCCTGAATCCCGGCGGCGCGGGTTTCCTGAACCACCGCATTGAGGCTTTCAAATCGTTCCGGTTCCGTTTCAACCAGGAGAACCACCTCACCGACATCTGACCGCTTGGCTGGCGGACCGTTAGGATCCCAAATTTCGATAAGGGTTTCCCGAGCCTCAAAAATGGCGTTGTCCAGCGCCGCAATGGTCCCTTTGCCCAATCCCCGCAGGGCCGCTTTGGCCCGGGCCCGCAGCTCGCTGTCGCTTTCATCTTCGGCCGCCAATATGGTAGGGTCGAAGTTGGTGATTCGACTGATGCCGGCCAGCGGCCGAGCCATTTCGGTGATGGCTCCGCCGGCGACAATGCCCGCCTCCCCGCCAAATTCATCGGCCGCGCGGATAGGCACATCGATACGCGTCTGTCCCTGTTGGAGGGTGCGGAGCTGGGTTGTTTGAAAGAGGGCTTCACCTTTGGTCGTCGCCAGCAGCACCCCCTCAGGGATGTTGATGTTGCCGGGAACGGCAGGATCGCGAAAAAAGGTCACTTGGCCGGTGGCAAAATCCTTGGTGAAGCGTTTCAGCCCTAAGATGGCCACCACGAGATCTAGAGATTTATCGGTGGCCGTATCGACAAATCCGGCCCGATACGCCTGGTTAATTTGCTCGTAGACGGTTGCGATTTCGCGGCCGATCGCCTCTCCCAACGTGCGGGCTACGCTGCCGACGTTGATATCGGTCAGCGGGGAACGACTGGTCCCCTCCGGCCGAAAATAGTCGACGTAGAAGATCGATTCATCTTCGGGCAGGGTCACGCCTTGCCAGATCACTTCGTTGGTATCGTCGTCAAAGACAAAATCGATCTCTTTTTGAAAAGTATGATCAACTACAGCGCCATTCTGACGAACCTTGCCGGTGATGCCGCGGATTTCGCTGCCGGGTTCCGACAAGGGATAATGATCGAGTTTTAGGTCAAAAATGATCGGCTCGTTGACCACGCCGCCGACCATTGAGACGAGAATATCGTCGACGATTTGCAGATAAGGGCGGTTGATTAAAGTTGCAGTTTTTTCATCCATCGCTATGCTCCGTCCAAGAAGAAGGGAAACACCAGGTTAAGGGGGGTGCTTTCTTGAATGACACGCAGAGAAACATCGATATTGATTTGGTTGCGATTGGACCTGGCTGTCGTCACGGTCACGCTCAAAACTTCAGCTACACGCGGTTCCTGGCCCAGCGCCAGCAGAGTAAACATCTTGGCCCGATTGCGAGTGGTTTCGGTATTGGGCTGGCCGATAAGTTCGGAGAGCCGAGAGCCATAATTAGGGTGACCCAAGACCGCCATTTCACCGACCGGCGTCAGAAAACGCAGCATGAGGGCCTGTTTTAAGTTATTGACCCTCGTCAACGTTTCTAGATCAGTCCGACCAGTGCGTTCGTTTTCCACGACGGACAGATCGCGGCCGCGGTTGCGATCAAACTGACGATCTAGATTGAGTAAGAGGCGTAAATCTGTGCCCCACTGTTCTTGAGCCATCTTAAACTCCTTGCTTAGCCACCAATTAACACCTGTGGAAACCCGGCCACGATCGTGCCGCCGTGGGCGGTCTGGTCACCAAGACGCGCGGCCGGCAGCCCGTTGATCAATACCGAGGAGGACCCCATCGCTATCATATCTGGGGGGCCAACACAGGTGAGCATGTCGGTTAACCTCGCGGCCGGCAGCCCGCCGATTAACACATTGGGTGACCCCAGCACAATCGGCCCTCCAACGTGGGGGACCAACACGGTAACGAGCGGGCACACGTGCATATCAGTTAAGCGAGCGGCCGGTTTTCCCATCAGAAATTCTCCTTAATTTATCTTGACCAGGCCTCCGGAAATTTCGGTCAAGGCACTGCCTTTGAGAGCGGCCGATGACGTGCCTTCCAGCTTGAGCATCATGCCCGACAATTCCGCGTTTGAATTGGCCGTAATAGACACCTTGCTATTCGCCTTGATGTCGATATTAAACGCCTCTAAAGACAGATCCTGGGCCGCCTTGATCGTCATCGAACCGGCCGCGTCGATGGTGATGTCCCCATCCTGATCCATGATGATCTTGGTGTTTCCCGCCAGGACGGTAACTTTCCCGCCCGTTTCATTGGTCTGATCAAGGGTCATCTCGGTCTTGCCGGCCAGGGCATGAACGGTTCCGTCATTGATTTGCAGCGTGATTTTGGGCGGCATGCGCAGCAGCATTTCACGCGGCGGGTTGTTGTCGGGCAGGTTGCGAATATCAGCTAAAATCGTTTTGTCATCCGCTTCGGCCAAAGGCAGCCGAAAGATCACCTCGTTGGGGTTGTTAAGGGGTGGCCGGTCTTCATCGTTGTAGAGTCGGCCGATGACGATCGGCTGATCGATATCTCCCTGATCAAACGTGACCAGGACCAGATCACCAACGTTGGGGATCGCCACGGTGCCGATGTGGCCGGTAGCGATGGGGACCCGCTTGAGCAGCAGCTCGCTGTCTTTTAGGCGCACGTCGCAGCCGTAATTATCGCTGTCGCCGTCGGCGCTGTGGGGGTAGACCGCTTCAACCAAGCCGAGTTCAGCCACGCGCATCGTGCGCATTTCGTGGCGAATGATTTGTTGGATCGTGCTGACGATTGTTGTTGACATAAATTTTTCCGTTTGGTTGGTCACTGTGACAGTTTGTGAGCCTGCTCAGTAACCTTTGTGATGGGTTAAGCTGTTCCTTGAAACGTCAGAGTTGTCGTGAAACCGCACCTCTTGCTGAGGCGGTGGGTGACCGAGCGCACCTGAAAATCACCGTTGAGCGATTCCTCTGGAATTTCGGTCAGACGGACCGCATCACCCAGCTTGATTTGCGGTCGACCGGCTATTTTTAACCGGCCGCGGACCGTACGCTGGCTGCTGCGGCGGGACACCGACTCGGCGGCTGTTTGGGCGGCCTCGGCGGTACGCAAGACCGGTCGTTCCAGCAGGCGGGGCGGGTTTCCGGTGCCGGCCCGGCCTTTGTTGCCCGAAAAATCTTTGGTTAACCACGCCCACGCTTCGGCCGCCTGGCCACCGGCGGGGCTTTCGCCAAAGGCGACCACTTCTCCGGCTTGCGGATCGATCTGTACCTGGTCCACAGCGATGATGTGCTCGGCATATTTGAGGACGTGGATGGTGTTGCCGCTTGTAAATTTTTCCATGACCAGCTCACCTTCCGGATTAAAGTAAAGTTCGAGCCCCGACAGCTCGGCTAGATTTCGCAGGTGGCGGTAGAGATCGCGCCGGCCGTCGATGACGTAGGCCGGAAACGTAATGCCGGTGTCGGTTTTGGCCACCGACACGCCGGCCCCATCACACAGCTCACGTACGATTTGGGCGGCCGTTTTGTTTTCAAACGTCTGATTATCGACCGCCAGCAAGAGTCGCCGGCAGGCGCTGTGGCCGATGATGCGGCTGGTGCTCAGACCGGATTCGACGCTGACGATCCCCCCTTTCATCACCTGTGTGAGTTCATCCTCATCGGTATACCCCAGCGCCACCGTGATTTCTTCATCCCGCTGCGGGCGGAACGAGCCGACCTGACCGAGAATCAGCGTAAAGCTGTCGGCCGGGGAATCGAGATCGAGACAGACGGTCAGCTCGGTGACGATGCTGGCCTGCGGTTCGCTGGTTGTATCGATCACCTTGCCACCCGTCGCGCCCGATAGCGCACCGCTAACCGCGCCGGCCAGACCGCCTGATGGTTCGGCTTCGCGGCCGAAGGTGAGTTTGTAAGCGGGGGTTAACATGATTAATCGTTACGAATCCACCTCGACTTCGTCGAGGAGTTCAAGTGAGCCAATGCTCATTTCCGTCCGCAAAAAACCGTCGGGACCGCTGCGAACAAACGCCTCGGTTCCGGTCTCCGCCCTTCTTTGACGAGCGTCGATCGGCCGCACGATTTTTGTCGACACGAAGCGATCACCGCTGGTTCGCCGCAGGGTGACAGTGATACGATGGACAAAATCTCGATCGGGCACAGATGACCGCGCCCCCTTAACCGCCTCAAAAGCGTTGACCCGACCGTAGCCATACCACTGACTGTGCCCGTTGGGCTGGTATTGAGCAACCGGATTCGTGTTCGCGCTGTCGATTTTTTCGGCAGTAGCCTCAAGAATGTAGCGAACTTGTTCCCATGTTAAGTCGGGGTTAGTTGCTAACATCAGGGCAGAGATACCGGCCGCCAGCGGGCTGGAAGACGAGGTGCCCCCAAACGTGCCGGTATAGTTACTGTTGCTGATAGGATCGCTGCCACTGGAAGGGGGGTTATAGCCTTGGCTGCCCATACGATCGGTTGTTACAATCCCTCGATGACCAGGCGCCGTATCATTGCTGGGGGCACAAATATTTACTTCGGGGCCAAAATCACTGTAAGCGGAACGGACTTCTGTATCGTTTGAGGCCGCCACGGCGATGACCCGGTTATAGCTAGCGTACCCATCGAGCGTGGCCGGCGCCGAAATATGCTCATTTCCGTTGCCGGCCGCAAAAAATATGACGCAGCCCAACCCGCCCCGACCGTTGTCGGTAGCGTGATTGATCGCCGCGCGTACAAGGGCCGGCAGAGGAAATGCACCCGCTCCATCTGGCGGACCCCAGCTGTTGTTAATCACAGATGCGCCGTGATTCGCCGCAAAACGAAAGGCGTTGGCGTCTCGGGTGGCGCTGTTGGTCCCATCTAGCCGAATGGCCATCAGTCGACAATTCGGGGCGACCCCGGTCACACCGATACTATTGTTGCCATCGGCTGTGGCTACGCCAGCTACGGCGGTGCCGTGGTCATCATTGGATAACGCTGGCCGGGGATCGTTGTCGCTGCTGATAAAATCGAATAAATCGGCCGTTGGCACTATTTTTCCGGGACTGGCAAAATCTTCATGATCTAAATCTACGCCGTCGTCAATGATGGCGATCACAACCGATCGATCTCCACGAGTGATGTCCCAAGCCTCCGGCGCATCGACCATTGGTAGATGCCACTGCTGAGAAAACAGAGCGTCGTTGGGATTAAAAGCGAATTTGAGTTCTTTGATATAAATCAGGTTGGGCTCAGAGAATTTGACTGTCTCGAGAGCGTAATAAGCCCGAACGATGTCTAGAATTTCAGCTTGATTATCCCTGGGCACCCGCAGCAGAAACGTGTTGGGTGAAAAATCAAACGCTTCGAGAATTTCGATGCCACGTGCCTGATTGAGGGCATCAATTTCAGATTGGGGGACGTCGGGTTTAAAGCCGACGACAAATTCATCCGTGATCAGGACCGGGTGCTGATTCAAAAAATAGACCGGCATCGCGTACGCGATTTGATCGCTTTCACTTAGGCGGGCGATAAACTCCGACAGGGTCGTACGTGCGGCCGTACTGCGTTTGTAAACTAGCATGCCCCGCTGGCGCAGTTCTGAACTTACGACAAACTCGGCCAGCCTATCATCGCCCCGAATGAGCTTTTCTAAATCCTTGGGCGGGACCTCAGCCTGATATTTGATGGCCACCGCATCTGAGGATGGGGTCAAATCGACCCGATCTCCAAATTCAGTGTAATAAAACGTTTCTGTCAACATTTAATTTCCTATGATCGCTAGCGTCGAAGTAAATAACTCGTAATTTCGATGGTGATCTCATCACGGGTTTCACCCGGCAGATCGGCGCGCACCCTTAGCGCATCGAGCCAGTTAACCGGGTCGATCTCGTCATCAAAGGGAGCGGCATCTCGCACAAACGCCAAGTCATACACTCGGATGTCAAACGTTTGGGTTCGGCCGGCAAACGTCACTCTGACTTCGGTTTGACCCGGTTCACCTTTAGGCACAGTTCGCTGTAGGGGATTGCCCGGAACCGGGTCGCCACCAGACCACTGGACAAAATCCTGCGGAACGCAGCGCGGTATATCTGCGGCCGGGGTGATATTCGCTGTCAAAGTAATGACCTCGCCATCCGCCTGCTGAGTCACAAAAATATTGCTGCCGGAAGCGCCGGCCCGATCCGCACCCTCGACATCGACCGTCAACTCAAAGACAGCGATAATAGTTGTTGTTTGGTACGTGTGCATGACGGTGCCGGCCGCGGTTGTCACCGGCATGGTAAAAGTGGTGACCACCTCGGTGCGGCCGGTGGCGTTGCGTACGACATTGCGCCGTAGCGGGAATCCCGGGACCTCTGTCCCACCGGTCATCGTGGCGGTGCCGGTGGCCAGTTGAGCCGGCGGAATCTGTGCCTCGACGGTGATCGGTCCGGACGCGTCATCGCGCAGGACCACAAAGGTTGAGCCCTGTGTTCCACCGAGCTGGGTCGCGCCACCGGTAACACTGATGGTGATGGGATTGTATTCAAGGAAAGACGCCTCCGAAGCTCGGGCTGTATCGACTTCCGCATCCGAAATGACGGTGCCTGAGCGGACCAGTCCCGCGTGCATGAGCCGGTCGAGGGTGCTGGGATCGGTCAGCAGTGGTAGTTCGAGAAAGTTGCCCAACGCCTGTGCCATAAACTCGGTTGAGAGCTGGTCAGTGGCCAAATCCTCGATGGCGATACCCGGAACGGCCGCGCCGCTGTTTGGTGCCGCTACAAAATAAGCGGTTGGATCTTCGATATCCTGCACAAAAAAGATGTTGATGACGTTTTGCGCGGCACAATTGGCCAAAATAAAGAAAAACTCCGCCTGGTTGACAAACGATTGGGCTGGTGGTGGCGGTTGATAAGTTGCCTCAATGAAATCTTTAACCTCAAACCGGATGCGGGCCTGCTCCCAAATTTGATTAACCCGATTGATGAGCTGTTCTATGTCGTTTTTGTCGCGCGTTGTTTGATGGAGAACGACATTTCCGTCGTGAGCCGTCATTAGATGTGCAACAACCGGCAGGGTGATTTCCCGTAGAGGGGGGGCGGCCAAAATGACAACGTTGAGATTGACCTGGGCTGAGCGAATATCCTTGCAGACTACGTTGCCGCGGACGTTTTCGGCCGTCTCTTCTTCAAGGCGAACCAAAACAGACCCTGACGCCGGGATGACCTCGAGCGAAAACACACCCGGAGGCATGTCGTCAAACGTAAACGCTCCATTGCCGTCGGTCCGGGCAGGATTGGGTTCGCCATTGGATCGTTCGCTTTGTTTAAACTCACCATCCGGGGCTGTTAACACAAACTTTTGCTGTGGGGCCGGGTCGAGGCGGATTGTGCCGTCGGGCAAACGCACTTCTTTTTTGATGGTGCCATTTAGGGTGAAGCGCGGCGGCCGAGGAGGGCGGCACCATTTGTTTTGCCCATTTTGCGGGCAGGGATCCTGGTCCTGCGCCGGCACGATGAAGCAGCAGCGAGTAGTGGCCCCGCCATTATCAAGACACCAATTTTGCCCGGCTGCCCCGGTGTTTGGGCTTGGCAGAAGCAGCGTGTCTGGCACCGGTATCTCGCACGGGAGCGAAGCGGCCGAAACAATCACCATCTCAGTCCGCCGGTTGGGCCGCCACGCCGCCTGCGTATTTCGGACCGGATCTTTTTCGCCGCAGCCGATCCACTTGAGCGGCTCGTTGGTGCAGTTGGGAAGCAGCTGTCCGAGATTGAGCTTAAGTGGCTCTAACCCGAGGTAGGCACGAATCAATGCCTCCCATACAGGGTCGTCAACGGCCGTTCCGGGTGGTAGCCCGCGATGCCGGCGAAATGCCTCAACGGCATCGTCAGTCATACGGCCGTGATCTCCATCCACCCGTCCGGGATAAAATGCCAGCGTTTGGAGCATATGCTGGTATTCACGAATTCCCCAGGTGTCGCGTTCACTTGTCGTTTGACCAGGAGTGCGACGCTGCCGAAGACTGTTCCATTCGGCCACGGCCGCGTCCGCTTCGGCATCGCTGTTTCCAAACGTCAGGTAGGCGAATGCGCTTCGGGCTCGCCGTTCAGAAAGCGACTGATTATACGCATCGGGTCCGGTTAAGTCGGTATGACCGATAACCAGGAGTTTTTGAGCACCGTTTGCCGCAGCAAAATCAGCTGCCTGTTTCATAACCAGCCGCAAACACGGTTCAATAAACGATTTGTCAAAACGAAAATGGATACCAAAAATAGTGGCCACGAGCGAGCCGGCTGCCAGGCGAATGGTCACCTGGGCCTGCTGTCCGGCCTGAACAGCGGTGGTAGCCGAGCCGGACATCGGTGGGGGACCGGTTACGATCGCAGAGACGGTATACTCACCCTCGCTGGCCGGGACGTCTTCTTCAGTCCAGATGTTGTCGTTGCGATTGCTCAGCGTCCGGGAAAATGGCGAGTTTTCCTGCGTTGTACCCTGTGCGGTGACCGTGACCTGAGTAAAGTCAAAATCGGGTTGACCATCGACAATAACCTCAACGATCAACGTCCCGAGATTATCATCAATATCGTCATCAGGGGGCTCAGGTGGATCCGGATCGGGTGGTGGATCTTCGGTAGGGATCTCTTCGGGCGGCCGGTATTCGCGCAGCGTAAAGGCATATTCAAACCGCTCCGGTTTACCGGCCAGCTCACGCAGACCCATTTTTTCAATTAAGACCTGGTCAACCTGCGTGGCCGTGGCGATATCGGCTACAAAAGAGACCGGCTCGGCCGCCTTAAATTTTTCCCGCAGTTCTTTGAGCCCTTCACCCGCTTCCGGGCCGGTCAAAATACCGTTGAGGAAGAAGCGACCGCCGTGACGGTTTTGCCGCTGCAAAAAATCACCTTCCAGCCCCGGAATCTCGTGCTGTACAAGACGCTGGTCGGTTTGGGCGGTTATTTCCTGCACGAGCTGCAGTTCGATATCGCCTAACATCGGTTTGGGCATAATATTGCCGAGCCTTTAAAATCTCACCATCTTTCAGATTAAGATTTGAGATTGTTCAAATGGGTGATGATGGCATCGATTAAACCGGTGATTTCACCTTTGATCTCGTCTATCGATGGCAAGCTGGTGACGATGTCGGCCACGCCAATCACGTCGTCGATCGTATCCGTTTCGTCCGGGAGCAAACTCTTAGAGGATTCCAAAAGCGTTTTGATGCTCTCCGTAAATGTCGTCACCTTGTCCAGTCCCGGAACGAGATTGGGGTCGAGTTTGTCGACCTCGGCCTTGAGCTTGTTGAGAAGGCTGATGAGCGAATCGATAAGCTCGGACACCCGGCCGCCGGTCAGCTGGTCTAGTGGGGCAATAGCCGGTTTGATTGTGCTGGCATTGTCATCCAAAAACTTTTTGAATTCGTCCAGTGCTTCTTTAATTTCTTCAAATAAATTTGGCGAAGCCATGAGATTTCTTCCTTATTTTGATATTGTTTGCAGGGTTCCGCGAGCGAGCGCTACTGGCCGTTGCCGCGGTTAAACGCCTCTAGTCGGGACAAAAAGTCGGTCAGCGGACTCACAAATCGTTCCAGTCCGGTGGCGAAATCTAGACCGATATCGAGACCATCTACGAGATCGTCAATTAAGCTTTGGGCATCGGCCAGGATGTCGCTGTCAAGCAGCGACAGGTCTTCTGGTTCAACCGGCTCGATATACTCCCGCAGGGTCATGATGTAGGCCTGCCGCTGCGGGTGACCGGCTATCTCCTGCCACCGTAAGGTCTCGATAATCATCAGATCGATCTCTGCATCAGCAGTGATATCGGCCGTAAACGGCAGTGGATCTCCACGCTTAAATTTGTCGTCGAGCTGTTCGACAAAATCGAGCTCTCCTGGGCCGGTGGCCACCCCCCAGATGAGCAGGTGGGCCGGGGCCCGCCCCATGTTTTGTAGATGGGTGCCCGGTAATCCTGGCGGGGAGTGCTCGGCCAGCGCCCGCTGGTCATAACTTCTGATTTCCTGCACCAGCGGCAGCTCGAGATCATCTAACATCGGCCGCATCACGCCTCCTAAACATCAATTCCAAAGCGACGTGCTTCTTCATCCAGAATCCGCTTGACGCTCTCCGCTAACTCAATCAAATCTTCTCCCGGTTCAGCCTGGTGATCGGGTGATTCTTTTTTCCGGTTGGTATGGGCTCTTCCATTCTCCGCTGGTTTCGGGGCTGGTAGAGCCGGCGATCCCAACCAGCTGGCGGCCGAAAAATCGTCCGGAGCGCTGCTGTGGGGGAGGAGCATTGCGGTCGTGTTGCCGGCCGCCGGGCCAACAACAGGTGCCCTGACCGCCCCGTTTTGCCTGATGGCAGGAGCCGGCTGCATTGAGTTGGAAGCCGTTTCAGTTTTGACTGACGGCTGACCAACGTTAGGGTTGGCGGTTGGTTCCTGCTTGATCGTTGAGAGGCTCGTGTCCAGTTCAGCCCCGGCCAAAACGGCCAGGAGCGTCCGCGGGACAGCTGGTCCGATTAGCGGCTTCCGCCACTGCCTGACCAGGGTCGTTTCGGTTAGGGTCATATTCGGACGCGGGTGGGCCGCTACCCGGCCACCTACTTCTTTGTTTCCTTGTGGATTGCTCGCCACAGCGGTTGCGCTAGTCGCGGTGTCCTGCTGAGCGATTATTTGCGTTGGCGATTGGTCAGTCAACTGAGCTATCAGACGCCGGCCGGTTTGCCGCGCCAGTAGGGTCGACCATGATTCGGCCGTCACAGGCAGCGGCTTGCTCCTTGGCAGCCGTGCCAAATCGAGTATTTTCCGGGTGGATGAGTGCCGGCCAACCGAGCGGCTGTTTGCGTTGTGCCCATTCTGCCCGGCCGGAACCCAACGATTTAAGAAGTCGCCGGTGACCGTTTTGGCAGCTGGTGATGGGCCGCCTTTTCTATGGACACGCTGGGTCAGTGGCGCAATTTGCGGTCGAGCGCTGGTCATTTGAGCCGGCGGTTGGGGGGCAGCAGCGGCGGTAGACGAACCATCTGAACCCCCAGCCAACGACCGCCGGTAAGGGGAGCCCATTGGTGCTTCTGGACCACCGCGCGTGCGCTTCCGAGAAGCTGACCGGCCGTCCTGATTAGGCTCGATTTCTGGGTCAGCTGCCTGGGTCAGTTCAGTCAGGGTGTTGCCCCAAATGGGGACCGGCAGCAGCGTCGGAGGTGGAGCCAAGACCAGGTCGGTCAGCCTGCGACTCAGTCGATCGAGATTCATCACCCAGGCCGAGCGGCGCTCAACAACGGCCAGCCAGTTTGCCGGGGCTCGGCCAGCTCGCATCAGGGCATTCAGGGTGTAGGATCGAGCGTCCATCATTAATTCAAGTGCTCCTGTGGAGGTGTGCCGTCGTTCGTTTGGCTCATTTCGAGATAGAGCAGAATCTGGCCAA
>JAAUYD010202408.1_pt1 | contig 13250 bp, 10 predicted proteins | sample 7278101 | NCBI WGS metagenome assembly JAAUYD01 (sample SAMN14350128, study PRJNA611818) | marine sediment metagenome | isolation source: surface marine sediment (0.6m) | place: French Polynesia: Moorea | collected 2018-08
ACTGGCAAGGCGGCCCTGAAGCCAGGGATTCACTGCAACCCAAACCAAAAACGCGGATGCGTTCCTCAAATTCCGGAAGACCGAAACGACGCCGCAAGGTCGTAAAGCGGCGGGTGGTGCGCCGTAAAAAATAAGCCTCAGCTATTCCAAAATAGAATTGATTCGTTCGGTTATCAAGGGAAGTTCCCTGGTGGTTTTTTTCTACTGACCGGGAAAAATAGCCTGGTATATCTCTTTGCGAATGGATGTGGTTTGAAGTCGTTTGGGGATATGCAGGCGGAGCTTTGATATTGGTTCTTTGGCGTCCATATTATCGAGCGCAGCACGCGTAACCTGGATGGCCTTACTTAACCGATGGGTTTCGGTAAACAATTCACCCCAGGTGTTATTATGGATAATGTCCGTTCCGGACATTTCATCCAGACCGGGAATTTTTTCCAGGTTGGCCACCATCATGATCTGATTAAAGCGAGCATCCTCCTGTAGGCTGGTCCCTATTTTAATTTGAGACAGCGCCGGCAGGAAATAGGCATGCATGTGTTTGAGTAGATCAATTAAATCGTTTACATTGAGGCCCGAAGGGTTGGGCGGCATTTCAATCTCGGTGCGATGATAGTCATAGAGACCATTGGTCACCAACCAGGCTGCGGCTCTGGCAACCCGTCTAGTTTTGAAGATGATGGATTGCTTAGCGATTTTTTCGAAAGGATACCTGGTGGCATCGTAAAGGAGCCATACGGGTTTACCATTTCGAGATTTAGCCAAACTGAAAATACACTTGTCGAGGGTTAAACCACCTTTTGTTAAAAACGGATTTAACTGTATTTTATTTTTATGTCTGGCGAACAGAACATGGATTTTTCGCCCCAACAGGGTTAAATCATGGTCGTTAATCGTCTGAGGTCCATCCTGAGGGCTTTCTTGCCTAAGTTGCTTGTATGTTGAGGAGAAAAATGCGTTTATCTGGGTAGCAAATTTCAACTGGCGAGTGTAACTCCAGTTCTCTAGCTGATTTAAATCCTCGCATAGATTCAGGGACCAGCGCCACTCTTTTAATAGTGCCTTAAAAGCTTGGGTTTGATAGTTGGGGCGCTTCGATATCAATTTCAACCGATTGAGCCTGGGGCGGGTTTTGATGTAAAAGGCTTTGCGCAGAAGCTCCATGCGTTGAACCTTACGGGTTTGCTTGTAATGCCCGAGGATGGTTTCAAGCATCAGCAAATAGGGATCCAGCTCCAAAATCGATTGACGACCTTCAAAAACACGTTCTTTAATAACATCGCACAGCAATGGGCCTTCAAATTTGTTAGAAAGGTAACTTTCCATCATGGCCATTTTAATGATGGATTTAAACGGATTGTTAATACCCTTGCTAAGATGCCAGAGGGTCGCGCCAAGGAATTCTTCCCGCGGGATATCTCCCAAGTAACCCAGTTCCACAAAGTTGTGGTCATACTGGTTCTGTTGTGTCCATTGGGTCCAATTTTGCTGATAGTGTTCCTGGCTTATGGCTGGTGGCATCACCCACCAAAACGGGATTTTGCCACAAACCAATAACATGGTGCGATAAAACTCCTCTTTGAGAAATTTCTTTTGACTAGATCCGGCGCTTTCTTCATTGACTCGGCCAAAATCATCTTTGCAAATATCCTGGATATGCATAATGAAGAAATGAACTTCCATATCAAATTGGATCTGGCACCAACGGGCAATTTTTTCGGTTTTACGATTTAACTTTTGGATATCTGCGGCTGAGGAGTGCTCGGCATCCACACATACCCAAAAATCATAATCAGACTCCTGGTTCTGGGTTATGGTACCGATACTGCCCATCAGTAAAAGCGACTCGATGATGGGTCGCTTGATGAGGTGCCGCTGGTAGGCAATTTTAAGTTTGCGTGCTTCCGGAAAATAATGATTGATTCGCTTTTTGAGGCTTTTGGCCGATCCCACACCGTGGACCCCGCAGGCATCGTCCCCATCGGGGATAAATCCCGGAAGGATAGGGTCATTGAGGCTTAGGAGTGCGGGTATGATTTCAAAGGCCACCGGTGCGGTCTGCGGGCTCAAATCATAGGCGCATTTGCGCCGTATTTTAACGTAGTTCAGAAAGAGTTGCTTATTTCTGCGTATTTCATTGGTTATTAACTCAACCACGGCTGGTCCTTTTAATTACTAGCTAATCATTCGGAAGCATTATCAGAATACGCCATCCGAGAAGGTGTCATGTATCATGTTGGCATCCTTTAGGAGGTTGCATTGCGGTGCGCTATCCGATGGGATGCCAACAGATCGAGATGCGGATTATAGCTTTGCCGATTTTCTCCGGGGTAAGTTTGGAACCGTGCCGCCAATCTTGGATTGATGGCACCAATCGTGATATTTAAAAAAGTTTCCTGCTTTTTAGCACGTTCAAACCAGCTTTTAACTTCAGGTTTAAGGTCCTCGGCTTCAACCTGATACGTTTCCGGCTTACCAGCTGCGCCACTGGCGTTAACATAAACCAAACGATTGTCGACTCGATCGACCAGACCGGTATGTCCAAATGATTTAGAAGAAAACGAGAGAATCGAACCCGCTTGAATATAGGGTTTTAATTGGCCCCAGACTTGTTCAAAGGACCCTTCATAATCTTTACTCAGCTTTATGGTAATGGGCTGGCTGGACAGTTCTTGGGTAAGGCCTTCACCCGTGAGGTAAGCATTCAGGTTTTTGCCTTCTATTCTGGCTTGAGCCATCAATCGATTGGCCAGGCCGTTTTTGCCATAGTAGGTGATACCGTTATCTTCCAGTAGGTTGGCCAAAAATTCCAAACAATCGCTATGATTATATCGCGCTCTAAGTTTTTTTAGCACGGCAGGTTCATCTGGATTGGTGATTTTTGGCGATGGTGTTGGTACACGTTGATCTGCAAAATCGTTGTTACTGCTTAGACTAAAAATTGGTTGTTTAAACTGGTGGCTCTTGTATAGCAAGATGCCCACTGATTGAAGCTGTTGAGTCAATTGGTCAAAATGCTTTCGACCCGCGAAATCTCTGGGCGCTTTTCCGGCTATGTAAGCATGCCGCTCCAGGATGATCTGTGCGACTTGTTCAGCTTTAGCCGGTTCATTTTGACGTAGGGTTTGCCACTTGGCATACTGCCGGGTGGTCTTTAACAGCGCATCCGCTCGGGTGACCGCCAGATGGCGGTCGAAATTGGATCCGTACCGATTCGAGCGCATGGAAATGCCTGAAGATTCGAATGAATTAATCGGTTTGACCTGCAACATGCTTTGTTCCTAATTGTGTTTTCAGCTTAAAATGCAAGACAGATGCCATGTTCAGACAAAGATATGGCTATTTGCATAGAAATATGGTTGTTGCTATTATGTTAATAAATTCAAAAGGATAACCGGATGGTTCGTTTACGGAATTGCGGAGTTGACGGCAAAAAAAATGCATTCAATCCATATGAATCGGGTGGTGAATAATTTGGGGGGAGCCTGTCAACAAATTGACGAATTTGGATCCATGCAATCATAATTTTGATAATTTGCCAAATAGCAATAAGGAATTTGAAGGTGAATAACGATCAACATCGAACATCGAACGTCCAACATCCAACATCGAATGTGGATTCGCTCGCGCAGCGCAGGTGCTTGTGCCGCGTGTCACTCTTTTCTCACAAAAAAGGGAAGAACGCCATATTCGAGGTTCAGTGTTCAATGTTCGATGTTGGATGTTCGTTATTTCTAATGACTTAGGCGGCAGTCAAAGGAGGTTTGAATCGGATGATCCACTTTTAGATATATTTGAGAAGTGCGTCAATCTTATCGCGATTATCGAGAAAGGCAATCATGAAGCGATCAATATCGCCTTCACTGATGTGCAGCAAGGTCACGGCTTCATCGTAATGATCGTAAGCACATACATCCGATTCGGCACAGACACCCATAAGCATACATAAGGCTTCGGCCAGATAGACAATGCTGGTTCCAACATCTTTTCTGGATTGGGGCGCCTGTAAATGGTGGTTGGCGATGATAAAACTCATTTTCGGGCTGAAGCCCCATCTTTCCATCATCATACCACCCAGACCTTCATGGTCGATTCCAAGAACAGTTTTTTCAGCTTCCGAGAAACTCATCTGTTCCTTTTTCACCAGGCGGTTGATTTCTTCGATGGATTGGGCCACGAACCGTTCCATGATCAACTTGCCAATGTCCTTTAGTAGAGAGGCCGTGAACAGCAGATGCTTATTGGCTACCTTTAAACGCTCGGCAATGCTTTTGGTTATCATGGCCGCCGAAATCGATTGTTTGACAAGTTGGCCTTCGGCCAGATTGTAGCCTTGTTGTGCTTTTTTTAAATTTTCAAAGGCACATCGAAACAGACAAATTTCAACAATTTTATCAAGACCCAGCAAGACGGATGCCTCGTGAATGGAATTAATCTCTTTGGATAAGCCGTAATAGGCAGAGTTGCAGACCTTGAGTAAATTGGCCGTCATCACCGGATCATATGTGATAATCTTTGATACGGTTGCCATGGAACTTTTGGGGTCTTCGGCGGCGGCCAGAATTTGATTGACCACATTGGGTACGGGTGGGAATTCATCGATCTGTTTGATTATTTCACGTGGATCGGCCATTGTCGTCGACATTGCTATACCGGCGGCTAAATTGTTGGAGGGCCGGCTGGAATTTTTCATGAAAATGCTCCCAGAAAAATGTCTGGGCCAGGACATAGCGGTTATGGGCAGAGCCGGCATTTTTCATTTTATTATCCCAATCAGCCTGCATGGACCATAGACGCTGGCGCTGCTCCGGATCTTCGATACGATTTATCAGGTCTGCGATTCTTTTTTTTCTTTCCAACTCAAAGGCAAAACGGTTTTCCTTGAATAATTTAGAAAGCCGGGCATGTTCTTCTAAGGACTCTTTTTCCCGTTGTTCCTTTTCCTGTGACCATTTTGACATGTCCATGTCATTTTCCTATTGTGGCGCGATAAATCATGCAGGACATATCTCAACTCCTGCGGAGAAAGAATTTTTTTACCGATGAAATATTCACCGATGGGACGTTGCAGGCGAAGTTGCTTGCCCAATAGCGCCATGTGTTCAAAAGCCGTAATATAGCCTTTGTGCATGGCATAATCAGCGAATTTGTAAGTATAACCTCTTTCCCCGGTGCGTTCAATAAGAATATTGTTTATATCACGGGCTGAAAGAATCCCCCACTGTTTGGCTATTTCGCCAATAAGCGGACGCTGGCGTCGTTGCCAGGAGATGGCCTTAATCAAGGTCTGCCAAGATATTAAGCCGGAATAATAAAGAAATTGTCCAGTCAATAGGATCCGCTTTGGTAATCCACCGCGAAATCGAAGGCCTGAAACGGGTTTGTGTCGCCGGGAACACCTTGAAGGGGCTGTGGGATTTAGGTTTGAAAGGTCTGGTGGGTTGATTTCTGTTTTCTGATTGTGCTGGATTGCAGCCCGAAGTGTTTGATAGGCCAGATGTACCTGTGCGAATTGATGGTTTAACCATTTTTCAGGTTTGCCGTTGGTTTTGGATCGATCCGGATGGGTTTCCAGTGCTCTTTTTCGGTACGCGCTCTGCAAGGCTGGCAAATGGAGCTTCCGGATGGCATCTGGCCCTGGTTTTTGGGGTGGTACAAAAATGAGCTCATAGGCCGCTAATTGATTCTGATTAGTCGTATCCGGCAATTGGAATCACCTATCGATCAGGATGCCAGGGCCATATCACGATGAAAGAGGGTATTGTTTTGACCATACAGATCCAGAAAAATTTGAATCAGTTTCGGATCGAATTGCGTTCCGGAGTTTTCTCGCATAATCTGGAGCGCTTTCTCCTCGGGCATTTTCTTTCGATAAGAGCGATCGGTGGTCAAGGCATCATACACATCCGCCACCGACAGGATACGGGAGAGCAGCGGTATATCCTCACCTTTGAGGCCATCAGGATAGCCGTGTCCATCATAGCGTTCGTGATGATGTCTAATAATACTACGCTCATCAGCCCACATGCCGAAATGGCCGATGATATTACCGGCGATTTCCGGATGTTTTTTGATAATTTCATATTCATCATCGGTTAAACGGCCCGGTTTTAACAAAATACTGTCGGGGATACCAATTTTACCGATATCATGCAATGATCCAGCCACGTTCAATTTGTCCTGATCTTCCTGCGTACATCCCATGGCCTCCGCCATGCTGGTTGCATATCTGGAAACTCGGATTGAATGCTGTTTGGTATACGAGTCCCGGGCTTCGATGGTTTCCACGAATGCGTAGAGGGTTGCGAAAAGATTTTCAAAAATGTTCTCGTATAAGGCCAGATTTTCAATCAGATTGGCCGCTTTCTCTGCAACAAAGTTCATAAAGTAGAGATCTTTCTCTTTAAATCCGGCCGTATTGTTGTTGATGGATAGAACCAGGACACCAAATAAATTATCTCTTATTTTCAAGGGGATTCCCATGGTCTGATCGTTGCCGTTGTTGTCTTTGACGATCACTGGCATGCCATCCCGGGCGACCCGCTGGACGATATTATTTTTTATAGTGTCGACTTTGGCTGGGGGTGGATTTTGATCCCGTAAATAAGAGGCCAGGGTCGTGTATTCACTGGCATCGGAATAAAGAATGGCACAATGGGCTTCATCGCATAGGGTAACCTGCCCGGAGAGCAGCACCAGCATTCTGAATAAATCTTTGCTGTTGCCAACCTGGTTCAGTTTCTGAAGAATCAAATTCATTATTTCGACTTCATTGATTTTTTCCTGTAGCTCATTATTGATCGTGACCAGTTTTTCATTTTTTTGAGCCTGTTCCTTGAGCAGAATATTGTTGGTCAATAATGATTTTTCACGCATCATGCGCGTAATGGTCAGCGGAATTTGGGCCATGTCCACCGGTTTGGTTAAAAAATCGACAACACCATTTTTGAGGGTCTTGATGGCATTATCAATGGTGGGATAGCCGGTCATTACCGCCATCGGTATGGTATTATCGTGGCGGTGAATATGCTGGGCCAATTCAATGCCGTCCATAACCGGCATGGAAAGATCCATAAAGCAGCAATCGATATTCTCCTTGTATACAATATCCAAGGCTTCGGAACCGTTGGCGGCAGTGTAGACTGTGTGATTGGTGGTGGCTTCCAAATATTGTCTGAAGATATCTAATATTGGCTTTTCATCGTCAACGATCAATATGCTGAGTGGATTCTCCATAGCGCTTTTATACGTTTGTACTTATTGATTTAAGGTATAATGTTTTAAATTGGGTGAATTCTTTTTCGGTTAGCATTCCAGATTTTCGCATATATGCCAGGGCCTGGAGTTTATCAATAAAGTCGGCATTGGCGTCATCGTAGAGTGAATGCATCCAAGCCTTATTCGAAGAAAAAAATTTAAGATCGCTATCTTGATGGCTATTTTTCTTCTCATGGAGTTGGGTCAGTTCCTGGGATGCATCCTGCAACTTTTTAAGTAGCTCCTTATTTTCCTTGTTCAACTTTATTTTATCAGTTGCCCGGTCAATCACGATTTTAAACTCATCCAGCTTGCAAGGTTTCATGACATAGTCATAAGCCCCTTCTTTTATAGCCGATACGGCGGTTTCCAAAGAAGCGTAGCCGGTAACGATGATGACGATGACATCCGGGTTGACCTGCTTAGCGATCTTAAGTACATCCAGCCCGCCTAACTTGGGCATGACCAGGTCAACCAAAACCAGATCAAAGCCATCCGCTTGAATTTTATCGGCAGCCGCCTGTCCGTCATGGCATATTTCTATTTTACGCTCGGGACTGGTCAAGAGATCCCTAAGTATTTCGGCGATAACTTTGTCATCGTCCGCAATCAGTATCCGAATCGGTGTGGTTTCTTGCGGCCCCATTTATATACGATTATCCATATGTCAAATTTTCTGATCGAAAAGCATTCCCATCATTTCCTCCAGTTTGGCTGATAGCTTCAGCATTTCACTTGAAGGAATCTCCCGTATAACTTCGCCACTCTCTTTATCGGTGACAGCAACGACGACCTGGCCGGATGCCTGATGAACTGAAAACTGCAAATCAACATCATGCAGGACTTTCAAGTTGTTTTTCAGATCTTCGGCCATCATTTGGATATCGGGCGATGCGGTCGTGGGTTCATTTTTCTCTGGTTTTTTGCCATCCGACTGTGAGGGGCTTGCGGATGGAAATCCGTCCGTCGCCGTAGAGGCCGGGTTGCTTGCCGGTATCGAAATAGATTCTACTAGCATGAGCATACACCTCCTTTGGGTATATTATCGGACGATCGGTCTTAAAACTTTAGCCATGGCTAGCTCTTTTTACATGTTTGCCGCAATTCAACACCATTTTGGGCGCATAAATGCGGACTGATAGCAGCCTGAAAACATGGTTCCCCTTGGATCCGAATATCTGGCCACCAGGCCGGCAACTCTCAATGTTTTGCATCTAAATATTTGGAAACATTGATTTTATTTGATCCATACCTGCTGACAGCCTGTTTGTTATTTTTGATAGCCAAAAGCTCAGTTTTTATCTTTTCACTTTCCCTTTGCACCATGAAAAAGATTTTTTCATCCATGGGCGTTATCGCTTCCATGATGTGTCGATAATCTTGTTGATATCGGTCATATAATTCATTAAAATCACTCGAATTAACCAATTTTGGTTTTTGGTGTTGCGTTTGCCGCATAGAATTAATCGTTCTATCAATGGCTTGGATTTTGCGCATATATTTTTGACGATCAAACACCAGACTATTCAATCGCCCCAAGTCGGATCTGGGCGTAATCGCCTTCATTTCAGACGTTAGGGACTGATAGCGCTTGAGAGCGGCCAGCTTCTCTTCGAGCAGGGCGCGTAGTTTATCCTTTTCATAGGGTTGTTGCATGGATCCACAATCCTTTTAGGCGGCAATATAACCTTGCTTTTTGGACGTACCGCATTGGGCATATCCGCCGGATTCCGCCGGTGGCATATCGGTCTGTTTGGTTCGCAACGTTTCCCATGCCGGTAGCAAATCGCTTAACATATTAATAACGCTGTCAATAGCTGCCAAATCCTTATTCATATCGGCTTCTAATATTTTGTGGGTGATAAAATTGTATACCGCATCCAAGTTCTTCGCGACTTCGGCCCCTTTTTCAAAGTCCAGCGCGCATTGCAGTTCGGCAATAATAGCCATAAATTTTTGAATGGCTTTGCTTTTGGCTTCATAATCATTTTCAATGTATTTCTGCTTGGCGATTTTCAGATTGTCAATGGCACCTTCATAACACATCACAATTAATTGTACGGAATTCGAGGTGGTTACGTTTACCTTTCGGTATGATTGAATACCCGGGTTGAGCATCAGATGTCCTCCTTATCAGAAAATCGGTTTGCTTAATTCCAGCCGTTAAATAACGCATTGGTTTGACCGACCAACCAATCACTCTGGTTCTGCAATTGGTTCAAGGTTAATTCCATGGCTACATATTGGTTGATCAAGCGTTGCATCTTCTTATCCAGACGCGCTTCCACTTGTTCGATCTGTTCATCGATACTATTGATTTTATCCTGAAGTGAACTTTGTTTAAAAGTCACATATCCATCAATGGAATCGGTGATGTTAAATAAGGTGCGATGAAAGCGTTCACCCACACCCAGCGTTACTTTAATGGTTCCCATGTCCATATTGTCATCAGTACCCCGGTACCTTACAGACAATCCATCCGTATTGGTGTTACCCTCGTTACCCGTTAGGACTTGTCCGGATCCGGTGGCGCTTTCACCATCGATGGTTCCGACAACATCCAGCCCTTGATATTCGCCATCAGTAAGGCCCAACTGGGATGTAACTTGGCTGATACTAAATGATGACGCACTGCCATAAGCGTCATTGGTTAATACCAGATAGTTATTCTCATCAACGGAGGCGGAAATGCCAAGGGCATAACGGCCGGTCTGACTGCTATCCCCGGCACCATCGGTAATATCGACGCTTCCAAAAAACTCGCCCTCAGTGCCGTGATTGATGGAGCTGATGGCGAGCTCGCTGGACCCATTACGAATATCCTTTACGACTATTCGACCGGATGAATCGATAGAAGCACTAACCTGACTTGCAAAAACGTCTTCAATAGCTGATAACAGGCCTTGGACCGTGTCGGTGGTGATATCGGAGATCTGATACGTTCCCGATACGTCACTTCCCTGGTTGGTGGTAGCGGTGAAGGATATGGTATCATCATTGGCAAAACTTAGCGGGACACCCAGGTTATTGTAGATAGTGTCCCAGGTCGTACTGGCGGTGATGACGCTGGTTTGACTGGCATCGGCATAAAGTTGTTCATCGCCAACAATGGTTTGCGCGTACGTGCTGTCAAGTTCGGTGTTGATTTCATTAATGATGTCGTTCATGGACATACCAGCGGTGATAGCGATTTGGGCTGTGTTATCGCCCTGGGTGATACTCAGGGTTTCATTAATGCCCCCGCCAGAGAGATCCACGCTTCCGGTGGCCTCGGCCCGCGTGGCCGCCTGGTCGATGTGAATCGCATATTCACCGGGCTTGGTGTCGCGGGAATGACCGATATAACTTATTAAGCTGCTCTCCGGTGTGCCTTGGCCCACGAATAGGGATACCACATCCTTGAAATTGGTGCGCAGGTAACCATTTAGTTTGGCTTCGTCAATTCGAAGCTCAAGCTTATTCTCACCATTTAGCCGGTTTTCAATACCGATTAGCGCCAGGGACGAAAAGGCGCTATCCAAACCCCAGATCTCCGTGCCCAGCAACGCAGTCAGGTCATCCTTAACGGAACGCAGCGTCCCATCGCCGAATAAAATCCCACCTGTTTCTTCGGCTTCGGTATCATAGTTGAACTGGGTATCAATATAGTCCATGACATCGTTGTACTTTTCGACAAAGGTTTCTAAATTAGATAGGATATTCTCATTGTCATGATCAATGTTTAGTGTGAGCGTCGTATCTTCGCTGGCCCCGGCAAGATTCAAGGTCACGCCGCTAATAACGTCATCAATGACATTGGAGGCTGTTGTAACTGCAACACCATCGATTTCAACTACGGCATCTTGTCCGGCAATCACCTCCCTTTTGCGGGTCGCATCGGTATCAAAATTGCCAAAATCAAGCTGAGAGTTGCCGTCTTGAATGGTGGCAGCCAGATTTACCGTCAGAGCAGTGCCACCGCTCAGATCATCCACCTGGATTTTACCGTCAGCGGTGGTATAAGCCACCACATTGCCGAAGCTACTTTCGATCTGATCCAGTAGATCCTGAACGGTGGTGTTCGCGTCAATATTGAAATTGATGCTGCCAATATCAGCCCCAGTGGTATCTGTGCCGCTTAAGGTGATAAAATCACCGCCAGGATTGCCTCCGGCCGTAAATGTGTTGTAGCCATCTATTTCGGTCAGCAGCATTGTGGACGTTATGGAGGCACCATCCTTGGTTAGAGCATTGGCGGAGACTTTTCCAGATACATCCGAACTGGTGTGACCCAGGATACCGAGTGTATTCAGGATATTGTTTTCATCCGCAAACGTCTGGGTGCCGTCTATTTGCAGACGATAGAAGCTGGCGCCATCCTCAACTTCGGTGATGATAGATGCGCTGACACCGGCGATGGCAGCGTTGTTAATCGCATCTTTGATATCATTCAAAGACATGCTGGCCAGGTCGATGCTTACTGCCGTCCCGTCGATGGTCAGACTTCCGGTTGATGCTTCTCCGCTGGAAAGCCCCAGAAGTGATTGGATGGCCACATTGGGTGCCTGAAACTGATCGCTTTGGGACCCATTGGTAATTGCATTTTTAACCACGGCAGCTTGGTTATCCTTCCACCCAAGTTGTTGGAGCAGATTGCCCGATCCACCGTTTAAGAGACTGATGCCGGCTGTACCGGTTTCATCGCTCGTGAGTACCAGGCGGTAGTCGTTGTCTGCATATTTCACAATACTGGCGGTCACGCCGTTGGGGTCCGTACCCGAGTTGGCATTGTTGATGCTGCTGGCCAGGTATGACAAGGAATCCGTGGCATCGATGGTGATGACCTTGCCATTAATGATAATATCACCCGCATATGAAGCCCCTAACGCTTCAGTATGACTTGCAAATGGATTGGAGGATAGCTTCTGGGATGTGGCCGTATTCAAGATGCGGACACTATAACTCCCGCGGGCGGCGTCGCTATTGGTTGAAACCGAAAGCAGGTCAGAACCCTGATAGTTCGCATTATTCGATGCAATATTGGCGACGAAGAGATTGAAATTATCCGGGTTCTTTAGATCATCTACGGCCGTATTGAGAGCCTGCAGCTTGGTGTTGAAGCTCTGCCATTCGGCCAATTGTTCTTCATAACCGGTTTTTTTATTTTCAATGATATCCACGCGGCGATGTTCCACGGCCATCAACTGGTCGATCATATTGCGCCAGTCAAAACCCGTCGAAAGGCCCGATATTTGTAATGTGCTTTCAGTCATGGTTTATTCCTCATACAATTAAGGGAATAGGTGCTTACAAATGCAGGTTTACCAGGGAAATTATTACCCATGCATAATCATACTATCGGAAAAATTTGCCGAAAACTTAAGCAAATTCTCTGAATATACTAGGAAGTAGCAAGATCGTTGCCAATGATAAAAGCCATCATAATATAAAATTTTGAGATGGCTTTCATTCATGAAAAAAACCCCGTTTCCGGTGATTTGGAAACGGGGTCGGTCGGGGTTATCGGGTATGTGAAACGAATGATTATCCAAAGAGGGACAATACATTCTGAGGTGCCATGTTGGCCTGGGCCAGCATGGACGTACCCGCCTGCATCAGAATCTGAGTCTTGGTAAAACTTGTCATCTCAGCAGCCATATCCACGTCACGAATAACCGATTCCGCAGCCGTGAAGTTTTCAGCCGTGATCTGCAGGTTGGCAGATGCATAGATCAGGCGGTTCTGGTAAGCACCGATGTCGCCACGGGTTCCAGCCAGTTCAGCGATGGCCGCATCGATTTCGGACAAAGCGGCGAATGCAGCGGCGGATGTATCGATGTCGCCGGTAGCTAAGCCCGTTCCACCTTCAGATTGGCCAAGGGTGGCGGACGAAACATTGCCCAGGGATACAGACAGTTTAGATTGGGCGGTTTCTTCGTAGCCAACCTGGAAAGCCGCGGTTGTACCGGGATCCACAGTGATATCATCGGCAGCCAAAGCCGAGATCGGAAGAG
>JAAUYD010027354.1_pt1 | contig 13242 bp, 12 predicted proteins | sample 7278101 | NCBI WGS metagenome assembly JAAUYD01 (sample SAMN14350128, study PRJNA611818) | marine sediment metagenome | isolation source: surface marine sediment (0.6m) | place: French Polynesia: Moorea | collected 2018-08
CGATCAAAGTACAATTTGCGGGAACTCTGACAGAATCCCGCCCCGTGTGTCTGGGCAGCGACGATCGGGCACATATGACCGCCGCCTTGCTGGCATCTCTGGCGGGCGCCCCACCGTTGCTGATCCCCTATGCCTATAACAGGGAGACATTGAAGGAAGCCCACGCCGTCATCCCCTACCCCAAAGCTTTGGTAGATGAAGCTTGCCCACTGCCCCAAGGCGTCAGTCCGGTGGTGCTGCCGGAGACGGTTCAGGCCCATGGCAACAGCAGCGCCATTACCTGCCGGCCTCTGGACTCGACATGGATCTATCTCTTTACCGGCGGATCCACCGGTGCCCCCAAGGTGTGGTCCAAATCACCCCGCAACCTGCTCGGTGAAGCGCTTTACCTGGCAAAGGCTTTCGGCATCACCGACAAGGACACCATACTGGCCACAGTACCGGCCAACCATATCTACGGATTGCTCTATTCGGTCCTGCTGCCTCTGGTCAGCGGGGCCAGAGTTTGCCTGCGCACACCGTCGTACCCAAACGAAATCATCCAGTGCCTTCAAGAGACCCGCGCCTCCATACTGATCAGCATCCCGGCCCACTACCGAGCCCTGAAAGAGCACCATATCAAAGCACACCAAGTGCGCATGGCGTTCTCGTCTGCCGGGGCCCTGCCGGAGCAAGACGGCATCGATTTCACCCAAAACACAGGCATCCCCATCACCGAAATCTACGGCTCCACGGAAACCGGCGGCATTGCACAGCGTAACCGAGCTGAAGGTCAATCAGCTCTGCATCCTTTCAAATGCGTGGACGTCAAGATAGAAAATGCCCACTTGATGGTCCAGTCGGATTTTCTCTCCCATGAGCTTGAAAAAAACGCGGCCGGTTACTTCCAAACCGCCGACCGCGCCGAATGGACCTCTTCTTCCGCCTTCGGTCTGCTGGGACGCTCCGACGGCATTGTCAAAGTCGGTGGCAAGCGGGTCGACCTGGCGCATACACGCGACACGTTACTTCAGGTTGACGGTGTAAGAGATGCGTATGTCTTCGCAAGACCGGTGCACAGCACAAGAGAAAACGAGATCGTCGCCCTGGTGGAGGGCAGTGCTACGACTGAACAGCTCCATCAGGCGGCCCGGCATCATTTGCCACCCTACGCCCGGCCGCGCAGTATCAAAACCACCCGTCAGATCCCCCTGTCCTCAACCGGGAAATACAACCGTAGGGACATACAGCGCATTTTTGAATAGTTGTTTCATACCGGACCACCGCAAAGATCGAATCACGGCAATTCTTTATTTTGGCTTGTACCGCTTGAATGCACGCGGTGCTAAATACAAATCCAAGCCAGCCGCCTCACAGGCGGTCATTGTCCGAATCGTGAGACAACTACTTCCATGACTGTATCTCGACAATATTCCCCTCAGGGTCTCTGAAATAGACAAACTTCAACACCCCGACGTTCTCAATTGTTTTCTCGGTGACTTCGCCAAGCTTGGAGCCGCCTTTTTCCATAGCCTTTCTGAAAGTAATGTCAACGTCCTCGACTTCAAAAGCCAAATGCGTGAACCCGATGGTGTTGGCCATCACAGACGGGGCCTCCAGGGTATCTTGGTAGGAGAATATTTCAAGGGTCGGGCCGGCGTCTCCATGTCCGGGAAGCAACAAGTGAACCCCCTCCAATTGGGCGTTGGTGAGGCCTGTCGCTTGATCCAGCCACTTTCCAGAGAGCTCTCTTTTGGGCGGCTTTATAGAGCAATTAAAAATGCTGATGTAAAAATCCGATAATTTCTTCCAATCCCTGGCCACAATATTGGTGTGGGCGTATCTCATCGTCTCCCCCTGGTATTTTGAAATACATGACGCCTCGGCTGCTGCAGTTGGCATCCGGTGGCATTATCGATGATTCAATTGTTGTTGCCACGACACGATCTGTACACATGATACACCGGCCCCGCCACAGACAACAACCAGTATATTTTCTTTGTCCGCCAGCATGTCGAATTACGCATCCCGATGCACAATATCCGGGGAAAACGCAGGCATACAAATTGCGATATACTCCGCACCATCGCCCCCCGGCGTGCTGTACTGAACCCATTCTCCCGACGGCACGATGACGGCTTCGCCTTCGTGAATATCCGTGGCGCTCTCTTCTGTGGTAACCCTTAGCATGCCTTTGAGCACCACCGTATACTCGCTAAACTCAGGTTTTTGACCGGGTTCTATCCATCCGGCCGGGCTTTTCATCCTGGCAACACTCAAGTCGTCCGTCCCGGAATTCACGCGCCCGACAAATTCTTCGATGACCTTTGGTTTGTTGCCGTCGGCCTGGATAATGGTCGGTTTCTCAATTTTAATCATGCTTCACCTCTCCTGATTAGCTTGATCCATCTTGATTCGTATTCCGGATTTCATACCGGCCCTCTTTTGCTGCGCGCGCCTCTTCCGCCGTCATTTGTTTTTATCGGGCCACTGCCAATAGGGCTCATCCAGCATTCCCTGACCCTTCATGCGGGTCTGCCCAAGATGTTTCTCCAGCTCGACGGAATTGCATTCGCCGGAACCTTCCAACGCCGCGATCAACCTGGGCGAGTGGGATACAACCCAAACCTGAGTGGATTCCGCAGCGCGTGCAATCAGCCGCGCCATGGCCGGGAGCAGATCCGGGTGAAGGCTTGTTTCCGGCTCGTTCAACACCATCATCGGTGACGGTCTGGGGGTAAGAAGAGCGGCGACCCATAACAGATAGCGCAAGGTGCCGTCCGACAGCTCAGCACCGGTCAAGGGCCTAAGCAACCCTTCATGATACAGCTCCAAAGAAAATCGGCCATCGGTTTGAACCACGATATTCAATCTAGCACCGGGAAAAGCGTCGGTAATGGATTCCCTAAGGGCTTCGGCATCTCCAATTTCCAAGATGGTCTGGAGTGCCGCAGCCAGGTCCCTTCCATCGTGGTGGAGTACCGGTGTCCGCGTACCGAGCTGCGGCAGCCGGGCCGGGGCCTCGAAATCCGTTCTAAAGTGGTCGTAAAATCGCCAGCCGCGAATCACCTCACGCAGTCGCACGACTTCCGGCGTTCTGATGGGGTCGCTGATGTGGGTAAAAATGCTTTCAAAGGTATTGACATGCTTCACCAAAACTTCCCATTTTCGGTTTGAACGCGACTTGATAATGCTGCTGTCCCGATCAATGAGCGCACTGGCTGGACGGTATGCGCTTCCGGCCCAAATGCATTCGCGCTTGATCTCCGGGTCAAGGGCAAAAGCGGAGGTTGACGGCTTTGGAAGCCCCAGAGAGATGGCATAGCCAAAGTCATCGCCGGAAAATCCAAGGCGCAATCGGACGGTTTTTTGCCGCACTGTTCCTTGGACCGGTACTTCGCCTTTGCGCATCCGGTCGGTAATTTTTTCGGGCCCGGCCCAAAAGGTCGACTCTAAACCACCTTCCTTGGCCAGAGCATTGACGACCCCTCCCTGGGCTGTCTCCGAAAGCAATCTCAATGCCCGGTACAGGTTGGACTTCCCGCTGGCATTGGGCCCGGTAATTACATTCAAATTGCCCAATGGGATTACCAGATTCAACAGAGACCGATAGTTGCTAATGGCAAGGGTGTTGATCATTGTCGTCGCACCACTCGTAGAATTTTGGATCGATGCAGTCTGCAGCCGCTAGGAGATTCGGATAGTCGCTACGTATCGCCCTTCAGGGCGATATCGAAATGCAATATATCTTCCCGCTTTCCCAGTTTGGTGTAAAGTGCAATCGCCGGTTCGTCCTCAACACCTTTGTCTGCCTGAACCATAATGAGATAGGCTTTACGGTGTACGCCAATGCGCTTAAGTTCATGAATCAGTGCTGTGGCGATGCCTTTACGACGGTGTTCCGCCGAAACAGCTAAATCGTAGATGTATATCTCCCGACGTTCCTGTTCGTATTTCTCAAACACATAGGCCGTAAGCCCCCCCACAACCTGGTTTTCCTTTACCGCGACAACCGTGATAAAGTTCTCATTGCTGAGCAGGCGTCTAAGATAACCAGAGCTGGGCTGGGATTCGCAATAGGTCTTGACCTCGTTGAAGACCTTTCCAAACAATCTCAGCAAGGCTCGCATTGATGAAACGTCTTCATGGGTGAGGATGCGAATTTCAATGTCGATTTTAGTAAGCATACCCATCGGATTATCTCTTTCCCGTAACAGTGTCCACAACAGCGGCACGCTCGGAGGCGCCGGAAAACTTTTTAAGTCCCATTTTTTGTATCCTGGAAGAGAGCGTGGTGGGTTTGACCCCCAGAAGCTCTGCAGCGCCGCCGGGACCGTAGATCTTCCAATTGCATTTTCTCAGTGCCAGAAGAGTGTTTTCACGCTCGCGCCGCCTCATCTCAGTATCGGAGACCACCTCTCTGTCGCTGTCCGACGCGTCGCCGTCTTCATGCACAACGGCGGCAACAAAAGCGTCAACGTCCTGGGGTAGAACAAGTTCCATCCGGCCGCCCTGGGCTGTTATGGCAGCGCGTTCAATGACATTCTGAAGTTCGCGCACATTTCCCGGCCAGTGGTACTTTTTGAGCTGCTGAAGGTGGGTTGGAGACAATTGCGGCAATTTGCGGTTTCCACGCTTTTGGATTAATCCCAGGAAGTGCTCCGCCAATAATGGAATGTCCCCCTTGCGAAGCCTGAGTGGCGCCACCTCGACGGGAAAAACATTCAAGCGGTAGTACAGGTCCTGCCGAAAACGCCCCTCTCCGATTTCCTTTTTAAGATTTCGATTGGTGGCTGCGATGATGCGAACATCCACTTGCCGGGTGACATCCTCGCCGACGCGTTCGTATTGCCCTTCCTGGAGCACGCGCAGAAGTTTGCTCTGCAGATCAAGGGGAATTTCACCGACTTCGTCCAGAAAAAGCGTGCCGCCGTCAGCAGCTTCAAACCTTCCGGCCCTGTCCTTGACAGCCCCGCTGAAAGCGCCTTTGACATGACCGAAGAATTCGCTCTCGTAGAGATCCCTGCTGATGGAGGCACAATTGACCTTGATCAGCGCTCGATCGCTTCGCGCACTGCGTTGGTGGATTTCACGGGCGATCAGTTCTTTGCCGGTTCCGGATTCGCCAAGAATCATCACGTTGGCGTCGGTGGGGGCGACGAGATCGACCTGCTTCAGCACGCTTTTTAAGGCATCGCTTTGCCCCACGATATCTCCGAACGCCCTGGCCTCCTGCACCTCCTCGCGCAGATAGGAGCACTCCAACTCCAGCTGATCCTGCAGCCGGTGGATCTCTTCGAAGGCCCGTGCATTAACGATGGCCGTGGCAGCATGATCTGCGATCATCCGCAACCAGATCAGCTCTTCATGCTGGAGGCGGAGGCGCGTAAATACTGCGAGTACGCCCAGCACCTCTCCTTTATAGAGCAGGGGTTGTCCTCCGAATCCGAGTATGCCCTCCATGCGTGCCCAATCGGGATTGGCGATCCATTTCGAATCCTTTTCAACGTCGTTGATCTCCACAGCCTTGCCCGTAGCGGCGATCCACCCGACCTTGCGCGAACCGATGGGAAAGCGGCTAAAGGCGCCATCTATTCGAGACCAGTCAGCGCGCTCGTCCACCGCAGATCGGCCGTCGCTGGCCGCCAGGTGAAGGCATCGCGTCGCGCTGTCGCATGTGGGCTCCCTATCCGGACAGGGGCAGTCGCCGGTCTGAATCAGCCATATTCGCGCCAAAGCAATATGGGGACGCTGGGCGAGTTGTCGCACGATCATTTTTAGGAGCGTGTCAACGGAGTGTTCCTGGGCCATCTCCAAAAGAAGCCGCTTCAAGGGTTTGTCGTCGAGTTTGGTATGAGGGTCAATTTCCATATTCAATATGTTAACGACATTTCGTTGATGGTCAACGATAAATCGTTACTCGCGAAATATCGTTGCAATCTATAAATCGGCACCAAGTCGGATTATTAACACAATTACAACATGTTACGAATTAATCGGAAAGTTGGTATGATCCTTGATTTGATCATTTCCCAGAACAGGCAAGAAACGACTTCAAAAGTTCACAGAATGAAAAAAACCAAAACACCAAACCAATGAGGAGGCTATCATGGCACTTCCAAATCCCGGAATGACGATAGATCCCAGTCGCACAGCGCTGGTCATTACAGATCCCCAAAACGACTTTCTGAGCCCCGATGGCGTGACCTGGGGCGTGGTCGGAGAGAGCGTGACGGAAAATAATACGGTAGACAATATCGAAACCCTTTTCGATACGGCCAAAGCAGCAGGGCTGCAGGTATTTGTTTCGCCCCATTACTACTACCCGACGGACCATGGATGGCAATTCGAAGGAACCCTGGAGGCGCTGATGCACAACATCAATATGTTCGACCGAAAGGGCGCATTGGACCTGGACGGGTTCGAGGGCTCAGGCGCTGATTGGCTCGACCGCTACAAAAAGTTCATCAACGACGGCGCCACCGTGGTGACCAATCCCCACAAGGTTTACGGCCCGGAATCCAACGACTTGGTGTTGCAGCTGCGCAAACGCAACATCGACAAGGTCATTCTTGCAGGCATGTCGGCCAACCTGTGTGTGGAATCCCATATGCGGGAGCTGCTGGAACAGGGTTTTGAAGTGGCGGTTGTCAAGGATGCCACGGCCGCGGCTATTTTGCCCGAAGGCGATGGTTACCAGGCCGCTGTGGTCAACTTCCGTTTTCTGGCCAACACAGTTTGGACCACTGAAGAAGCTGTGGATGCGATTCGCAAGAGCGGGAGTACGATCAAAACAGCCGCCTAAACCGTCGGCGGTAAATCCGGGTCGGTGGCAGCCGCCATCGGCCTGGATGCCGTCGCCAGAGAAGATCCGGCGGCGTTAAAGAGAGGAGATTTAAAAGGACCTGAAGAACATCGAGTTTCACCTCCAGGACACCGGGCACTTCGCCCTTGAAGAAGATGGCGTGCTGATTGCCGATTTGATGCGGAAATTTCTGAGCATAAAAGTGGCGTCTCGGTAGAGACATACAGGGGTTGACCTGGAAGCACCGACGTGTATATCTGGAAACTGAAATATGGGCTATTTTATATCTGTCCAATTTGCTTCTTCCCGGACAACCCCTGTGGGAATCTCAACAAACCGACATCAATCGGAGGGCCGGTGCCATGGAAAAAGGACAACTCTATAAGCTTTCGGCATTTACCCATAGCCCAGAGGGCGGCAATCCTGCCGGCGTCTGGATCGGGGAGATTTTTCCTGATGATGACGTTATGCAGCAAATCGCCGCCGAGGTCGGATTTTCGGAGACGGCTTTTGTCACGCCCTCAAAGGGGCACATTCGCCAGGTACGATATTTCAGCCCCGAAATTGAAGTCCCCTTCTGTGGGCACGCCACCATCGCCACGGGTGTTCTGCTCGGTGAGCAAGAAGCGCAAGGCGATTATGTCTTTCAAACCAATGTCGGTGAAGTGCCCGTCTCTGTGGAAACAAGAGACGGTATAACCGAGGCCTCATTGACATCAGTTGAACCTCGGTTCGCACCGGCTTCCAATACCTTGGTAGCTGGCGCCATGGCCACCCTCGGATGGCACATACAGGACCTCGATCCAACCGTTCCTCCGGCAAAAGCCTATGCCGGTGCATGGCACCTGGTATTGGCCGTCAACAGCCTTCAACTGCTGTCCGAACTTGATTATAACTTCGCGGCCCTTAAAGATCTCATGATTAGGGAGGAACTAACCACCTTGCAATTGATTTGGAAGGAAAATAATGAGCGCTTTCATTCCCGCAACCCCTTCCCGGTGGGCGGGGTGGTCGAAGATCCAGCCACCGGCGCCGCAGCCGCAGCGTTAGGGGGATATCTGCGGGAGGCCAATCTCATCAAAACACCCGCCACCATTCAAATCCGTCAAGGAGAAGCAATGGGGCGCCCCAGCGATATACGGGTACAAATTCCTGCCAGCGGCGGAATCGTGGTCTCCGGTACTGCTGTTAAGCTTTAAGCGAGTTAAAGACTGTGCATATTCGAAGTAAAAATTGCTTCTGTTTGAGGTGATGCTTTACGAACAATTACAATCCGACCCTGGGGTGTGCTTTTTAGCGATGCTTAGGCGCGGAGGCGACAATAGCCGTTGCGATGGTCAACATTAGTTTTCGTTTGACCCTCTGAAACAACCGGTAATTCAGGATGCCCAAAGGGCCGTAAGACTGGGGATAGGTGAAAACCTGAGTTTGTTGGAAATTCGGCTCGCCGATCACAGCAGAAATTTCTTTCTGCGTCTTTTTTGGGAGGGTCTGACCGACACCCTCCGGGTGCGCGTATAATAATATGATCGCTTCAGGTTTTAACCTTTCCATCGACTGTTCGAGCTCCCACTTCAGGTTGTCAGTGATATCGGTTACATCTATGAGGGCAATCTCGGCATTGGACAAGGCAATCCTGACAACATTTCGCCAGAAGGCGCCGCCGCAGTGAACGACGCGGACGCCGTCATAGAGATCTTCTTTGCAGCGGATCGTATTGAGGAGTTTTAGCAGTTGGTCGCGTGCAGTACCCACATCCATGGTCAGAAACGCCCTGAGATAAGCACGCCTTGCCATGGCGCCCACAATTAATGTCCATATGGTCATGGCAACAGGAAATGCCCAATTGGAAGGCAAGAGCCCAATGGCGACAAAGCAGAATATGAAGTAGATGAACAGCCAGGTAAATATCCGCTCTTTTAAGAACTCTACAGCAAATTGGTGCCAGGAAAACCGAATCGCCCCGTCCTGAATCGTTATCGGTATCCCGAATCCCTTGCAGGCCTCATTCAATGCGCTGTGGAAATTATAAGCCTGAAGACGACCGATGTTCGCTCTCCGTAGCCAAACGACCACGCGGTCATCGCGAATATAACTTCCTTTGAGGCGGGTGCTGATGGTTTCTGCAACCGGTTCATTGGAAAAAAGCATTGCAGGAAGACCGACCGGCGTCCGGTGAGCGGTTTTCGATGTGGCTCCAAATGATGTTTCCTCGCAGTCTTCAATCTCCTCAGGGACACTTTCCACGACTGAATCCATTTTGTACTGATCCTCTTTCATTTGATTCGATAGCGTCTTTAACCACTCTCCGGAACACCATCCCAGATATCTTCAAACCCATATGCAAACACCCTTACCGCCCCAGACGTCGAATCGCCCTGAGTGTCGGCCTCTGCAGGCATTACAGCAGCTGTTGGCGTCACCACACCCAAAAACCATCAGCGCAACCACAACAGCCAACCTAAGCCAACGCATTATCACCTCCATTTTGGATCACCAATCATCATCTGAAGCGTCAGCGGAAGAACGCTCATCGAACAAGGGGGGCACTTATCCTAATAAGTGGGGTATCTCAGCACAGATTGTATATTGATTTTCCCTAACTCTTTAAGGCAGATTGAAAAATGCCTGTCGCAGGTAATAGATCCATTTACCAGGACGGACAAAGAATGTCAAATGATAACGATCTATCGACACCTCAATAGGTCAGAACAGTGTAAGGCACTGATTTGGATTTCAAATTAGGGGGCTACCCGGTATGGTGCATATCGGTAGTATTTGGGATACGTATCGATGCGGACATGCAGCCAAGCAACACCGCCGCCGGCGACAGAAATCCACAGGGGTTGACGACCGAGGCGCTGCTTCACACACGTTCCCAACATTCTCCAAAGGGCATGTTGTTGACGGTCGGGAGCATTTTTCAGGAATGCGGCAAGATCACCGTAATCGGCCTCCGGCAGAACTGGAGACGGCACAACAAGTAAAGCGTCCTTGCCAAGATTATCGAACACCACCACGCCATTATCGCCTGCTTTCATGTCGAAGTATTGAGAAAAGGTGTTATGATCAGGGGGTCCCGATGGGAAGGGGTTGCCAATCAGCACGAATTCAAATTCGCGGTTCAATTGATCGATAGTGATTCCCGGTGTCTCCCAAACATAGGACGAAAGTCCTGAATCGACAACCAGTGAACGAAAAAAACGCCTAAATTGATCACTGCCCATCCAGAGTTGAATCACCTTATCAAAGGACAGCGCAATCCCGTCTTTTAGGATCAGGAATTTTAGAATATTCCCATCACCAATGTCTTCTTTGATGGCTCTATATGGACCTTGTTCTCTATTTTTCGGATCGGTCAGAAGCCCCCCTTAATTCAGCAGTTGTAGGAGAAAGAAGCTCGCTATTTAAGCGTTAAGAGAATTTAAAGAGCACATCTTCAAAATTCTTTACTCTGTCGCCCTGAAAGTCTATCCCTTCCGCTTTAAGCATTGAAATTTTTTTATGGATCGAAGTTCCCGATCTCTTTCCCTGGAATCCACCAATCCGACCGGATGTGGCAACGACACGGTGTCAGGGGACCTCAGGCGCATAGGGGTTTGTCCGCATGACCTGCCCGACCCCGCGATAAGCTTTGGTGCCAAGGGCATGAGCGAGTTCTTTATAGGTCGTCACGCGACCTTCGGGCACTTTTCTCAATAGGTCGTATACCCTGTCGGCAAACGATTTCATTATTCCCTCCTCTACCGCTTTGGAGCACGTATATGCTCAAAAATATACTTAAGTATTGGCCCTGCGTCTCGGTTGGGTCAAATTGAGCCCAATGGCCGACAACGTCCTTGCATCAAAATGGAATTGCGAAGGCCGTTCAATTACAGCTCGCCATACTGCAGGAGCGACATACCGTCTTTGTTAGGTATAATAGTGCCATTAACAAATCAGCTTGACAACATCAACGTGTAAACAGAGATACAGCTGCTATGACGAGGCATTGACAGCCAGGTAGAGTCTTGATATGGCTCTATTAAGAATCTCCTTCCGACAAACACATTCGCTTGCAGGTAATGTAAGCTTTGCACCATACGATGTACGCACTTGCGCATTTGCAAGTGTTTCTCCTAGTTAATTTGCAGCAGTACGCTCTATCTATATCTTTACATTGCAAAGAGGAGGTTCGTCGTATGGTCCGTTATTCTCTTCTATCCATTGCCCTTTCTGTTTGTATTGCAATCTGTTTCGTACCGTTGGCGTCGGCACAGGTGACCCTCTCCGATGGCGACTTCAATCCCTCAAACTGGGAGGACATCGTCTATCTCCATGATCCGAACGCCAGTGTCAGTGCCATCACAACCCAACCCAGCGGCGGTCATCCCGGAGCCCACCGTGAAATGGCATTTCAGTGGGATACGTTGACAGACTTGGAGCTCGTTTGGTTATTCTCAAAATATACAGCAACCTCTTACAATCCTTCGGTTCAGGGTGCCATCATCAGTATCAACTATTCCGAACACGGCCGGGTAACCTCGGACAGTATCGGCACATTGGATATCACACTGCCGGCGCGAATCGGACTGGAACAAAACGGCAGCATCTATCGCAGTGCGGTGATCACCACTGTCCAGTCTCCACCATTTCCAGGGCCTTGGGAAGGGCTCTCCCTCAACAACCTCGTCGCAGCCAACTTTGTCAAGCATAGCGGACCAGGACCAACCCGGCCCGATTTTTCAGAAACCGGAAGTGAAATTTATTTTGGTTATATCCGCGGGAACCAGAACCAAGCCTCCAATCGCACCATTGTCACCAACATCGACAATTGGTCGGTAACGATCAACCAGGAGGCTGATGCCAGCTATACCATCGACAAGCTCGTCCTCGATGATGCGCATACTGAGATTAGCTCCGCTGATGTGGGTGACACCATCATTTACCGAATCACCCTGGCCAACACCGGAGGGGTAGATTTGACGGGGATCGAAATCGTTGACAACCTACCGCATAATCTCGCGTACAACAGCTATGTCGCCACACCAACCCATCCCGGGGTGACCTATGCCCCAGGTCCACCGGCCACCGTGGCCTGGCCTTTGGGCGACTTAGCGGTGGGCGAATCGGCAAGCCTGGATATCGATATGACCATCCAGACCGGGGCCGATCACCAAAGATTGACCAACCAAGCCGAAGTGACGGCCATCAATGCTCCGGCTGCCAGCGGCCAAACCGCTTCGGTTGGCCTTACTGTCGGTGAACCGGAAGCCGACCTTGAATTTGTCCTGATCTCAAGCGTGGATTTAGGGGATGTCGGGGGTGGCGTTTTTAAAACACGCGTAACATCAACGGTAAGAAATAACGGGGCAGGTGACGCTGAAGCCGTGGTGGTGGTCTACGACTATCCGCGCACACTCGAGAGCCCGGAGGCGATCGTCACCGGTGACCCCATCGGGGACCTGATGGTCTGCGAAGACCGCCCGGTACAACGTGAATTTTATTGCGAGCTGCCGATGCCAAACACGTTCAATGCGGGTGTGACGGCCGAGTTGGTTGTGGATTACGTTCGAACCGGCAATACTGTAAATCCGAATGTTACGATGACGGCAGCGACTTTAGATCCGGTCCCATCCAATAACGACTACACACTACCAGCGGTGGATTCAACGGTTAGCCGATCTTCAGGCAATTGCTTTATCCAATCTCTTTTTCGATAAATCCAAAGGAGAAAGTGTAAGCCTCTCTCCCTTTTTAGAAAGGATCGGAATACGACACTTGTAAACACTATTTTAACACCCTTCAACAATGACAGCTTGGGTATTTGCCCCCTCTTTTCGCAATGGTGCGACGGCGGTATATTCTGGCGATGTCAACCACTCATTGATATGATCTTCAGACGGAAACTCAATGACGACCATTCTATCTGGGTTCCAGTCACTTAGTGCTTTGATGTTTTCACCCCGAACATGATAACGGCCGCCATATTTTTTAACCATTGGAAAGACTTGGTCAATGTACTGGCGATATTTTTCAGCATTCTTAATCGTTGATTGAATAATCATGTAGACGGACATTTTTATCCTCCTGCGGATGCCGGAAGGCGGATCTGGCTGCGAATTTTGCAAGGCCGTCAGAAGCTGCTTAGAAATTAAGTTGTGCTGTTATGCTCCAATGTAATGACGATTTTTCCTTTAAAGCGCCCATCTCCAAAATATCGGAAAGCGTCCACAGTCTCTTCGAGAGGAAAATATCTATCGATGACTGCCTTTATTTTTCCTTCTTCAAAAAGCCCAATCAGATAATTCAAATCCTTATTTGGTTTGTAGCCGACGATATGCATTTTATGATTTCTGAAGAGGTACTTGAACAACAAAAGCTGAAGGATCCGAGAAGTTTTGCCGCCAACGGTCACATAGGTTCCATTTGTTGATAATGCACGTTTGTAATCAAAAATAGACCGGTTTGTTTTTACA
>JAAUYD010045640.1_pt1 | contig 13242 bp, 7 predicted proteins | sample 7278101 | NCBI WGS metagenome assembly JAAUYD01 (sample SAMN14350128, study PRJNA611818) | marine sediment metagenome | isolation source: surface marine sediment (0.6m) | place: French Polynesia: Moorea | collected 2018-08
ATTGTTCTAACTGTGGCGAAAAAGTTAAAAAGTCTCTATCTACTAGAACTCATGTTTGTCCTCATTGCGGGTATATAGAAGATAGGGACGTAAACGCCAGTATTAACATTTTGAGATTAGGACTGAGTACCGTAGGGCATACGGGAACTTACGCTTGGGGAGATTTGCCCTCTTGGGCAGTTGGTGAGGCAGCGCGGTCTTGGGGGTTTCCCCCATGAGCGACTGCCGTGCCTCTTCCAGAGGAGCTTCGCTAACGCGGAGCGTCTCCGAAGGAGATACCCGAAGGGTGCAAACCTGCTGCCTAATGGCGAGTCTGCGAACCAAGAATCCCCTTGCCTTTAGGCAGGGGAGTGTCAAATAATTCGTTTAGACTGATGACATCAACAAATATTAAAAATCGAGATAGATAATTATGGTTGTGCCAATTCAACGAGTTGCCATAGTTGGAGGTACCCACGGTGGGGAACTAACGGGAGTCTTCTTAGCTAAGAAATTTCAACAATTTCCCCTGAAAATTCAACGCAATCATGTTGAAACTATTACTTTATTGGCAAATGAGAAAGCAATTACCATGGGGACGCGGTACATTGACACAGATTTAAATCGGGCTTTTAATCCCCAAGATTTAGCAAATCCCCAATTAATGAATTATGAGCAATCAATAGCCAAAAATATTGCTCGACGTATCCAGCAAGAGAAAATTGATTTCATCATTGATTTGCACAGCACAACTGCAAATATGGGATTGACGATAATTTTACATAACAGCCATCCTTATCTATTGCATTTAGCTGCATATCTTACACAAATTAACCCCAATGTAAAAGTTTTACAACATCCTCCCGATTATAATGGATCGTGTTTAATAAATCTTGTGGAATTAGGTATTACCATCGAAGTGGGAGCAATTGCGAATGGTTTATTAGATGCACAGTTGTTTCAAGAAACTGAATATTTAATTCACGCTATTCTGGACTATATTGCCGCTGACAAACAAGGAAAACCCCCAATAGCATCAGAAAATTTAACTTTTTATCGCATACAAAAAAAAGTTGATTATCCCAGAAATAAACAGGGAGAAATCCAAGCCATGATTCATCCCCAGTTGCAGTTTAAAGACTACAAACCCCTATATCCTGGTAATCCTATGTTTATCACTTTTGATGGTAAAGAAATTTTTTATGTAGGAGATTCTACAGCTTATCCAGTATTTATTAACGAGGCTGCTTATTATGAAAAGGGAATTGCTATGTATTTAACGCAAAAAGAAAAATACTGCTTTTAAGTTCTGAAAAATAAACTAAAAATATGGGGTCAAACTTCTCTCTCAGTGGATTGATGTTCCGCCAAATTTTGTGGTGAAGAATGTGATGAAGAAGATAAATCATTAGACAAAGAGCGCATCCGATTCATTTTACCTAAAGCATATTTAGCTGTGGCTTGTACTTCTGCATCTACATCCTCTGTAGCATGGTATAGCATCTGACTTACTTGAGTCATCATGTCATATATCTGAGTCAAGTCACGAATAGCATTTTGTCGCACTTGGGGACTTTCGTCTTGTAAAGATATAGCTAAAGCCCGGTTTATGGGTTTGAGGTTACGGGTGCTAATTTCCGCCAAAGCAGCCAAAATTAAACTACGTTGTTGGGAATCAACATTAACCATAAGATCAACTAATGGTTGAATGGCTCGCGAATCACCCTGCTGTCCTAAATCCCAGATTGCTTTGCGTCGTTGGCTCCCATCTTGGCTACTTAAGTCTGTGACTAATTCTTCCACAATATTCACCTTTGCCAACTGGGAAATTGATTCTGTTGGTAATAATTTTGTTTGGGGAGGGGAAAATTGCACCGCTTTTGGTGTAGTTACTTTAATTACCTGATTTTCCGTGGGAGAATCCAATGTTGTCACTGGTGGTTTGAGCAACTGTTGATTATGGGTACTATCAGTCTGGTAAATATCAGTATTGTGCAGCTTTCTTTTCTGAGCAAACCATTTGACACAGTATAATAATGCACCAACACTACCTAAAAAACCTATTCCCATTAATGACCACCACACAAAATTTTTACCCGATGATTGGGGTGGATTTTTGGATAATTTTGGGGTTGCAGTGGGTAAGCTACTAGCTTTATTTACCTGTATTTGTAATCGCTTTCTGGTTGCATTACCCACAGTACCATCTATTGATAAATCTTGTTCTTGCTGAAATTTATATACAGCATTCCTCGTAGTCACACCATACTTGCCATCGATCGCACCACTATAGTATCCCAAATTTTGCAATTGTATTTGTAATTCTTCTACATCTTTACCCTGACTACCAATACGGAGAATATCCGTAGAAATACCTTGAGCCAATAAACTACTATGGGTAACACCATAGGAAACTGCGCCAGCTGGAATTGGGTGAAATATCCAACTAGTCAAACTAGTCAAACTAGTTAAATAGATACAGAACGGGATCGGGTTACGGCAAAGCTTCATAAAAAAAGTTTTAGCCAGTAAAGACATCAACGAAAAAGGTACACAAATAAATTGTAACTGGCTCAATGCTAACTTTTAATTGGACAAAAATATTTACCAATACACCCTGACGTGGCTTCGTTGAAGACTATTAATATATTTTACATATATCTGAGTGTAATTCCGTAGAATTTAAGGCAAAACTTCTGGTTCCGATTCTCTCACAGTTAAATTTACAGCTTGCAAACCCCGTTCTGAACCTGCCAATCTTCCTGGCTGTGGATTTATACTTGTGTCCGTCCCCACCACTTGCTGACTAGCACCGGCTAATTTTTCCCGTTGATTAATCAGATAAATGCTGATTAAAGTTATACCTACCCCTATCCATTGTAAAGGACTGAGAACCTCATCAAGCAACCAATGACCAAACATCAAAGCAAATACGGGGGTGAGAAAGGTCAGAGAACTCAAACTAGTAAGATTACCAGCAGAAGCAAAATAGAAAAATAATCCATAGGCGATCGCACTTCCAAATACGGTAGCATAGGCTAGGGCAATCCAATCAGTAGGTAGTAGATTGACAAAAGGGTCACTTTCTGTTATTGATGAAATCCCCCACAATGGCAACCCACCGATAATCATATGCCATCCCGTAGCAGTTACCGGATCGGCATAGCGACAGACAAACCTAATTAATATGGTCCCCACCGCCATACTTAATGCTGCTAGGAGCATCAACCATTCACCAGTTGCAAAAAAGGATACGGGTATACCATTCGTAGATGAGTGGGAGAGGAAGGGAATAAAACCCGAAATAGTATGGAAAATCAATTCATCAGGTAAGCCAATCAAGCTAATACCACTTACCCCCAAAAACAAACCTAGCCATCCCCATAAACCAATCCTTTCTTGAAATAACCAGCAAGACATTAAAGCAACAGCTAAGGGTTGAGAATCAATCATCACCGAACCCAAACCAGCACCAGTTTTAACTAACCCTTCCCCTAAAAAACCTTGGAATAAGGTTCCATCCACCAGAGCAAATAGGGTAATCCACAGCCAAGCCATCCATCCTTGGGGCTGTGGTCTACCCATCAATGCTGCTACTATCAAAATCAACACTCCTGCTGGTAACAAGCGTACTCCCGCCATAAACAGTGGTGTCGTGTGGGGTATCACTCCTTTCATTGCTACCATTGCCGTACCCCAGAAGAAAAAGGGTGCAATTAACAGTAAAGGTGCTAATGGAAATCGGGATGCACGAAGCGGAAGTTGCATAAGTTGCTGGAGACCCTTCGGATTACAATGCAAAAGTATGATTACTTAATCTTACTTCATTATGTATTTTTGTGAAGGAAGTTATACCCAAGCATAATTAACAACATTTATTATCTCCTGACGGTTATAAACCGTCGTCTGGAAGCGAAAGTCCTCTAAAAGAGGACTCAATGAAGATTTTAGTCCGTTTAAACTGATAACTTGCACGATTCTCAATTAGCCGGTGATATCATGTCCGCCTGATTACTTATGATATTGCCATCTATGCAAAAATCACCAAAACTCTTTCTCCCCCCTGCGCCCGTTCGGACTTCGGCGTGAGCTCAGACGTTCGGCGAAGCTCAGTCGAGCCGTCGAACGCTGAGCTCACGGCCGAAGCCTGCTCCCTTCCCCCTTGCAGTCCTAATGATAAGTCTTTAACTGGACATGATATGATTGACCCCTGGGAATGGATTTGTGTTTGCTTATAAACAAAGTCTACTTAGCCTGGGGCTATACAAGCCTTAGACACGAAGTGGCTTGGCGTGAAGGGTAGACACCTATGTGGGCGCGTGAAAATTTTATAACCCACGTAGGTGGGTTTTGCTCGTGTAGCGATACCCTTCTAGGGTATTGCATAAAACTTATACCGCTCCTGGAGGGAGCATGGCTGTCAGGCTCCTAGTTATCAAGTAACTTGCAGTTGAGAACAAGGAAGTTTTTCTGCTAGAATAGCTTTATTCTTCTGACCTATATGAATTTCCAAATTAGCTTCTGGTAAAGCTTCAAATAGCAACTGTTCTCCAGGGAATACCACTCGCTCAAAATACCAACCAGGAACGTTGGAAATTCGAGCAATGAGGATTTGATTGCTAAAATTGGAGTAAATACATAGAATTCGTTGACCATATTCCAATGGCAGTGAATCAAGAGTTTGAGTCATCGTTAATTAATTCAGATGTTGTTAGTATTGAACAAATTTGAACCATCACAAAAGAGTTAAACTCACATCGTAGTCGTATTTTTTGAAAATTAAGTATTTTGCTGATGGTTCATTTCTTGACATAACTTTGGTAGCCCTCACTCAACTCCTGATTATTAACTACAGTTTAGAAGAGGAATATTCACCAAAAATTAACTAGTTGGCAAGTGTATGTAAAAACCAAATTTCAGATACAGTCTGCTCACAAAATAATTTGTGAATCAGCTCAAACCTAGAACTTGCTGCCAATGTCAATCCTCAAAGATTTTTCAGTTGAAATAAAAATGCAGATAATAAATGCTAGCTAATTTACAGATCATCTGTCTGAGGTAGCCAGCATTGGGTTTGGTGGGATTCACACTGTACTTACTGCCAATATATAAGGCATTCCCATGCATTTACCGTAATTTGTGTCACTGTTTCGATTCTCAAATTTGTAGCTATGTGGCAATTCAAAATATGGTGAAATGTTAAAGATAAATTTACGATCAAAAACAGCAATTAAGACATAGTTAATATCTTTGAGTTGCTTTACTTACTAAAGATACGAGAAAATATTTGTGTAGCCCATTATGTAAATATTTTGGGCATACCCAATAAAACCATAATTCATATAGGCAAAAAAAGAAACATAAAACTGGGTTCTGTAAAAAGTATTAAAGTAAAACAATATTCCTGATTATAATTAATTATTCACAATAACTAAAAAAACAATTTGCCTCGATTAAATACTGACTTGATTAGCAACTATTCCCAAAGCTGGTAATTTGCTATTTTTTAAGTTTTCTAATGCTTCCATGAATATAGATTTCTTAGTTTTGCCTATTGTGGCGGATATCAAAGTAGCATCTGTATGGGTAGCGATGAAAGTGGCTTCCATAGAACTAAGAACATCAGGAGTATTATAAATAACCAAATCAAATGCTTGGGAAAATTGTGCCATTAATTCCCTCATCGCAGTAGAAGTAAGCAACTTCGCAGAATTGGATATATATTTGCCAGATGTCAATACGAAAAGATTATTATCCAGAAGTGGTTGTTGGATGATATCTTCAGATTTAGCGTGGTAAAATAGTAGATCGCTAAGACCCTTCAGATTTGGTAAATCTAATTGAGCATGAACTTGGGGATCGCGGAAGTTTGTATCTATTAACAAAACTTTTTCCCCCGCACCAGTTGCTATTTGAGCTAATTGTAAGGCAATTTGAGTACTATCATTTCCTGGTTCTGCCCCACACACGACTAATGAGTGAATAGGTGAATTCGAGAAACCAAAACGTAAATTACTGTATAGGGAATTATAAGCATCTATGACAGGAAAAATATTTTTTTCACTTAGTTCTATTGGCACAATTTGTTTTTCTATTGACTCAAGGAAATCACCAGATTTTATTCTTGATTTGATTACTTGATCAGAACTATTTTCAGTTGGAATTCGACCCAACAAAGGAAATTTAGTTATATCTTCTATATCTTCAACAGTGTAAAAAATATCCCGTGATTTCTCTATAAGTATAGCTGCCATGATGCTGAAAAATAGACCACCAAATAATCCCATTAATAATTTCCTATTAGATGCACTTGAAAGCGGTATAGGATTACCAAAAGCATCAAAAGATATTTGAGGTTTAGAAATCAATTCCCAAGGTACTTGACTTTGTGCCGCCTCAATGCTTAAAGTTTCTTTTTGGGTCAATAATTGCTTAAGCGATCGCTGGGCGATTTCTAACTGTCGTTGAATTTCATTGTATTCTCGTACTACATTGGGGAATTGTTTTGCTTGTTGTTCAAAATATTTGCGGTCCTTGGCTAATATCTGATTACGAACTTCTAGTAGTTTGATTTGGTTTGTAGTATCAGTTAATTTTTGAATCATGCCAATACGGATCGAATTCTGCAAAATTAGTATAGAAGCATTTTTAGCTTTAGCCTCTGTCAGATTTTGTCCCAGGATTTCTTGAGTTTCTTGATTCAATAAACTGAGTAAGTTCTGGCGTTGAGCATCTAGGGATTTAATATTCGGGCTATTTGACTGGAAACGAGCAGATTCTATGGCAATTTGACTTTCTACTTCCTTTAATTTTGCCAACAATCTTTGATAGTTAGGATCTTGAGTCAAAGTTGATGCCACAATAGCTTCATTAGGTGTAAGCTTTAATTGTGTTTCTAAATTGCCCTTCATGTTTCTGAGTTCTTGCAACTCCCTTTCGGTATTTAATTGTTGAAACTCAAGTTCCCTAACTTTGGCAAATAATGATTCCCCTTTCCCTGCTGTATCAATAGTTCCGTTCTGTTCTTGTATTTTTTGCAAATCCCTTTGTAAAGTGTTTACTCGTTTATACAAACCTGGGAGTTGCTGCTTAATAAATTCCACACCCTGACCAATACGACTTTTGCGTTCTTCAAGAGAGTAACGTAGATACTTTTGGGCTGCTGTTTCCAAAACTAACTGAATCCGTTTAGGATTAATTCCTTGGTAGGTAACGTTAAGAATTTTGGTTTGAGCGAAACGATTTGTCCCTCCAAGACGCTCAACTTTTAATCCTTCTTTAATTTGACCACTACTAATACCAATATCAGAATCCTTAATTTTTATTTCTTTAGCAATCTCAGACAACATCCCTGGACTGGTTAAAATTTGAATTATAGTTGGATAGTCTAAATTTAATAATCCCTCATTAGGTACGCCCCCTGTACGAGTGAGTGTACTAGGGTCGGATAATTTTTCTGCAGATGTCACAGGCTCAACTAAAAGCTGAAAGTTACCTTCATATATAGGCACAGATTTAGTAGTTAAATACCAGCCAGTTGCAGTTGTTAAACCAGTAATGCCGATAATTAGTAATGCCTTGCGCTTGGCAGTTCTCAACAGCCAACGTAAGTCCAAAGCTTTTTGAGGTGAAGGATTGTCGTTTTCTTGAGCGTCCAGTAGCACTTCTTCTAATTGTCTACCCCTTACCTGACCCCAAGAAGTATTTTCAATCTCAATATTCTTGCTATGCTCTGATTTGAGAGGATAATTTATATTATTTGAATTCATAGAGTATAGGTTAAAAATTTAAGTTATGTGGAGCTTAAATATAGTATTTATGTTAAGAACCATATGTTTTTTTTAAACTTGTAATCTGATTTTTAAGAAATGCTTTGATTTGAGCAAGTTGAGTGTAAGTTCTGTTCCATCTGCGGATAACAGCACAACGTACCACAGGCCATAAACAGAGAATTTTTTCCCAGTTACTTATTGGTGTATTCCAAGCAGCTGATAAAAACTGGGCAGGAATACGTAAACCAAGAGGATCGCTTAACTCCTTGTAGCGTTCAGGTGCGTAGCTTTTATATGTTTCTTTCTGAGAAATCTTGTGCCAAAATTCCTGGCGACGGTGAGCAAGGCATTCAGGTATATGGGCAAATGTACCCAAAAGGCTTAGTTGTGTACTCAGCAACTGATCTGTAGCTGGCACAAACTGTAGCAAGGGGGTTTTTAGTAGAATTTCTCGGCGCATCATAGTGTAGATCGGATCGATCAAGATGTGGTCAGCAGTAAAAAACCACAACATGCGCCGAAATCGGACGTGGGGCAAAGGCGACTCAAAACGTTCTCCTGTGTATTCACGATAAAGACGTATACCATCGTCACCAATATGATCTTGGTAGGTTGTGACACCAATATCATTCGAGCGGGCTTCAAGGGTGTCTACACATTTGCGGGCATAATCAGGCTCTAGCCAATCATCAGAACCTATCCAACGAAAATACTTGCCACTTGCTAATTCTAGAACTCTGTTAAAGTTTGCAATTTGACCAATGTTTTCTGGGTTTCTATGGTAGCGAATCCGCTGGTCACGGCGAGCGTACTCTTGACAAATTTCTGAGGTTCCATTACTGGAAGCATTGTCACTAATGACTACTTCAAAGTCTGACATAGTTTGTGCCAGTAAAGAATCCAGCAGTCTACGTATATATTTGTCTGTAGCATTATACACTGGTACACCAAAACTAACCAAGGGGCACTTGCTTTCTTCTTGGGGCTGAGTTGAAGAATTGGCAACAATGTCAGGGTTAGAGTTTGGCGCAGGTACTATTTGAGAATCACTATGTATTAAGTTCATAAGGCTTTACAGAAGTAAATATTTCTAAAACAACAAAATATAAATTAGGATTAGACTAACTTGAAAGAGTTGGTGACTTGTATTCAATCAACTTGCGGGGTCGTCCTACTAATATGCCTAAGTGAAAAGAAATCTGACCTTGCAACTGGGGAAATTTGCCCAGGATACAAAACAAGGCATAAAGTGCTGCCTCCTTCGATCTGTAACCACGCTGTTGAAAATAGCGATAAATACGGTAAGTCAAGAGAGGATAGCCAACTAGTAAAAGTAAACTCAAGGCTTTTGTTAACCAAACTGTTCCCAATACCAGCAACGGTAAGAATAAACCCCAAAACCAAATGCTTCGAGTTTCCTTGACACAATGGCGAGCTGAACTTTTGCCATGTAACCAAGCGCCTTCAGCATAAGCATAACCAGCTCGTAGGTTTCGCTTCCACCATTGATTGAAACTCTTCATTTGTGCATCATGTAGGCTCATATCGACATCAAGACGTAAAATCTTCCAGTCTTGCTGACGCAGCCGTACACATAGTTCTGGCTCCTCACCAGCAATTAGGGTGGGGTTGAAACCTCCAACTTGCTTAAATGCTTCTGTGCGTATCATAAAATCACCGCCACATACCTTGGTTTCGCCAATTGGTGTATCCCACTCCATGTCGCATAATTGGTTGTAAATAGATTCTTCTGGTAAACGCTCGTGTCTACGACCACACACGAGGGCTACTTGTGATTGGGCTTCAAGTTCTTTTTGAGCGTACTCTAGCCATCCCTCAACTACTTCACAATCACCATCCATAAATTGGACGAATTTAATTTGCTCATCAACTAGAAGCAAATGGGCAAAACCTTCATTTCTGGCTCGGGCAGCTGTAAAAGGTGTAGACAAATCGAGTTCAATTACTTCTACCCCTAAAGACTTAGCCATCTCTACGCTATCGTCTGTTGAGCCAGAATCGACATAAACCACGTGAGAGACCTTTCCAATTGTTGAAAGCAGGCATTGATAAAGTCTTTGACCTTCATTACGTCCAATGATAACTAATCCTACTCGCTTCACATCTTGCCTATTGAATTCAACCATTTGTATTGAAAATTTCGCTTATTCCTAAAAATGTACATACACTATGATGTGAATGAAAAAAGCCTTTTATCCTTAACTCCTACTTCTGGGAAAATCCATTTCAGGGTAAACTGTTTATGTTTGAGTTGACCGATCAAAACGACAAGGATAACACTTTTCCATAACTCTGGGAAAATAAAAATTGAAGGTAATTTATAAACCTCAGACGAGAATTGGGTTTGTGAATTGATTTTCTAACATGATGGATGAAATCATCACTTTGTTTAAAAGGTTGTATGGGAAATAGTAGATTGGGGACATTCCAAAATTTTAGTAATACCTTAGAAGGGTATCCCTAGGCTGATTAAGCCCACCTAGGTGGGCTTGCGGTTAATTAGAAGTTTACTAACAATTATTATTTCTGAACTTTAGTACTGTTCTAGTATAAAATCCCCATTATGATTTATGTATCAGTGGTTTTTCATAGAGTTTTGATAAATTTCTGGTAAAGAGAGATTAAGGGAGTGTCTTAGTTGTTGCTATAACTATTTTTGTCTTTCGTTAGATTGCGCCCCGTAAATTTTTTGTGGACTAATCATAACAAACTCTTCGGCTAAAACTAAACAAAACTAAAGGCATTACTATTGATATCTAAGTTGTTAACCCCTTTTACAATGCCAATCAGTTCCTGCCCGTTTACCAATATCTCGGTATCCGAACCATTCACCATCAGCTGATAGCTACTAACATCACCGTGAAGTTGAATTATATCCTGCTGGGCGATATTGAAATCAATAATCACTGCATAATCTTCTAGACCTGGATTATTAGAAATACCATCATCGTAGTAAATCTGAGCGGCATCTCCCAGAACGAAAATATCTGCACCAGCCAGTCCCGTCAAATTATCTACTTCGCCCAGCCCTGGATTAGCATTATTGAGGTCAACAGCAATCAGAGTATCATCACTATCAGTGCCGATTAGAGTATCATCACTATCAGTGCCAGTAAAAACCTTATCATCTGGAAGAGAAGTTACGGTTACATTACCAAATGTGACATCATATTGATGGGCAATAAGAGCTATTGAACCCGTTGAACCAGTCGGAACATTCCAGTGTGATGTAAGACTCTGCAAATCCCAGGCAGTAGGTTCCGTCTGACCCTCCTCCCAGAGCTTGATGCTGTAGAGGGCTGTGTCGCTAGTTATCGTCTCCACCCGAGTTGTCAAATAATAGGTAGAACCTTCTTGAAGCTCTCTCTCTTGCACAGCTCCGTTAATCTCTAATTGACCGTTAGTGTACCATCCTATGCCACCCAGAGGAACCCAACCAGCTTTCGGTTGGGCACCTGCAATTGGGTCGTCAGTATGACCAACCCATCGCATTATTACACCAACCCCACCCAAAGTTCCATTTAGGTCGTGGATTGTTACTGGAACAGTTACCTCATAGTCATCCCAAGTATTTATATCACCGATCGCAATTAAACGGTCATAACCTGGTTCTGCTGTTCGGACACCATCATAATCACCATCATTATCATTATCTTCCAAAGTCCATAAGCCATCTACAACTTGCGCTACATCGTTGATTTCAGTTACATTACTCCAATCGATTGAGTACTGATCCGGCCACACATCCCCTGATTCATAATCGATTGTAATTGTCTCTGTGGCAATATTTCCTAAGGTATCAGTGGCTGTAATTACAACTGTATCATCCACTGGTGAACCATCCAAATCGGTGTAAGCAATGTCAACATTAAAGTCACCTGGTTCCAGTAATCGGAACTTGGTTCCAATTGAAAGAGGGATCTCAGGACTGCCGTTAAGGGAATATGTCAACGAAGATACACCGTTGGGACTAGAGACATTACCGAGAATATTTATCCATGTCTGAGCCTGACCTATATGACCAAAAGTCTGCTCTGACCCATACCAAACATCTATTTCAGGTGCAGTGTCAGAAATTGAGCCAGTACCTGTATCAGTGGCATCATCTACAGTTCCAGACAAAACACTAGCCACACCCAAGCTCATGGTTTCAGCAGTTAACTCTTCATCTGCCGTGTCATCATTGACAGCCAAACGCACCTTGAGAGCAGTCTGGTTAGCGGCAAAGGTAACTTCAGTGCCATTAGTTGCTAAGTGCCAAGTATGACCTCCATCACTGCTAACCTCAAACTCCTGATTGGCATAATCAATGGGTTCAGTTGTAAAATTCTCAATTAGACCACCACTGGCAGACCCATCTACTGCTGCCAAATCCAGTGTAATTGCTTCACTACTAGTAGTAGAAAGAGTAACATCAAATACTAAGTAGTCATCTTTACCCTCTACGGCATTGGCATCTGAAATTGTGACGTTTATGGGTAAAACAACATCATTATCAACAATTGAGCCAGTACCTGTATCAGTGGCATCATCTACAACTCCAGATAAAACGCTAGCTACACCCAAGCTCATTGTTTGAGCAGTTAACCCTTCATCTGCTGTGTCATCATTGACAGCTAGACGCACCTTGAGAGCAGTCTGGTTGGCAGCAAAGGTAACTTCAGTTCCATTAGTTGCTAAGTGCCAAGTATGACCTCCATCACTACTAACCTCAAACTCCTGATTGGCATAATCAATGGAGCCAGTTGTAAAGTTCTCAATTAGACCACCACTGGCAGATCCATCTACTGCTGCCAAATCCAATGTAATTGCTTCACTACTAGCAGTAGAAAGAGTAACATCAAATACCAAGTAATCATCCGCACCCTCTGTGGCATTGGCATCTGAAATCGCCACTGTTCTGGGAACAAAACTTGGCTGAGTTACTTGCAAGTAGTCAAAGTTAGCTCCACTGCTGCCAATAGCCGTCAGTCGAACTGTATTGGAGCCTGCATTCAAATCTACCAATTGAGTGACAAATTCCCAAGTTCCCCAATTAACAGTGCTGGCAAAGTCAAGACTAGGGACTGCAATCCCATCATTGACTGCTAACTCTAGTGGACGATTGGATGAACCTAAGGTATAACGCCAAGACAGCTCATATGTTCCTGCCGTTGCTACATCTATTGTCCATTCAATAAAATCTCCTGTGGGATTTTGATAATCAAGGTAGCCTGTCCCCTCTGCCCCTCCACCTGCAACAAAACCAGGTCCCTGGAAAAAAGCATCTTCTGCTTGGTAAATGATACTAGAAGGTATAGTATCATTGTCAACAATTGAGCCAGTACCAGTATCAGTGGCATCATCTACAACTCCAGATAAAACACTAGCCACACCCAAGCTTATGGTTTCAGCAGTTAATCCTTCATCTGCCGTATCATCATTGACAGCCAAACGCACCTTGAGAGCAGTCTGGTTGGCAGCAAAGGTA
>JAAUYD010065681.1_pt1 | contig 13239 bp, 12 predicted proteins | sample 7278101 | NCBI WGS metagenome assembly JAAUYD01 (sample SAMN14350128, study PRJNA611818) | marine sediment metagenome | isolation source: surface marine sediment (0.6m) | place: French Polynesia: Moorea | collected 2018-08
ATTGTTTTGTTGGCGATCTTAGTCAGTAATTCCTGGGTATGCCAGAATTTATTAAGAATGTTAAAAATAAAGTATTGATTATTAATATTGTGCAAACAGGATTATGACCCTAGAACCTCGCGAATTCCTGGCTAAGATGGAGCAAAGAATGCTCTTTAACGATGAAGATAAAGCAGCTCTACAAGCAAATGCAGATTGGGGCAAGCAAATAGCCCCGGAAATGACAGATCATTTCTATGAATTTCTCAATCGCGATGAAGAAATGGCAAACATCCTCAATCAGAAAGATGGGCGCATGGAGCGTTTGCGCGCTACTTTTACTGAGTGGTTTTCCGAAATGTTTACGGGGATGGATGACTGGGGCGATGCTTATGCTGTGAGACGTTGGCGCATCGGTTTGGTACATGTAAAATTAGGTATCGGGCCTCAACACGTAGTTCCCGCAATGGCGACAGTAGCTCGTGAAGTGGATAATAAAATTAAGGCAGAAGGTAAAGATGATGCAGTTAATGATGCTCTCAGTAAAATCTGCATGATCGACCTAGCTTTTATCGAGCAAGCTTATGTAGAAGTCTCTTCTTCTGCAGTACAAAAAGAAACTGGTTGGTCTGAAGCCCTATTCAGACGTATGATTGCAACTGGTGCTAACTCGATGTAGCATTGCACCTAGGAATCAATTGCTTAATTGGGTTTTGAGGGCATTTTAAACTTAAAAATCATAATTTAACGACTAACTATATTAACTGATATTTTCATTCAGCAACTCGTCAGTCGCAAACCCCCTTTAAAACCCAATTCCAGAGCTAAGAAATTTATTGGTAAAATCATGGTAATTCAAACATCTATAGTTCAAGATTTGTTGCAGAATTTTGTAACCGGAACTCCTGACGTTCAAGGAGCTGCTCTAGTAAGCCCCGACGGTCTGCCTTTAAGTTCTTTTTTATCTTCCGATATGGATGAAGAAAGAACCGCAGCTATGTCTGCGGCAATGCTTTCTTTGGGCGATCGCATCGGTCAAGAATTAACTCGCGGGGTAATCGATCGCTTATTCCTAGAAGGCGAAAAAGGTTACAGTATTTTAATCGGTTGCAGCACGGATGCTGTTTTATTAGTTTTAGCGGCAAAAAAAGCGAAGCAGGGATTACTATTCCTAGAAATTAAGCGTTTGGCTAGCGAACTTTCTAAATTGTTGGGATGATATCTCGGTGTAATTTTTTATACAGACCCAGTTTCGACAAAGATTGGGTCTGATATTTATTGATTTAATTTTTGACAATCGGATATTGTGAAATGTTAGCCGCTTCGTAAGTATTGTCAATAATATCCATGTCGATCGTGCCGAATTTAGAAAGTAAAACTGCACCAAAGCCAAAAATATTTACCATCAAGATAATAAATGCTCCAGCTACCGGAATTAAGGCGATCGGGACAAACATCAAGATGCCGATAAAAAAGTGTTGAATCGATCCTCCAGAGGCTTTAATTTTTTTACCGATCGATAAACTCGTTGCAGTGCAACCTAGCAACCCGGCGATCGCAAAAACTATATCCATCATCGGAATCATTACTAAACCGAACAAGCTACCAGCTAGCAATTGGGTTAATAAATAAACCGTAAGTATGGCTGCTAGACCTAATACGCCACTTTTAAAAGGCTGTTGGGCGATCGTCATCGAGGTTTTTTGCAAGTGAGTTGGTAGAAGAATTATTAAAAATAAGCCGACAGCAAAAATAATCACCAGCAAAAATAGACAAATAGCTAGATTAATTAAATAAAAACTGCCAAAAACCCCGAATCTTTTCTGCAGTGCTGCAGTATTGTCTGCAACGATCTTGCTTGCTCCGCCTAAAATTTCAACGATGTCGCCACCGATACTGACTCCTTCTCCTTTAATAACTTTTCCGCCAAAAGCAACTGTATCTCCATCAACGATCGCGTTATTCTGGAGAATGATATTTCCGCCGATCGCGGTGGCATTTCCTCTGATTTTTGCCCCTTCTAGGACAATTAGAGATGCTCCAATTGCAACGGCATCTTTTTTAACTACTTGATTCTCTTCAATAATTAGATTGTTTCCGTTTTCTATAATTGCAGAAACGTCAACTTGCTGGGGAGCGATTTCAATCTCAATATTTTCTCTGGCAAAAGCAACATTCGTTATCAGCACAAAAAAAGCCGATATAACGGTGAGGGCTAATATTTTAACTGCTTTGTAACTCATAATAATTTTCCTGTTATTACCAAATAAATTACCCCTCCCATAAATATCTTAAAAGAGGTTCGCAAGCTATCGATCGTAAATTCTCATTTAGTAGATCGAATTTAGATCTCAAGTAAGAAGGTTGTCGGCGACAAAAATTTGTCTCGATGCTGGTGATTTTGCAATTTTCTCTTGCGATCGCTCTTTAACCATCTACCTCAAAGTTATTTTACATACACTATAACTTTTTATTGTTACCATTTTATTACTTTTATCGTTACAAATTTGTTACTTTAATTATTTGCAGGGAATTATCGTACGAGGATAATTTTGCTGTAAAATCTAATTCAATTTGTTAATCTTTAAATTCTCAATTGGGATTCCTCTAGAAAAGTTTTTTGCTGCTTTGAAAATTATAGATTGAGAGCGAGCTGGGGAAGTGATTGACGCTCGGGCAATATTGGCAGCCCTAACGCCATATTTCTTTGCTAGATATCGATGTTGTCGAATTCCTTTCTATTCTTGAAGGCAATTAAATTAAGTCAGAAGTCAGAAGTTCGATATCAATATAAAAGTAGATTTAAATTTTAATTAGAGACCGATTGTAAATAGAAATTTAACCCAGAAAAATATAACTAATTAAAAGAAGGCAGAGGGCAGAGGGCAGAGGGCAGAGGGTCAATTTAAAAATAGATTTAAACTGTTTTTAATTGTGGACTCGCACATTTATTTTATAAATCAAGAGGGGGCTTGAACGCAAATATTTTTGACTTTTGCCATAGGCAATTAAATAAGATTTATTTGTTTCGAGCTACAGCTTCAAGTATATTCATCGGCGAAATTTCTTTAACTAATTGTAGTTGTTGGCGATCGCGCACTAACAAAGCTCCAGCAAAGCCTAAAGAATTAATCGATATTCCTCGATAATATTCGCATTCTCGAGGTACTATTAACATCCATTCTCGGGTCATTAAAAAATTATAGGGTGCGGACTGTTTGTTATTACTTGAACTAAAAATTCCGATTTTGCTCAATAATTCTTTGTATATTTCGAGAGTATTTTCTGCTGCTTCATAAATCGATTTTTCCCAGTCAAAGTCTAGTTTGCTAAAGCTGTGAGCAAAAGGAAATCTATCGATGTTTCCTGTTGAGTTGGCTGTTTTGAGAATTGATGCGATCGGAATTTCTAGCTGATTCATTTTAGTCGGCACGAGTTGTAAATGTTTGTGTTTTACTGAAGATCCGGCAGTTTTTCCCCCATTATAAAAAGCTAAACCTTCAGTTTGAGCTAAAGTTGTCCACAAAGCAATAAAATCGTCTAGATCGAGTAATTTTTCTTGGTCTACGAAAGCACGAGTAATAATCAATAAATGATTTTCGACTACATTATATTTATTCAATAAACATAAATGAGTTTCGGTAAGATCGGCAACAAATAAATCTTTTTCATAAGGTAGAAAGGGATTAAAATCTTTTGATTGTGCTTTTTTAGCGCGATCTTTTCTAACTAAATTTACTAGAACTCGAACGATAAAAGAAATGCCATTTTCTGCGATCGTTTCATAGTCGGTCGGAATCGATTGTAATGCACCAGTTGAAATTGCTAGTGCGGTTGTTTGTTGAATTTTTAAATTGAGACTATTGGGAGGTAATAATATTTTTGTTTGGTTCATTTTGAAATTTCGTTTGATTTTGGTTCGGTTCGGTCTGCCGGCGAAAAATCTTCATTTTCTTCGATAGCTTTTGGTTCGATTGTAGAAGAATCTATTTCTCGAGATAAAGTCAGATCGAAAACAACTTTAAAATCACGATTTAGCTCTTTTTGCAATGCATTTTCGATCGCTAAAATTTCCGAACCAGTAATTACCTTGGTTGCTCTTGCCTCGATTAAAATAAGCGGAGGATTGTTAGCATAATCGATAGTATTGGTTTTAATTTTAATATCAGTTCTTTCAATATCAAGAATTGCTTTGGGAATCGATCGCTCTACTCTTTCTTGGTCTAATAATTGCCAAAAACTAAAACCCAAAGGAATAGCAAGCAATGACATCAAAATTATAGCAATGCCCCAAGATATTTTTTGACCGACTTCATCGCTACCTGCATATCCAGCTAAAAAATAAACTATTAAACAGGCAAAATTAATGCCGATTAAGTTAGTCAAATAAAGTAAAGTTGCTCCTTGAGTTAATTGCCATTGACCTTGAGATAAAGTCAAGCCAATCACGCATAAAGGAGGCATTAAAGCAACTGAAATAGCCGTACCTGGAATAGCATCTCCGATCGCCGGACGTACTTTAGCATAACCGCTAATACTCCCTGCTGTGATTGCAATTAATAAGTCAATTAAAGTGGGCTGCGTTCTCGATGCAACTTCGCTACCAAAGCTAGGAAAACCGATGATAACTCCGACTAAACTAGAACAAAAAATAGCAATTAAACTACCTACTAGTATAGAAATAAAACTTTTCCGCAAAAGCTCTAAATCTGCTTCTAAGGCTGCAAAAGGAAGTCCTCGTAAGGGTAACATTAACGGAGCAATAATCATCGCACCAATAATTACTGCGGCACTATTAATTATTAATCCGAAAGTAGCAATCAAACAAGAACTGACAGTTAAAACTAAATAGTTTTGATTGAGCTGACATTCTTCGATTAAGGATTCTCTTAGTTGAATGATTGGGATTGCTCCCAAACCGAAATTCTTGAACAGTTTCCAATGTTGGTGCTGCATTATGGCAATATATTAATCAAAATTCACAAAAAGTTTAATCAATATTGGTTTCTAAAAAAAAGTCCTTGAGAATTTCTTTATATTTATCGGTGAAAGTTTATATTTTTTGTTGTATTTTATTGTATTTTTATTAAAAAATTTTGATTTTAAAAATTTTCCAGAAAAATCCAGAAAAAAATATTTTAAGCTGTTATAACTTATACTGGGTTGGTTTGATATAGATAATTTCGGTTAACTATTTTCAGTTTTAACTCAACTGAATAAGGTAGAAAAATGTCCGATTAAGTATAATGAGCGACCGCGATCGACGAGAAGAAGATATATTTGATTATTCTTACAGTATTCCTGGAAGCATTCCGGGGACGTTAACTATTGAAAGCGATGCAGCACCGTCTGAGATAATCGTAATTGAATACAATCTCGAACGAGCCACTCACGCAACTAATGTTAAACCACAAGAATGCGGTTCTTATCTAAAAACAGATTCAATTTCTTGGATCGACGTACAAGGGTTAGGAAGTGAAAGAGTATTACAGCAGTTAGGAAAAATTTTTAAGTTACACCCTTTACTATTAGAAGATGTAGTTAACGTACCGCAAAGGCCAAAAATAGAAGATTATCAGACTCAACTGATAATTATTACTCAGATGGCTATCTTAACCCAAAAAAGCGAAAATGGAGTCAGCATCGAACAAGTTAGTTTGATTGTTGGCAAGAATTATTTGCTCTCCCTCCAAGAAGATCCTGAAGACGATTGTTTTCAACCAGTACGCGATCGCATTCGTTACAATCGCGGTATCGTGCGTCAAAAAGGGGCCGATTACCTAGCTTATGCATTGTGGGATGCTATTATTGACGGTTATTTTCCCGTATTAGAAGCAGTTGGCGATCGCATTGAAGAATTAGAAGATCGGATCGTCTTAGAGCCAAATCAAAAAACATTAGCGCAAGTTTATCAAATTAGAAGAGAATTATTAGCTTTGCGTCGCGCAATTTGGCCGCAACGAGAAGCGATCGAAAAATTAATTAAAAATGGTAGTTCTGCGATCGACAAGGAAGTAATTCCTTACTTGCGAGATTGTTACGATCATATAATTCAAATTGTCGATGTTATCGAAACATATCGCGAATTAACTTCCAATTTAATGACCGTATATATGTCTGCGGTGAGTAATAGAATTAACGAAATTATGAAGACGATCGCCGTAGTTTCGACTATTTTTATTCCGCTAACTTTTATTACTGGTTTGTATGGAATGAACTTTGACGATGAGATCTCTCCTTACAATATGCCGGAATTAAATTGGTATTGGGGTTATCCCCTTTGTTGGTCTTTAATGATTGCAGTTTCTACTAGCTTGATTATCTTTTTTTGGCGACGAGGTTGGTTTAATGATATTAGCTAGTTTTTCTGTAGAAATTGGCGAATTTAATCTTCCGGTAGTAGTTTTAGCTGTAGGTGCTTTAGCTACTGTTTTTGTTATTGCGATCGCGATTTATTTAGCCAACCGACTAAAAAAGTTAATTCTTGGTTATCTATCTGCTGAAAATCAAAATCTCTATCAAAAAATTATTGCTCCTTATAATAGTATAATTTTTGCGATCGCTTTGCTTAGTTTGGGCGATATTTTTTTATCGTTCGAGCTAAATAACAACTGGTTGAAACTGTTAGAAATTTTGTTAGCAATAGCGATTTTAGTAATAGTAATTTTAATTGGTTACCGCATATTCGATCGCTTTTTCAAAATTTACTTACTCGATATTGCCGTTCAAGGAAAAATTAACAGCGAATTATTACTAGTCACTAAATTTCTAGGTAAGGGAATTTTAACTTTAACCGTCGTTTTTATTTTTGCTCAAACTCACAATATCAATTTAGTTGGTTTAATTGCTAGCTTAGGAGTAGGCGGTTTAGCAATAGCTTTTGCCGCTCAAAAAACCCTCGAACAATTATTAGGAGGAATAGTCTTATTTATCGATCGCCCCTTTGTTTTAGACGATTATATCGGATTAAATGACGGGACTTTTGGTCGAGTAGAATCGATCGGTTTGCGATCGACCAAAGTGAGAACTTCAGGAAAAGGCACTTTAGTCATCGTTCCTAATAGCTCTTTGGTTCAAGCTAGTATTGAAAACTATTCTCGGGTTAAAAAAGTGATTACTATGATTTATTTAAAATTCGATCGCCTCTTACCCGAAGAAGAAAAAGCATTAATTCGTCAAGTAATAATAGGCAGCACTAAAGATATTTTTGGCATCGATCCGCGTCAGAGTACAGTAAACTTTAAAGATACTGAGTCAAAAGAGCAACAATCTCCATTCACTACCGCTCAAATTAATTTATTCGTTCTCGGTTCGGGAGAAGTTTCGATGGAATTGCGCCGCCAATTACTCGATATTGCCAGACAAAATATTACTCAAAAATTAAAAGAATATGGCATATCTTTCGATCTTGAAGACAAAATGATTAATGTAGATTCGCCGATTACTATTTAAGATAGGTCAGCAATGAGACAAATCTGCAAATACCTCAAAAGATCCCTGTTAATTTTACTTTTATTAACAATTTTTATTTTGCCAAGTTCGGCAGAATCAAATCAAAAAGCTGGCGTTTTTTTAGATGGTAGAGAAGTAATCCAAGTAAGTAGCAGCGGTTCGATTACCGCAATCAGAAGAGCAGATCGGATTGAAACTATTTTACAGCAAGAAATATCCACTTGGGACTCAGTTCGCTCGGCCTTGCGAATTTCTAAACAGGAAAACCAGCAACAAGATATTGAAGTCAGAGTCAGATTAATCAATCAAGTTCCAGTAATTTATATTAACGATCGCTATTTAGTAACCGTAACGCAAAAAGATGTAATCGGTGAAAATAGTTTATTGCAACAAGCAGAAATCTGGCAAACCAAAATATCAGATTCTTTAAAAAAAGCTGCTCTAGAAAGAAGTCGTAATTTTTTGCGACAAGCTGTAATTAAAACTATCCTCGCACTACTACTGGCGATCGGATTTCACTTCGCTTTAGGGAAATTTTGGCGACACAGTTTAGAAGAAAAAAAAGACGAAGAAGTATTTCTTAAAGCTAGATTATTATTAGCTAGAATCGCACTTTGGCTAGCTTTAATCATTTATATTACCGATACTTACCCCCAATCGCGACAATGGCTTTATACCATAACTGACGAATCGATCGGAAGTTTGATTTTTCCCTTATTATTTATTGTTTTTTCTTTAATATTCGGACAATATACCCCTTCACTTTTGAGATTATCAATTGCGCGATTCGTACCCGATCGCAAAGAAAAAATCGATGAAAATTTTATCAAACCAGTTCGCGGTTTGTTGATAATATCTAGCACTTTAGTTTTAATTTCTTTTACTTTAATCGCAATCCGCGAATACACATTTATCTACGAATTGTTGCGCTTTTTTATCGATTTAGCCACGATTGGATCTGTTTCTTGGTTGAGTTCCCGCTTATTTCGCCAATTCGTCAGGATTTACGGTATCGAGTTAATTCGCAAATTGGGGCGAGAAGTTGACGAATTATTGTTAGTATTTGAAACTTTAGCGAATACGATTATTGGTATTGTTGCGATTTCAACTTTTGCGCGAGATCGTTTCGATCTGATTGGATTGTTTGCTGGTTTGGGAATAGGAGGTTTGGCGATCGTTTTTGCCGCTCAACAGACTTTACAGCAGTTATTGGGAACGGTTGTCTTATATTTAGATCGACCTTTCATTCCTGGGGAATACATTCGCTTACCTGGTGGTTTATTTGGTCGGGTAGAATCGATCGGCTTGCGATCGACTAAAATTCGCACCGCAGCTAAAGGGACTCTGGTAATTTATCCTAATTCTACGATGGCTAATTTAGAAGTTGAAAACGTTACTAGAGGTAAAAAAGTAATGGTTTTACTTTATCTTGATTTTGCCAAACCTTTAGATAAACAAGCACAAGCTTTGGTTCAAGAAACTATCAAGCAAAGTACGGATACTTTATTCGGTATCGATCCCGGTAGCACTAAAATTACTCTATTTGAGCCGGAGGATAAACCAGGGACTCGCGCGAGAGTAACATTTTTCATTTTAGGATCTTCTGAAAACTCGCTGGAATTACGCAAGCGTTTATTAGAAATTGCTAACGAAAAAATTTCCAAACAATTTAAAGAGCGATCGATTTCTTTTACAATGCAAGAACCGACAATTTATGTTGAATCTCCCGTTACTATTTAGATTGGCAAGATGTCAGGGGTCTAGGTAGTCGGTCGGAGGTCAGAGGTTAGAGGTCAGAATTTTCCTAGATAAAAGTATATATATCCTCAATTTTAAGCGGTCGATTGTGAATTTCAATTTTTTTTGAATGGGATGCAATTAATTTTCTTCTAGAAAATATTTCTAGAAATTATTATTTTGCAAAATGATATTAATTATTTCTCAAAAAAATAGCGGATTAGAAATTATTGTTTGATTTTTAGAATTCCATAAATGAAGTTGATATCCTGGCGGTTCTTCGGTTCGATAAACTTTGTGACTTAAGAAAGATAGAGAATAAGTATAAGCAGTAGAAGGACAAACAGAAACAGAACTATTACCTATTTTGGTTTCAATACCGCGATGAAAATGCCCTGAAACAATTTTGACAATTTGATGATTTTGAACGACGATTTTTTGAAACTTTTCTACTTCTGCAAATTCGTATTCTCGCTCGGGAAATCCAGTATTAAACGGAGGATGGTGTAAAAATAATAGAGTAGGCCGATCCGGTGCTTCCGACAAGCGATCGCTCAACCAAGCATAACGTTTTTGACACATTTTACCGCCAACTTTTCCAGGTTCGATCGAATCCAAACCGATTAATCTTAAAGGATAATCTTCAATAACATAATGGCAAAATTCTTCGTTATTTTGTAAGTATTTATGGTCGTCAAAAACTGCTTTTAAATAATTGCGATCGTCGTGATTTCCTGGAATGAGAAAATAAGGAATTTCCAGCAAATCGAGAATTGATTTAAGGCGATCGTATTCATCTTTATTTCCCGACTGAACTAAGTCTCCCGTCGCTAAAACTAGATCGGGACGAGGAACTAAATTGTTGATTCGCTCGATACATTTAATTAAATTTGCTGCCGTATCGATCGGATAATTTTTGTCCTTGTCTGGAGCGTAAATATGCAAGTCGGTAATTTGGACAATAATCATAATGACTTTTATTTTTTGTCGCTATTTTGCCTTCATATTTGTAACATTTATTGGTTTGTCTCGTCGCTATTTTGGCTTATTAGCGGTTCGATATGGCGATCGCGACGTTGAAACCAAATTTGTTGTTGAGGCATCGGAATTGGAATTCCAGCGCGATCGAAAGCTATTTTGATGCGACGACGAAATTCTCGGGATACCGACCATTGCTGCAAAGGTTGAGTTTTGATCCAAATTCTGACGATCGCACCGCGATCGGTAAAATTTTCTACCCCCAGCACTTGAGGTGGTTCGATAATTTGTTGTTGCCAATTACTATCTTGAGTCATTTTTTCAGCTACTTCAGAGATCGTCGCCAAAGCTTTATCGACATCGGTATGATAAGCTACGGGAATGTTTAGATCGGCTCTCGACCAATTAGAAGAAAGATTCGCAACTACTTTAATTTCACTATTGGGAATAGTAATTAATCTGCCTTCAGCATCTCGCAACTGAGTAATGCGTAGATTAATATTTTCGACTAAACCGCCGTACTCGCCAACATTAATTATGTCGCCAACAGCATATTGATCTTCAGCAATAATTAAAAAACCATTAATGGTATCTTTAATAATACTTTGAGAGGCAAAAGAAACTGCCAAACCGATCAATCCAGCACCGGCTAAAATGGGGGCAATATTAATACCAACACTTGCTAAACCAACTAAAGTGCCAATAATAGTAAAACTAAGGGTAACAACGCCTTGAGTTACTTTAGTAATGGTAGCAATTCGCAATTGCAAGCGACGGTTTGCTTCTCCAACTAATAGTAAAGAGTTGCTGCTTAATGCAGAATTAAACCGAGCAATTAAAGCGTAACTCAAACGAATCATAACGTAGGTTGCAACAGTTACAATACCCAGTCTGACTGGAATTCTAAATAGGGTGACTGCTAAATTTTGCAACCAAATTGTTTGGGGAAACATTCCTAAAATCAGAACACTAGATCCGAATAAAGTGCTCCATCGCGCTATATTTAATAAGGTATTTTTGATTGCAATTAAATTTGATTTCTGGGATTTTGTTAACTTGGTTTCGATTCTTTCCGAAGCATTCGAGTCGGTATTGATTTCTGCTTTGGCCGATCTTAAATCTCTTTTAGTTTTGGTAATTGCCAAGCTAATTAATATTGTTAATGCTGCGATCGCAATAGCTTTAAATCCTTGCTGTTTTAAATAATCTGGTTGAACGTGTTGTTGAGTTAGTTCGAGACTTTCTTGCAATTGCGCTACTATTTGTTCTGCTCTGCGAACGGTGCTAACTCTGGCGATCGCTGCATCTTCTTGAGTTACGTTCATTAAACGAACTGGAGGACTTTCTCCGACTTGAATGAAGATATTATTTGCTTCTCCTTGTTGCCAAACTTTTATCTCCTTATCATTTTTAAATTCATTACTATTAATAATATCTTTAATAATGATTTCAATTGGTTTGACTCTGGCATCTAAATCAATGCTTTCCGTGCCAGCAATTCTAAAAGCACAGCGATTTTCAATCTTGACGCAAGTTTGAGGTATCTTATTAATATTTAAGTTTTGATTATTTTCTTGAATAGGTATCAAATTTGGTAATTCTTGCAAATTGCCGACTTGCATTTTTGTTGGTAATGCTAATGAGCTACTTGCTACTAATAAATTAAGAGTAAGGGCTGAAAAAGCTATCTTAAACATGATTGTTAAAATCGAAGCCATAAAGTAAGTATGATAGCAAACTAGACCTACTTATACTTCTATTATTAATGCTTTTTTCATTCAAGTTTTTAGTTTTAAGTTTAATCTGCTAGTAAAATAGCAGACTAAATCTCATCATTAACCAAGTAAAATGCCGACTATATTGAACCCAAACTTCATTCCTAACCAGAGTTGCAATACTTCTAAAACTTCCCTCATCCCAAGTGCCAAGATGTAATACGATATCGCCGCTAATGCAGCTAACTTTAATTCTGGCTCGATTTCTAACCTAACTAACTTACTTACTGAAACTGAATTGAATTCTTTTGTATCCGTTACAACCATCTAAACTTATTTATTTGTCTGCATTTCTTGACTTGATTCTATAAATACCAGATTGACAATCCCTAAATAATCTATCTTAAGGAAGATATGGGATTTAAAATCTATGATGGTGTAATTAGTTTAACAAAATACCGACTATATTAAAGCCAAATTTCATTCCCAACCAAAGTTGAACTGTCTCTAATGTTGCGATCGCTTTGAGACTGTAAGCATATTTCGAGCCGACTTTTAATTGTTTAAAATGTGACTTAAATGCAACTTGATAATTATTTCTTAGCTGATTTTCTCCGAGTAAATTGATTTTTTTTATTTTCCTTTGAACCATATATTTGAATCGATCTTATTTACTTACAAAGATAAGAAATTTATATCTCTTCATAAATCTCTCTTAAGTAAGATTTGATAATTTAACTTTTTTATTCCTAGGATATTGCCAAAATATTTAACTAAAATTTAAGCAAAATCGACCGTAATTTTTAATTACGATCGAGCAATTTTTTAGAACTTATGTATTGATAGGCGAATCAGAAAAAATTTCGCGATCTACTGATATTTCGTTTTATTGTAAAAATACTCGAATATAAAATTTAGTCTATTTAAAATGAATTCCCCGATCGAACAACCTCACCAAGCAGGTCTAATTTTCACCACTAATACAGACAAAGATTGGTGGGACTCAGAAAAAGTCTCTTCCCCCGAAGTCATTCGCTGTGAAGACGGGAGTTGGAAAATGTGGTATTACGGACGAGATGAGAATTTCGATTCTTTAGTTAAACTACCTTCAGGTCGATGCGGTTTAGCTACTTCTCAAGATGGAATTAGTTGGAAAAGAGTAAAAGGGCCTCTAACGATGGGATCTGTATTCGAGCCACATTCAAACCCCGATCGCTTCGATTCTTCACACGTGGGCGTAACCAGCGTTGAGTTTAGAGATGGACTGTATTGGATGTGGTACTTTGGCGGAGATCGAACAATTCAAAATTTTGGATTTGAAGTTAAAGGAATCAATATGCTTCCAGGATGTGCAATTTCTCGAGATGGTATTAATTGG
>JAAUYD010020034.1_pt1 | contig 13237 bp, 9 predicted proteins | sample 7278101 | NCBI WGS metagenome assembly JAAUYD01 (sample SAMN14350128, study PRJNA611818) | marine sediment metagenome | isolation source: surface marine sediment (0.6m) | place: French Polynesia: Moorea | collected 2018-08
CTCTCCCGTCGGGACTCCAACAGCACAATCCCCGCCACGATCAGCGCGCTACCCAACACCTGGCCAGCGGTCAGGCGCTCCCCCAGCAACAGGTAGGCCGCAAACACCGTCGATGCCGGGCCGATCGCACTGATCAGGCTCCCCCGCGCCGCGCCGACACGGGCGATACCCACCCCCATCAGGAACAGGGGCAACACGGTCACGGCCACCACCATGAACGCCATCAGCCACCAGAACTGCGCCGGCAGCGATGCCAGATCCGCGAGGCTGCGCGTGGCCAGCAGGTGCGTCCCCATCCCCACGCCGGCCGCCGTCATCGCGTACACCGTGAAGGTCTGGCTGCCGATACGCTGACTGACGTTGGCATTGACCATGTAGTAGGCGGCAACGCCGGCGGCCGACACCAGCGTGAGCGTGGCACCCAGAGCATTCGCCTGCAGCAACGAGGCATCGAGGCCTCCCACGGCCAGCACCACGCCGGCGTAGGTCACGGTCATGGCCGCCAGCACACGGGCACCGGGCAGACGGCGTTCGATCATCGCCAGCGCCGTCACCACCAGCAGCGGATAGGTGAACAGCAGCATGCGCTCGAGCGCGGCATCGATCATGGTCAGGGCGTAGAAGTTGATCATGGCACCGGCGTAGTAGCTCAGCAGGCCGACGCCGATCACCGGCAGGAGCGTGGCCGGGGGCACGGCGAACAGGCGCCGCGGCCCCACCCGTAGCAGGGCCCAGGCCCAGAAGCCGGGTACCGCAAGCACGGAGCGCACGGCGGCGACGGTGACCGGATCGCCGCCCTGCGCGTACATGAGCTTGGCAACGATGCCCTTGAAGGACAGGAGCACGGCGCCGGCGATGACGAACAGGACGCCCGTCAACACGCCGTGGCGCTGAGCAGCGCCGCCGGCGCCTGACGCTGCGCTCAAGAAGCGGCCGAGGGCGCGCTGCTCATCTCGGCGATCACCTCTTCCGTGCTCGCCACGCGCCCCCACAAGCGGCGGAAGCTGGCGAGCGTCGCCTCCTGCATGGCGTCACTGCAGGTGCCCGTCGCATCATCCACCAGGGCCACGCCGTACTGCAGATCCGCCGCCTCCATCGCGGTCATGCCGACGCAGTTGTTGGTCGAGACTCCGGTCACCACGAGTTCTTCGATGGCGCGGGCGCGCAGCATGCTGTCCAGGGCCGTGGAGGCAAAGGCGCCGATGGTGGTCTTGTTCAGCACCGGCTCGCCCGCCTGCGGCGCCAGCGCGGCCACGATCTCGTGCTCCGGGCGCCCCACGTGGTTGCGCGTGGCCTCGAACCACTTGCGCAGGTGTCGTGGCGCGTCGCTGTAGTCCGGCAGCGTCGGCCCGAGCGTGATGTAGACCACCAGCGCGCCCAGGCGGCGGAAGCAGGCCAGCAGGCGCTGAGTGTTGGGCACGATCACCTGTTCGATGCGATCGAAACGGTAGGCCGCCGAGTCCAGCGTGCCGCGCTCGGCCAGCAGGCGCCCCAGGCCGTGCTCCCGGCTGCCGCTGGCGTTCTGCATGTCCACCACCACGAGCGCCGTCGAGCGAGGGCAAAACCTCACGTCACGTGTGAACTCATCTACATAAGTAGGCTTTTCCATTACTCTTTTGTTTCCTACCTCGAAGAATTCTAGCTGAGCGGTTGGCTTGACCAGGGGTGGCGCCTGGGTGGAGAATCTCAAATGTCCGGACATTTACCAAGTAACGGGTAACCGCTCGCGACTCCCGCAGCCATGGCCGACAGCACCACCATGACACTCCCCGAGCTTACCGTGACACCCTTGCATCCGAACTTCGGGGCGCGGGTCGAGGGACTCGAGATCACCGCCTCACCAGATCCCGAGGACATCGAGCAGGTGCGCCGCCTGTGGCATCGCTACAAGCTGCTGCTCTTCCGCGGCCAGCAAGGCGTCAGCGAGGCGGCCCTGGTGGGCTTCAGCAAGTCCCTGGGCGAACTCGAGATCCACGTGCGCGAGGAGTTCCTGTCGCCGCACCACCCCGAGCTGCTCTACGTCTCGAACATGAAGCGGGAAGGGCGGGCGATCGGCATCCTCGCCGACCGCGAGGTGGGCTGGCACTACGATCAGATCTACCTGCCGAAGCCTGCCGTGGGCTCGCTGCTGTGCGCCGTACGCCTGCCGGAGGCCGGGGGTGATACCTGCTTCGCCGACATGGTGAGTGCCTACGCCGCGCTGCCAGAGGCCACCCGTACGCGCCTCGCGGGCAAGGAGGCGATCCAATCCTATGCGGCGTTCAACGCCATGTACTCCGTGCCCACGTCACCGGAGCAGGCAGCACGCACGCCGGACCTGCGCCAACCCGTGGTCCGTACCCATCCCTACACGGGCGAGCAAGCCCTGTACCTCTGCCCCGGTATGACCACCCGCATCACCGGCATGCCGCAACAGGAGAGCGAGGCACTGCTCGAGGAGTTGTTTGTCTGGAGCGCGCAGGACCGCTTCGTCTACCGCCATCGCTGGCAGGAGGGCGACTGCGTGCTGTGGGACAACGCCGCCACCATGCACCGCCGCGATCCCTTCCGCGGTGGCGAGCGCCTGATGAAGCGCACCACCATCCTGCCGGCCGCGGACCGCGCCCGGCCCTGCTACCGCGCCGACCCCGCGTAGCGCAGGGCACCCGCCAGGCGCGCACCAGGCCCCTCGGCCAGGGCACTGCACAGGGCGATCTGCTCCAGGGTCTGACGCAGGGGTCGCTGGTGGCCCGGCACCTCACCGCCCTGCTCGTCAAACATCACCGCGACCTCATCGGCACGATCGGTACTGCAGAAGACTGCGGCCGGCTGCGGGGAACGACGACGCCATTGGGCTGGAATCAGGGCCATCAGCTGCGTGAAGTTGGCTCGGTACCAGTCCCAGGCCTGCGAGCGTCTCGCCGGATCCTCGAACAGCGTGTTGACCAACGACCAATTCTCACGCGTGCCGAAGCGACCACCCAGCACCATCTCCTGCGCCTGCGCGCGCAGAGCCGCGGACTCGCTGCGCCCCAGCACCTTGACGGCGGCTGCCTCGAAGCGCGGATCGTCCAAGGTCTCGCGCAAGGCCAGCATGCCGTCGACGAAGGGCGCCCCCAGGTCCTGCACGGCAACCGTGAGGGCCATGTCGTAGCGATCCGCATCCAGCGCGCCCGGATCCCGCTCGCGGCCGAGGCCGATGAAGGCGGCCGCATCGCTCGCCAGCTGGCGGCGCAGGGCCGGATCGCGCGCTTCCAGGGCGAGGAAGCTCGCGAGCGCCGTGCGCAGCAACTGCTCCTCCTCCGACCGCGCCCAGGCCAGGGCCGCCAGGCGCGGTCGATAAACGTCGCCGGCCCAACGCATCAGATCGCGAGCGGCGTCCTCGTCCAGCACGGTGGCGGCGTAGCGGCTCAGGGCGCGCAGGGGAGCGGTGACCACCAGGCGATGCTCCGCTGCTGCGGCGGCCTCGATCACCTGCAACAGCGTGGCCGCAGGCAAGGTCCCGGCCTCGAAGGCCGCCATGGCGCTGTCGATCACCGTGATCGCTTCCGTGGGCGGCAGGGAATCCATGGCGGCGAGCAGCGCCTGCCAGCCATCGGCGCTCAACGAATAGCGGTAATAGCCGGCTCCGTCCGCATTCGGGTGCACCCACGCGGGACATGTGCCCACCGCGCCGTCCAGGGTCAGCTCCGCCTCACGCTCGCGCAGCAGGGTGCAGGCGCGTTGGCGCCCTCCGCCCGCCTCGTCGCCGTAGGCCAGACACATGGGGATCACCCAACGCTGCTGATCCGATGATGGGTCGGCGGGCGACCCCAGCGGCAGGTAACGCTGCTGGGTCAGCTCGATACGCGGCGAGGCATCGCGCGCACAGCGCAGGCGCACGGACACCTGCGGTACGCCCGGCTGCTCGACGAAGCTGCGGAAAGACTCGGTGAGCGCAGGCTCGCCCGAGGCCTCGCCGATCGCCTCGAAGAACTCCAGCGAGTCGGCGGCGCCGTCGGCGTAGCGTGCCACGTAGCGACCGAGGGCCGGACGGAAGGCGTCGGCACCGAAGTAGGCATCCTCCATGGCGATCAGCGCCGCGCCCTTGCTGTAGGGAATGGACGTGTAGGCGTTGCGAATGTCCTCGTTGGCAACGATCGGCTCGCGCACGCGGCGCACGCTGGCCAGGGAGTCCTCAGCCATGGCGCCAAGCGTGCGCGCTCGGGCCGTCATGTCGTGGCCAGCCTCGGGCTCCCACTGGGTGAGTACGAAGGGCGTGGCCCAGGTGGCGAACCCCTCCTTCAACCACAGGTCGTCCCACCACGGCGGCGTGACCACGTTGCCGAACCACATGTGGGCGATCTCGTGCGCGTGGACGGAGATCAGGGCTCGGCGCACGGCCGGTGGCGGCGTGCCGTCCACCAGAATGCGCTGCTCACGATAGCTGATGGCCGCGGCCAGCTCCGTGGCGCCGCTCGGCCACTGGGGGGCCGCGACGATGTCGAGCTTGGCGTACGGATAGGGCTGGCGCAGGGACCGTTCGAAGATCTCGATGAACTGCGGCGTGATGTCGAGCACGTAGGCCAGGGCATCGCCGCGGCCCTTGCGAGCGATGCCGCGCAGGGGCAGGGGCGTCTTGCGCACGTCATTGGCGGGAATCGGCGGACGTTCCACCACATCGAAGGGACCGACGGCCAAAGACAACAGATAGGTGGACAGTGGACGGGTGGTAGCGAAGGTGACCCGTTCCATGCCCTCGCCCACCGCCTCTCGCGCTACCTCGGGACCGTTCGAGATGGCAGCGTAGCCTTCAGGGATGGTGAGGGCGATGTCGAAGGGCGCCTTCAATCCAGGTTCGTCGAAGCCTGGCAGATACTTGCGCGCCTGGATCGACTCGGACTTAGCCAGGGCGTAGAACTCGCCCTGCTCTTCCACGGCGAACAGCCCCGCCAGATTGCGGTCGAATGGTGCATCGTAGGTCAGCGTCAGCGTGACTTCGCCGGGGCCCACGGGGCCACCGTCGACGTCGACGCGAGCGACGCCCGAAGAGAGCACCTGGGACCAGCGGGCCGCCCGACGGGTAGCGCCCGCCGTCAGCACGGCACGCGTCACCTGCAGCCCGTCGCCGTGCAGCCACAGATGGGACAAGGCCTGGCTCAGTTCGAGACGTATCGCCACCTGACCGCCGAAACGCTCCCCTCGCGGATCGATCCGCAGATCCAACGCGTAGTGCAGGGGGCGTACCTGCGGTGGCAGGCGCCCCCACGGTGCCTTGAGCGGATAGTCGGTGGCGGGTCCCTGGGCCAAGGCACCGGCGGCAGTCACCAGCAGCAGCAGTCCAGAAACGATGATTCGAGCAAGCATTGACGACACTCAAGGCAACAAGCGGAGGCGCATGATGTCGCGACCGCGACCGCTTCGCCAGCCGTGTGTTCGCCCAGCCTGCCCCGCGCGCAGCGCGGCGGTGCTGGAAGGCAGGAATCCTATTTCTGGCTCGCGTCCGTCGCGGGCGCCGGTTCGTCCGGCGCGGCGCAGCCCACGGCGCAGCACTGGCCCGGTTGACGCTGGCGCGCCGGTGCCCCGCTCTGACCGCGCGACGCAACACCGCGATCGAGCAGCCGTTCCACCAGCTCGCGTCGTTCCGGCAGATCGTAGTTGCGATGAATCTCGCGCTTCATCGCCTGCGGAGAGCCTCCGCCGTGCAGGGAGATCACCGAGTACCAACCGGCGGTGTTCGACGCGGTGAGGTCCTCCATCAGACGTGCCACTTCCATGCGCTGCGCGTAGGGCACATCGGCGCGTGCCGTGAGCAATTCGCTCAGCTTTGGCGCGGTGGCAGGATTGTGGTCCTCGTCCGGCCCCGGCAGGGCCACCACCAGTCCGCCGGACACGTCATGGGCCAGGCGGTGCATGTCGTAGATCTGGTTGGCGAGCAGGAGCTTGCCGACGTTGGCGTAGACCGGCTCAGGCTGCACATTGCCCGCGGGGTCCTGCAGCGCATAGGTGGACGCGGCTACGCCGCAGGCGAAGAACCCCTCGACGATGGTGATCAGTTCCACCAGGTCTTCGCGAATATGTTGCACGCGGTCCGGGTCGAGGCCGTTGGCCTCGGCCATCAGCAGGCCGGCGCCGATCAGCAGATCACCGAAGCCGGCGCGTGCACCGATGCAGCTGTGGCGATGATGCGCCGCGTAGCTGGTGACGAGCAGTTCCGAATGCATCCATTCGCCTGCCATGAAGACCCGCTCGTGGGGCACGAGCACGTCTTCGAAAATGCACACGCCCGTCGACTGGCCGTAGCGTGCGCTGAACTTGGCCGCCGGCTCACCGGGCCGGCCTGCGGGGCGGGCGACGATCGTCAGCCCCTGCGCATCGATCGGCACGGCGCAGCATACGGCGTAGTCGGCGTCCGCCTCGTTCATCGTGCGACAGGGCATGACCAGTAGCTCATGCATATAGGGCGCGCCCGTAACGATCGCCTTCACACCGCGGATGACGATGCCGTCCGCTCGCCGCTCCACCACCCGCAGGTAACTGTCCGCGTTAGGTTGCGCGTGGGGATGCAGACGGCGGTCGCCCTTGCCGTCGGTCATGGCCACGCCCAGCGTGAGGTCGCGCTGCTGGACCTCGTGCAGATAGGCGAGGAAGCGCTCGGACACCTCGTCGTCGCCGTCAGCGGCCAAGCGATGGCAGAGCTGGTAGATGGCGTTGAGCGCGTCGTGCGTGAGGTAGCGCTGGGCGCAGCCCGTCTCGCGGCACACCAGGCGACAGGCCTCGAGCTTGCTCAGCAGGTCCTCCGGGTGGCGATTGATGTGCAGCATGCGATTGACCTCGAGGCCCGAGGAGGCCTGCGTTGCCACCATCAGCTCGCGGCTGGACGCCTGCAGAGCGAGATCGTAGGTCACGCCCACCGCGGCGACCCCCGGGGCGAAGCGCGGATCGTCTGCCACGGACTCGACCCGTTCGCCGTTGCAGTACACCACCGGCGAGTAGGCGCGCAGGCTCTCGCGGTAGTCGGCCGCGCTCATGAAGGTATTGCTCACTGATCGATCCCCTCAGCTCAGGTGCGTGCGGCAGTGCTGGTGGCTCACTAGGCGTCGACGGCCAGGGCCGTCGCGAGGCCCTGCAGATCGCCTTGCGTGTCGAGCGTCAGCAACGCATCGCGCAGGCGCTGGGCGCGCTCGCGATCGATGGCGCGGGCCGCATTGTCGAAGAACTTCGCTTCCACGTGCTCAGGGCTCAGCGGGTTCTCGCGAGCGCCGCGGTTCACGGCCTGCCGCTGCGTGAGCGTACGACCGTCCTCCAGCGTGACGGCGACCTCCCCGCTGTAGTGTGTCGGGTAAGCGGAGTCGGGATCGATCTCATAGCTCACGCGATCGATCAGGGCCAGCACAGCGGGGTCGCGACGGGTGTCGTCCTCGAGTTCGTCAAGGGTGAAACGGCCGCGCAGGAGTGCCACCGCCACCGCGTAGGGCAGGCTGAACTGGGCATCGTAGTCGCTGCTGGGCCGCCGCTTCTTGGCCAGGGGCTCGCACACCACGCCCACCTGACGCGGATGCAGGCGCACGGTGATGTGCTCCACCTGGCGCGGATCGAGTTCGTGGTGCTCGCGCAGGGCAAGTATCGCGTCGATGAAGGCGTGGTTGAAGTGGCAGGCGGGATAGGGCTTGAAAGCCACGTTCAGCGTCTCCCACTGGCTGCCCAGGTCCTGGCCCAGGGAGGACAGATCCAGACCGTGGTCTTCGCCAAGGTGCAGCTTGTACAGGCCGTAACGTCCCTCGTAGGCTCGCTTCGGCCCCTTGAAGCCACCCTTGGCAAGTGCTGCCGCGGTGCTAGCGCTGACGGCCGCCCAACCGGGATGCAGGCGCTTGGTCCAGTCGCCATCGTCGAGGAACTCGAGACTGCCGGACGCCATGCTGAGGACGATTCCCTGAGCACGCACCAGCTGTTCGACATCGAGTCCACTCAGGCGACCAGCACAAAGCGTGGCGCCGTAGGCACCGATCATACCCGTTGGGTGATGGCCGCGCTGCTGAAAGCGGCCTTGGGCGACGGCGCCGAGCCGCGCATCCACTTCAAGGGCGACGATGTAGGCGGCCAGCGCTTCGGCGCCACTGGCCCCATGCATCAGCCCAATGGCGAGCATGGCCGGCATGGCACTGGCCGTGCAATGGACCACGCTGCCCGCGTGCGTGTCGTCGAAGTCCAGCCCGTGAATCAGCATACCGTTGAGGAGCATCGCGTCGCGCGGCGCGAGCTTCAGGGCGGTACCGATGACCGGCGACTCGCCGGCACTTACCAGGGGCATGAGGCCGTCCATGGCGCTGCGCGCGAACGTGCAAGGGCCCGATGCGAGGGCGATGCCTGTGGCGTCTAGCAGGCACAGGCGCGCATGGGCGATCACCTCGCTGGGTATCTGCTCCACTCGCAGGGCGTGGGCCCAGCGCGCCAGGCGCGAGGCGATGAAGTCTTCCTCACCCGGCACATCGCGGGCGGGGATGGTCGGCACGCTGGACAAGGTGGGTCTCCGTTGGGCGGCGGGATGGGTACCGCAGAGGGTCGGCCCAGGTAGTATAGGACATGTCCGGACATTTGCCGGCCGCCCTCGCGTGCAAAACGCGACTCGACTCGCGGATCCGCCGAAGGAGACCGAACTCTTGAAACCTCTCGCTGGCCTGCGCGTACTCGATATCGCGACCTACATTGCGGCACCCTACTGCGCCACCCTGTTCGCCGAGTTCGGTGCCGACGTCATCAAGGTGGAAATGCCCGGTGGTGAGCCCATGCGCCGCTTCGGCAGCCGCATGGACTGTGGCGAGACCCTGGTCTGGTTGAGTGAGGCACGCAACAAGCGCTGCGTCACGCTCAATCTGAAGGAGCCACGCGGTCAGCAGTTGTTCCGCCGGCTGGCGGCGCAGGCGGACGTGGTCACGGAGAATTTCCGCACCGGCACCCTGGAACGCTGGGGCCTTGGCTACGACACGCTCGCCGCCGACAACCCGGGCCTGATCATGCTGCGGGTCACCGGATACGGCCAGACCGGCCCCTACGCCGAGCGCCCTGGCTTCGGCCGCATTGCCAACGCCTTCGGCGGTATCTCCTACCTGGCCGGCGACCCCGATCGACCGCCCGCCACCCCGGGTTCCGCCACCCTCGCCGACTACATGAGCGGCCTCTACGGCGCCTTCGGCGTGATGCTGGCCCTGCGCGCACGGGAGCAGACCGGCAAGGGGCAGGTGGTGGATATGGCGCTCTACGAGAGCATCTTCCGCATCCTCGACGAGTTGGCCCCCGCCTACGACAAGTTCGGCTTCATTCGCCAGCGCATGGGCGCGGCCACGGTGAACGTCGTGCCCCACAGCCACTACCCCACGGCCGACGGCCGCTGGGTCGCCATCGCCTGCACCAACGACAAGATCTTCGCCCGCCTCGCCACGGCCATGGGCTGCCCGGAAGTGGCAGGCGATGGCCGCTACGGCACCATCGAGCAGCGTGAAGCGGCGCGCGAACAGGTGGACGGCCTGGTCAGCGACTGGACCCGCTCACTCACCAGCGAGGAAGTGATCACCCGCTGCGATCGGGCGGAGGTGCCCTGCGGCCCCGTGGCCGCCATCGACGAGCTCTTTGCCAACGACCAGGTGGCGGCGCGTGAGAACATCGCGCGCGTCAAAGACCCACGCGTAGGCGACCTCGCCGTGCCCAACGTCGTGCCTAAGCTAACGGAAACACCAGGCGAGATCACCCATCTGGGCGCCGGCGTGGGGGAGCACAACGCCGAGGTCTACGCTGAGCTGCTCGGACTGGACGAGGATGCCCTCGCCGCCCTGCGCGACGACGGCGTCATCTGAGCTCAGCTGCGGGTGGCGTCCGCCGTGGCCACGATACGTTTCGCGCGCTCGACGATCGGGTAATCGATGAAGTAGCCGTCCAGCTGGATCGACGCCGAGCCAGCCGCCTCCGCGCGTTCGAAGGCGGCGATGACGGCGCGTGCGTGGGCAACCTCCGCCTCCGTTGGCGAGAAGATCTCATTGCAGGGATCCACCTGGCGCGGGTGGATCACCAGCTTGCCCTGGAAGCCGAACTCCCGTCCACGACGGGCCGACTCGCGCAGGCGCTCGTCGTCGTTGATGTGGATCACCACCGTGTCGATCGGCGGCTCCAGGCCGGCGGCGCGGGACACGCGCACCAGGCGCGCCCGCGCATCGGCCAGCGCCGTCTCCTGCGGTGTCCACTCGCAGGCGATGTCGTGGTGATAGTCGCCGGCACCGAAGGCGAGCCGTCGCACGCGGCTGGGGGAATCGCAGATGGCCTCCAGGTTGGTGATGCCCAGCGCCGTCTCCACGATCGGCATCAGATCCAAGCTGCCCGGCTCCAGTCCGCGCTCGCGCTCCAGCGATTGCATCAGCCAGTCGATGGTCTGCAACTGCTCCGGCGATTCCACCTTCGGCAGCACGAAGCCGTCCAGCCAGGCGCCGAGGGTTTCGAACACATCGCGGAAACACCAGGCCGTGTCCGTGCCGTTGACGCGCACGTAGCCCCGGCAAGGCCTGGGAGCCTGCAGGGCGGCCACCACCACGTCGCGGGTCGCCGCCTTCTCGGCGGCAGCCACCGCATCCTCCAGGTCCAGGATTGCCACGTCGGCACCCACCTGGAACACCTTCTCCACCTTACGCGGATGATTGCCGGGGGCGAACATCCAGGTTCTCATCGCTGCCATCGCCAGTGTCCTGAGTCAGCGCCCTTTGGGGTCGAGCCAATCGCGCTCGAGGCTCAATCGATAGGTGAACTGATTTGCCGGGTGGTGGGTCACGGAGACCTCGAAGATGCGATTGTGATTACCACGATAGCGTCGAATCACGGTCAGCGCCGGCGCGCCGGCGTTCAAGGCCAGCGCCTGGGCCAGGTCCGCATCCAGCAGTTCGGCACTGATCTCCAGCTCCACGTTGGAGACGCGCTCGCCGAAGTGTTCTTCGATCAGCGCGAAAACGGGCTTGGGCTGACCGATACGCTCGACGACGGCGGCGTACTCCGGCAACAGGTAAACGTCCGTCCAGCAGATGCGCTGACCGCTGGCCGTCACCTGCCGTACACCCGACAGGCGCGTCCACTGGCTGTCGCGAGGGACGCCGAGGCGGGCGGCGAGTGCCTCGTCGGCGGTGAGCGCGTGCTGCTGCTCGCTGATCCGCAGGCGCGTGCCTTCGGGATATTGGAACAGCTCCGCCACCGTGCCCATGGACTGGACGAAAGCCTCGACCATGCGATCGGACAGCACCGTGGTGCCCGCGCCCTTGCGCCGGCCGATCACGCCGTGCTCCTCGAGCACACGCAGGGCCTCACGCACCGTGTGACGAGAAACGCCAAAGCGCGAGCAGAGCTCGAGTTCCCCAGGTAACAGAGCACCGACGGCGATACGCCCGGCGGTGATCTCCTCCATCAGCTCGTCTGCTATCTGACGATAGCGCGGCTTACCAGCGCCGCCGCCTCGCGGCTCGATTTGTCCGGACATGGTTTGTAGTATGCCAGCTGAATCCATCGACGGTGTCCCGCCTTGACCCCAAGTGCCCCATCAGATGCCGTGATCACCAAGCGCCCCCTGAGGGACAGCGCCGGTCATCCCACCTTCGGCGTCGAGGTGGGTGGTGTCGACCTGCGCGACGCCGACGACCAGCTGCTCGAGTTACTGGCCAGCATCTGGTCCGATCATCCCCTGGTGCTGATCCGCGACCAGCTGCTGGACGAGCAGACCCTGATGCGAATCAGCACGACCTTCGGAGAGCTGGAACAGGTGGTGCGCAAGGACATCCACTCGCCCTACCACCCGGAAGTGGCCCTGGTCAGCAACCTGTACCTGGAAGACGGCACCAACCTGGGCGGCCTTGGCAGCTACGAGCTGCGCTGGCACACGGATCAGAGCTATCGCGTACGGCCCGCCACCGGCGCGGCGTTCTATGCCATCGAGGTGCCGCCGAGCGGCGGTGACACGCACTGGATCAACACGGCGCTCGCCTATGAGGCCCTGGACCCGCAGACCCGCGCCCTGATCGACGGTCGCCAGGGCTTGTTCGCCTACGCCATGTACGACACGGACATCACGGAGGAGCCGGCCGTGCGCACGATCCGCGATCGCACGCCCGATGCGCGCCATCCGCTCGTGTTGACGCACCCGATCAACGGTCGTCAGAGCCTCTACTTCGACCCCACGCAGACCTACGCCATCGAGGGCCTCGACGAGGAGACCTCGACGGCGCTGGTGGCCCAGCTGTCGGCGCATCTGATGCAGCCCCAGCTCCGCCATAGCCATCACTGGCGCATGGGCGATCTGATGCTGTGGGACAACGCACGCCTGCTCCACTCGCGTGAAGCCTTCGACCAGCGCCTGCCGCGGCTGGCCAAGCGCACGACCATCTTCCTGCGTCCGGACCTGTTTCCCGTTCCCGCCCGGGCCGGCGGCGAGGCACCCGCATGAGCACGGCCGAGGCAAGCGGCGGCGCACGGCCCCTCGACGGTCTGCGCGTGGTGGAGATGGGACAGATACTGGCCGGCCCCTTCGCTTCCACCCTGCTTGCCTATTTCGGCGCCGAGGTGATCAAGATCGAACCGCCGGGCACGGGCGATCCGATCCGCCACTGGCGAATCACCCGCAACGGCACCTCCCTGTGGTGGTGGAGCCACGCGCGCAACAAGAAGTCCGTGACGGTCAATCTCAAGCACGAGGCCGGACAGGCCATCGTCCTCGATCTGCTGCGCGACGCGGATGCGCTGGTGGAGAACTTCCGCCCCGGACAGATGGAGAAATGGAACCTCGGGCCCGATACGGTGCGCGAGATCAACCCGCAGCTGATCTACAGCCGCGTGTCAGGTTACGGCCAGACCGGCCCCTACGCGCACAAGCCCGGCTTCGCCTCCGTGTGCGAGGGCTTCGGCGGCCTGCGCTACGTGAACGGCTTCCCCGACGAGATTCCCGTGCGCGCCAACCTGAGCATCGGCGACACGCTGGCCGGCATGCACGCGGCCTTCGGCATCCTGCTGGCCTACATCCATCGGCTTAAGGGGCAAGGAGCGGCAGGCCAGGTGGTGGACGTGTCCATCTTCGAGTCCGTGTTCAACCTCATGGAGGGGGTCGTACCCGAGTTCTCCGGCGCCGGCGTCATCCGCGAGCCCTCCGGGTCCACGATCACCGGCATCGTGCCTTCCAATACCTATCGCTGCGGTGATGGCACGCTCATCGTGATCGGTGCCAACACCGATTCCATGTACCGTCGCCTGATGGAAGCAA
>JAAUYD010107466.1_pt1 | contig 13235 bp, 8 predicted proteins | sample 7278101 | NCBI WGS metagenome assembly JAAUYD01 (sample SAMN14350128, study PRJNA611818) | marine sediment metagenome | isolation source: surface marine sediment (0.6m) | place: French Polynesia: Moorea | collected 2018-08
ACGACAGTGTGTTATTCCTTATTGACTTAAGATCATCATCAATTATGCGTTAGTAAAATAACAAATTAAATAGCACATTTTGAAGGTTAATTAATGAGTAAAATATCAATTTAAAAGGAATAAAAAGTCAAGTTTTTGCTAAAATGAGAAATTAATATAATCCAAGTTTTGTCAAAATTATGCCTTCAATTACTAACGAAAAATTCAACAATAAACTAAATTTTGGAAAAGTTAAAGGGAAAGAGGTAATTGCTAATTTTGACGGAGGTAAAATCACCTCAAATGCTGGAATTGTGTTAATGGTAGAATTAGATAAGAAGTTGAAAATTACAGTTCAATTTGCTGAATATTTTCAAGACCACCGAAATTCATCTTATGTAGATTATTCAAAGTAAAGCTGGTTTTAGTTTATTAACTTCACCCAAGGTCGATTTACTTTTTTTTAACCATATGTCTCTACTTAATCAATTTTTAATTATATTTTTTAGATTATGACAAACTCCGGCGCATTTAATAATTTTAATTCTAGATGCTTGATATCACGCACCTGCGTCCACACCCCTTATAAATAAATATTTAGAAAAGCATTGATTTAAAATTCCCTAATACAAATTTGGGTAGTTCGGGATAGTCTAAGGACTTTAAACAAAGCAATTATATATGCCGGCTTCTGTCCCTGAAAATACTTTTTCAACCAATAAGATATTTTGCACTTTGGGAGACACGGCAAGCCATTCGCAAGCGCGTCAAGAAGGAAGACGTGCAACAACTAGGAATCTGTGTGTGCCATGCATAGTAAAACTTTTGTCCCTTCTATGAATGTCATTTAAGTGTAGACGCAAGTGAAACTACAAATTCCTACCAGCTGGGGTAGACGCTATATGAACGGTTAAGTAGGTGGGCGGAAAAATTTACAAGTATGTAACGAAGTATTAACCGGAAAAATTAGAGTTAAATTTTACACGTTTCGTACTGTAATTTCCTCTTCCTGCCCGAGTTTTAACTCCGTCAATTACGGCATAAGCAAGGTCTAATTCATCATCAAACATCCGTCCCGATATTTCGTCCTTTTTAAGATGTTGCCATTCCAATTCGATTGGGTTCATCTCAGAACAATACTTGGGTAAAAAGAAGATGTACAAACCCATCTGCTCCCACTTTGACCATAACTGCTGAACTTCTTTACATCGATGTATGGGACTGTTGTCTTGTACTATTATTCTGGTACGCCCACTCTTGTGAGCATCGATAGCTTCTTGCTCCATCATGTGGATATAAGATTTACGATTAACATCACCAATAACTAAACCGTAAACAAAACTGATTAAGGGTTGAAGAAAACCGATAATACTTAACCTTCGACCACGACGTTTGCTTTGTTCTAAACGCTTTTGCTCACCTTGAAAGTAATATGTGTAACTAGGTTCACTCCACATACAAAATCCCGATTCATCAAGGTATTTCAAGTCTATTTCCCCAGTCGCAGCGGCCAGTTCTAACATATCCAGGTCTGCTTGTTTGCTCAATCGTACTATTGGGTCTTGCTTTCCTTTATGGCTTTTTCTGGTTCGTTTCCAAGTGACCCCCTTTTTTTGAGTACCCGTCTTAATCTGTCAGAACTCAGTTTGATCTGGCGATGCTTGCGCAATGCGCTGCGCTAGCTGCGCTTATCGCTATGTAGTTTTTGAGCAAGTTGACGACTATTGTACGTTCGTGACTCTTTTTCAAGACATTCTTCTAGCGGGACTTAGACATTTTTTCCTCAAAAAACAGCCTCAAAGCTTTATAAATCAATGGTTTCACATCGAATTAGTTGTTTTCTTGATATATCTAGGTTATGGCTAACGCCACGCCTTGCTAAGAGCGATTTTTAGGGTTTTGAAGTTAATCCCTTGTCATGACTAGCTTTGAGGCTTTTTCCTGCTTGTTTTTTGTCTAAGTCCCGATAAGAATTAGAAGCAGTTACGAAGAGTTCCAACCATAACGGCGATTGTCACCAAAATGACTATGCAGATGAGAGCCCCGATAAGTTGTGGCGCAGTCACACCCAGCAATAATGCGATCGCTAGGATCAGGGCGCCGCTCCCTGCACCTGCGATAAAGGCTCGCAACAAACGGCAAAACTTGGGTTGAAATTGAATGACCCAGGTACAGACTACTACTGCCAGGAAGACGGCAATCGCTGCAACTGTGACCCAGTTACTCAGAATGCCGAGTGCAACAATGAACACTGCCAGCAACACCGTGCTGATGATTGCTAATGTCCGGCAAAGCCGTACTTTCTGCCATTCACCAGTCGGTGATGCCACAACCTGACTGGAATCACCACCGAAAACATCGACGCGCTTGGCGATTTGTCCAATATACCGATTGAATACAGAGTACCAACGGTTATCTGCGGGGATAGCTTCTTGAATCCAGCGGAACACAGAAAGCTGTCGTTCCTCTTGAGGGAGCAGTATTTCCTTGGGTTGTACGGGGATTGTGAGTTGGAATGCCCCCAAGACGCTCCGCCATTCGATATCTGTCAGCGCAATTGCTGCTACACTCGGATTCGTCATGATTCGGGGCGGCTCTGGAGGACGCTTGCCGAAGGCGTTTGTCACTTGCCGAACAACAATGTTAAAGACCTGACCTTGATCTAGCCTTTCGGGGAGATCGACAGATAAAAGACCGACGTAGTTGACATCTGCACTGGCTGGAATCGGAACATAGGTAATACCACCAGTACGGCATTGCAGGGTGTGAGAGTCAACTTGTTCCAGCCGATGGGTCGTGTACATCCTGTCAGCCATTGCCAGGACATCGGCGACGTTAACCGCAGGTAGATAAATACTCGCAAAGCTTCCGCTCGGTGTGTTTCCCCAATCGATCATCAGCTCGTCAGGTATCTGACCCGATTGCAGTGCAGTCGCTGGTGTTGATCGGATTTCAAAGGTGCTCACCGCTTGGGCGGAACCGACGGGGTTCCATGCTATATTGCGCTGCGCGAGTTTGTCCCAGTTCGAGGGATCTTTTCCGACTGGAATTTCAATCGGGTCGAACGCAATCTCTGCAATCAGACACTGATGCCCATTGCGGATAATCGCTTCCTGGATGGATAGCGGCGCGTCGGCAGGGCTAAAAGGACCATCTTCATTCCCTGCCGCCACGTTAATGGGGAGAACAGTATTAGGATCCCCATTTGGCTTGAACGGCTGATTGGTATCCAGCCAGCAGCCAAAGAATGTGTCAACCTCAGATCCATCTGAGTTTGGGGTTATACTCTGGACATTGCCGAAGACATTGCCGGAACCATCCGTCCGAAAGTCCTCCTGATCAATCATACTTGTGCTTGCAGTGTCAACACGCGGCAAGGCAAAGCATGGGATCGTGACATAGTCGTTCCCCTGAATCCCAGCCAGAGCAATTTTCTGCCCATGATACACACCATCAGACCAGAACCGATAGCTGCCAGTCATCGGGTAATCGTTGCCAGGGGGTATGTCGTAAGCAGCGTTGGTTGACTGGGTACTGAGTAAGCGGAAGAAAACCCGTACATTATCCGCACCGATAGTGCCGATATAGTGTACTTTGGCAAGTGCAAAGTTAAAGACTTTATTGCCACTGCTGTCCGTTGGTTGGAGGTAGAGCGAGGATGCTGCCTGATCGGTTGACAGATCATCGAATGCCTGTCCGCCAGCCACACCCTCTCCATCTGTCAGTGCTTTCATAACCTCCTGGATGAAACGCGGAGCATCTGAGGCATCGCTGCCCATCGTCACACCAAATTTTGTTTCACCTGCTCTGACCACAAATATGCGTAGATCGACACTTAGATACGGCGGATCTCCGTGCAGGATAAATGGGTTGGGCTGCTTAATCAGTTGGAGCTGCGCCCAGGCGGAGAGGGAAAGGCTGGGGATTTCCCCATTCAGCGTGAGTAACTTAGTATCCTCTTCAAAGTCAAATGCATCATTAGTCAGACCAAAATCGAGGTCGTAGTGGAAAGTAAACCGCTGTTCTTCCGGCCCGTAGCCACCGCTATCTGACGTGTTGCCTGTACAGTTAATCGTCATGCCAACTGTCGGTGAGGGCACATCCAAAGTCAAAGCAGATCCAGTAATCCCTATTTCTGCTGCGGTGAACCCATCAACCACAACTCGGAAAGCATCAGGGACAACGGCACTACCAGCAGCGCGGCGAGCATTGATTTCGTCCTCTCCGAGGGTGCTGCGTTCTACGATGAAGCGCATACCCAGGTCGGGTCCGATGCCAACGGCGTGGAAGGCTGTCTTGACAGTGAGCAAGTAGTTTAGGTTCGCAGGATACAGATCCTTGCAGGCTTCGATGAAGGCGAGGCGGAAGTCGGTAAAATCCGATGTATTGCTGAGTAGTCCGGTCGAGATGACACGATATAGCATCTGTTCGACAGGCCCGACACCGATACCCGTGACCGTAACCCCAGACAGGCGATGGGTTCCGCCGTTAATCATCAAATAGACGGCGTGGGTGATGATTGGGCAGTTGATGTGTACGCCGTGGTAGTCCTTTTCGCCCGTATATCGGATGCTGTAGTGATCAGGAAAGTAACCGTTTACTGCACTGTCGTATTTTGTGTCATCACTGGTGGCATTGTACTGAACGACACCAGCCGCGTCTCGACTGGGATCTGCCATGTTGCGACCTCGATGAGTGGGCAGAACACACTGTTCGCCAGTTTGCCACGGCTCATCATCATCAGCCGGATGATTCAAGGCAATGAAAACCCCGAAAAGGTCGGCAATTGCCTCATTCAAAGCACCAGTTTCTCCATCATAGGTCTGGACTATGTTGAAGCCTGTATTGACCCCATGGGTGAGTTCATGCCCGGTTACATCCAGAACAGTGAAGAAGTCGAAATCAGCAGCGTCACCATCACCAAAGTACAGTTCCTTTCCATCTGGATCCCAGAAGGCGTTGTTCGGCATTATACCTAAAAAGGACAAATACATATTATGAACGTGGCCTCTTACATCTGCTCCAGCATTGTCCCAACTGTTGTGCCCGTGTATATCATGGTAGTAGTTCAGGACGTAGCCCAAAAAGCGGTGGATGTCTACTTCGGCTCGTTGATCGTCAAAACGATTTGTAGGAACCACCCCTCCGTTGTTCCAGTTGTCATCGGCGTCTTCCGAGTAGTTCCTCAAGCCTAAGCTACCAGAATTTGCATCATCATACGTGTGAATAACGGGTTTCGTAGCTTCCGGCCACGCTGCTGATGTCGCTGTATCTCGTAGTCGGAACGTTGCTTCAAAAGCCTCGGAATTCAAAGCAGCACCACTGGAGTAGTATCCTGTCCCCACATTTTGAAGTGCAGAGTACCGAAGAATCACTTCTCCTTCAATAGCATCTACCAAATAGATGGAATCTGGGGTTCCACTTCCCGCAGGTGGGATGATTCTCATCCGCCAGCAAATGTAGTACTTCTGGGGTTCCTGCGCTTTATGAAGAGTTTTAGCATCAGCCACAACCAGGGTAGGCGCTAGGTTTTCGTATAATGCAGCGCCAGAGCCTGCGTGTTCTTTGGCGATTTCTGCGGCACGAGTAGACTCAATCCGGGGACTTTCGGGTACGTCGATACCAGAAGCAAGGGTGGAATTGATCCGGTAGACAGACCCATCTGCTGCGTAGTGAACTGCCACGTTTCCGCCTAGAACTTCGGCACTTCCATACTTCTGGGCAAAGATCACGTGGGTCATGCCCTGCCGATCAGTCATCACTCTTTGATTGTCGAGATTCATCCTCTCATCAATGTTCCCTAGAAGCACCCGGTTGTCCCGAATGAATTGCCGGGCATAGTCGTAAGGAACTCTGGTCAGTTCCTCCACATTAACTGGGTCTGCAAGCCGTCCCCGAAGCATTGCGATTGCCGATTTTTCCGGGTTGAACGTGACAGTAATCATAGGATCTCTGGCACGCAGTTGCTTAATATATTCGTTAAGTGCAATTGTATTCATATTCTCCTCCTTTAATTTTCTTGAGATATCATTGGGTATGACAAAAATCTTCTTAAGAGCACTTCTTAATCAAAATAGCAATGTATTGATCGCTTATAAAGCCAGTTTGGGTTATGATTGGGCTTAGTTTTTGTTTAAGTCTTAATACTTCACCCGCACCTGAGGCCAGCCAACCGACAGAGCAGCCTATCCCACCATAAGTTTGATTAATTTTGTGTTTCGTCCCTCAGCCTACTATCCGCGTTCACACTAAGATTCAAAGGTTTTTTGGCGATCACATTTTTGCTTATTATTGCGATCGCGAAATGCTTTTCTATGGCGTTCCATTGTCTTTTGTTTTGGGTTGCCCTAATCTCAAGGGCTAACCCCTACCATCTTCTTAGGCACGAAGAATACGATACCAAATTGCCCAATCGCCTACATCCTCGGCATCAAGATACTCGTCGCCAGGATAGTATTTTCCATACCACTCCGCCGGATCGCCAGCGAACTCACGATGATAACGCGCCAACTTATCATCAGGATCAAACAGGTCAATCTCTTTTCCGGAAATGGAAATGGAAAGGGCCTTGTTCTTGACAACACCCGTGAAAATAGTTACCCCCAGTTCGACATCATTCTTGCCAGGTTTATCGCCTACATGATACACTCCAGTTTCCGGCAAGCGGGTCACCTGTTTTCTATCAGTATCGTTATCCGGCACAACAACCATAGTAAATGTCAATTCCCCTTTCCCCTTGAGGCAGGGATCCTTGTCGTCCAGAATCTGGATTTTATCGATGACAACTTTCACCTGATCTTCAGGACCAATCGGTTCCAGCAGGTCAACTTTCAGATCTTCCAACCGCCCGTCCGTGAGAGGGATAATTTTTTCTTTTGATCGCCATCCTTCACCCTCAGCGATCATTTTATAGACATCCCCATTGATCGTCTCAAAATCGAAGGTACCATCTTTCCCTGCTGTTACTACCGCCCCCTGCAAGTCGTTAATGGTACGCAAGAAGACCTTGGCACCTGCCGCAGGTTTCCCGTTACGGTCAAGAATAACACCTTTTATGGTTCCGGCACCTTTTTTGATTACAACTGTGAAACCGGCAAAAGCGACCACATTCGGCTTGACTACAACAGCAGCTTTTCTGAGATTGACGTTATCATCTTCACTTTCTGGATTTTCCATTAGGATATCGAAAGACAATACTATGTCCTCATTGAGAGCAAATTCTGGGTTTAACTCCGCACTAAACAGGAGCATCTTTTCTTCACCCTCTTTTAATGGCAGAGCAATATGAGGGTGAGGTCTCATCCTTATCTTAAGGGGAATCTGCTCACTTTCTCGACCCTGAGTAACTTCAAACCAGTTAAATCGGATTTTGTTGTGATAGCTGAAATAATTTTCCGGGAAAACAAGGTAGAAATTGCGCAGTTCTCCAAAGGGATTCTTGAAAGCGTAAATATGCTTCTTGATCCCCATGATGCCGGGAAAAGGCCTGGGAAATGGGGGAGGAGGAACAACTGTCATGAGATCGATATTGCGTTGACCTTCAAAATCGCGGGAATCAGGATCCCAACTATGATCGAGATTGGTACAAAACTGTTCGACCTCAACTTTGATACAACCGTGAGTCGAGGTACTTTCAAACTTAATATTTTTGGAGTGAGTATCCCAAATATCGTTCGGCGTGTCGATGTCGGCTTGATTGATAGGTTTTAACACTCCACCCGCAGGAACGATATTGCAAATATCATAAGGATCGGTTTCTACTCCTCCTCCACCTGACCAGAATAAATCCATTGCCAACGAGTAAAGGCGCACCGGGTGAGTCCCTAGATTTCGCATTTTAACATTGACGGTATTATTGAACACCCCAGGCGGTGGTGGCGGTGGTGGCGTATCGGCGATATACCAGTCTTCGTTAGCTGGATCTCCATCAACCCAGCGGTGATTGGGATGGGTCAATGTAATGTCGGGACTCTCATACCATTCGGGACTACCGTCGCGTATCACGAGGTCCGGCAATCCGAGGTATTGCGGTGAACTGCCTGTAGGTGCTAGGTACCCCGGCGTAGAAATCCCTATCTGACCGTCACCGAAAGCATAATCATGGATCAGCTTCCCGAAAATTAGCGCCTCTTCAAGCGATACTGTCCCCTCGGTGCCTGCAGCCACTTGATCTGCAAAATTCCACACAGGAAGGGGAGTTCCAGGTTCAAGTGGTGGAAGTGCTTCTAGTTTCAATCCACTAGTCCAGGCATGGGTGAAATAACTGCCCTTTACAACTGGAAAGTCACCATAACAGGGTTCCGTAGCGCTGCAGGCAAAGGTAAATGTCCAATCTGTAAGCCCACTACTCTCCAAGGCCGACCTGAATCCACCGCAGTTATTTTGCTGCATAACTACATTGACTTGTGAAGTGCCGAAAGCATTTAAGCGAGGCATCAGCCAATCCGGGTCAACATAGGTGGGAGGACTCCCGCCGTTAATTGCCAACTTTGCTATCCCCGCTTCACTGGTTCCCCAACCGGCAACATACAGTAAAACGGTTTTATTAGCAGAGGCTGGTAGGGTTGTAGTTGTAAAAGCGCTCAATTGGCTTTCCAGTTGAACCTGCGAGGCAACTACCACAGCAGTTACGCCGGAAAAACCGGGCATGACTGCCGGGGTTGAACCCAGGACAATTTTTACTTGGGAAATAGGATAATTGTAGTATTCTATCAATACTTCTGCCACATTTTGCAAATCCTTCAACTCACGGTCTCCGGTAGGTCCTGAAAACAAAAATGCGTATTTGTCATTTGGATTTGTGGTTGCCATGATAATTTTCTCCTTATGTTTTTTGGCTACCAACTCAAGGCAGTTTTTTGATAATGATATGCCTTGAGGTATGACGATGCCCGAATAATCGGCTCCAACCGTTTATAGTCCTAACACCACAGCCCAGAGATACTTCAGCAGCGTATTGGAGACATTGGACCCCGCCATAGGTGTCCCCGGCGGGTTCCGGCGGCCAACCGTCGAGAGTCTGAGGAACCAGTACAGAGCTATAATTCCAAATGTTGGAGTGAACTGGATCGGACGTGGGATCGTAATTCCAGTCGATGTCTTTTTTCCCTACACCTGCATGGAAAGTTGGATCGCTTTCTTGCCCTTTCAATCTGACCTGGGCTGTCGAGGGTACGATGACGCCAATCGGTTGTCGGGGGCTGTATTCCACTCTGATTCGGTAATAGCTCAAGTGTCGATGAGCGCTGCCGCTACCGTCTTCGATGCTATATCCCAATACCATACATTCGTTACCATTGAGATCGCCAACCTCTACCTCCATTTCGCCGCATTCATTGGTTGTTAACGAACCAATACTTTGGGGACTGAAAGTGGCAAAGCTAGTTTCCCAGGAATTAATTTTCGGTACGGGAGGTCGGTTGTCGATCCGAAGTGGGAGAAACTCGTATTTGTTGACAGTTGGAACCAGGGCAATAGGTGTCAATTGGGGAATGCCACCAACTTCACCAGTTTTTTTATAGACTTCAATGGCCAGAATTACCAGGTCATTGTCCGCCGCTGTTGAATCCCACTTGACAATCAGGTCAGGAAAAGGCATATATTCCACTGCCGGGTTATACAGTGGAGGTCTTCGATATACTTGTATCGAACTTCCACCTACCACCTGGGCAGTAAAAGGACCCAACGATAGTTTTTCCCACCTGCCGGGATCTCCTGCTGAAGTGGGAAAAATATATTTCTTATTATCTAGGACATTGGTGATTTGAGTTGCTGATGTCAAGTCGAAAGGAGCAGCAGGATTTCCACTGTAGGGTGAAAAGTAGAGGCGGTAGTAGATGTTATCACCCTGAAGCCGAATATTGTTGCCGAAATGCCCTCCGATATGCAGAGTGCCGCCGAAGGGAGCATCCACGATTCCGGAAAAAAATGAAGAGGCTGCGGATGTCATGTAACCTGGGTCGGGATCGGACACATTGGTTATCTCATCGCGAGTAACTCGACCGACCCTTAAAAAGTAAAACTGATCGTCAGAAACCGACGCTGTGGGACTCAGTTCTGGAATATCAACAGTTAAGACAGGACTTCCAGTCAACGGTACATCCACCCGGATCGGATTAGCCGCAGACCATGCCTCATCCACCATATTGCGTTCATCGTAGATCTCGACATATTCGGTTCCGCCTTGCCCAGAAATTAAGAAAACAATGTCCGGCAAACTGGTAGGTTGTACAATCTCGATTGGCGTACCTGGAGACCCGGCGGGAGTTGCCATTTCCGTTTGCACCTCAACAGGTAAATCCGTGAAGGTGAAATCCCCAGAGGAATTAGTTATTGCAGGAAGAGAATTTAAGCGCAGAAAGCTTAAAAAACCCCCTTCTTCTGGAATAACGCGATAGATATCTACCGATACTCCTTGCAGAGGTTCAAAAACTCCCCCCGATGTCGGATATTTGACTTTACCTCCGACGCTGAATAGTTTAGTTGCATTTTTCCACACAATTCATACCTCCTGCTAACTATTAGTTAATACTCTGTAGGCTTGAGAGCCACACGGCTTGAGGGATTGCGAAGCCGTGTGAAGCTCAAATCAATCACACCACTTCAACCACGATTTGAGTCTTTCCAGCATTTACATTCCATAACACTGAATGCTCAGTACTCTTGATCATCTTGCCGTCTTGAAAGACCTTAAAGAAGAGGTCAGGCTGCCGATCCAGGAATAATTCTCGGAAGTAGGATTCGTCGAAGTCTAATTGGAAAAAACCGTTCTCATCCGTCATGGCGCTTCCCACAAGGTCATTGCAAATTAAATCCTGATCCCATGCCTCAACTCGAAGTCCTCCTAACCCTTTTTGGGTTTCGGCATCAATAACGCGACCGAAAATCTGAAAGGTCTTCTTGGCTACTTTTTTTGCAGAGGCGCTTGAATTGATAGAGTGTCCACAGCTTCAGAGACGTCGAGCATACTATCAAATGTTACAACTTGAGCATTATCCAACTTGGCCTGTAAATCGCTGATAACCCTACCCGAAAATTCCGCCCACTGTTCCTGGTTCAATAGAAACAGTTGTCCTCCATAATGCACATGAGCAATTTTTAAGCCTCCAGGAAAAGGCCAAGGCCAGGGCTTAAGGCTCATCTGTTGTTCTGATGCAGTAGACTCCTCAAGGGGGGCTGCCAAACCCTGCCCAAGCTCTTCAGCAGTCATTGCCCTGAGATTATACTTCTGAACTATATCTCGGACAGCCTGATGGTTAACGACCCAAAAAGAACTCGGAATTCCCCTTGTCCAAATCAATCTTTCTAAAAGGGAATAATTATAATTAGCCATGATTTTTCTCCCAATGAATCTATTGGTGAAAGCTATTTAGGAACCTGTAAACTATTGACGAGAGGCACGCCGCCCAGATGCTCAAAAAAGAGGTCTCCTTTTTCTTGTTCTAAGGTTTTAAAGACATTGAATGCTGCTTCAATGGCAGCCCGTTCCGAGGCACACAAAAAGGGACTGACGCGATTGTAGTAACCCGATGAGAAATAATTGGAACACCCACACCAATTCATGCAGTAGTCTTTGAGACCACAATTTAAACACTCCTGATTGAGAGAATCACCTGCCAAGCGACGACACTGTAATCTCTCTAGTTGAATGCCGTTATTAACGTCGCCAATGCAGTGACCATTGGTACCATCACCCACTAGACGTTCGCACGGGTAAATGTTACCTTCTGGAGTAAAGGCGAACTCACCACACCCCATACGACACCGTTCTAGGGGATGGTACCCCTGACGGAGAATGACTGTTACTTTGCTATCAATTAAGCTAATAAAATGGGGGTTGTTCCGGCGATAATACTGGATGTATAGATCGCCAATTGCACGGTAAATATCTGGTAACTGCTCAATCGCTTCCTGGGTCCAGTCAGCCGTAAAGTTTGGATTGAGATAGATTTGCCGTATCCCCAGGGATGAAAAATACTCCACAGTGGCAGGGAGATACGTGAGAGTTTGAGGTCCATATACAGCATTGACCATCACGCTTGAGAAGGCTTTGAGTGCCTGCCGAATCGTCTGTTCGACAATCGGAGAACTCCCTTGCCCATTGATAAAGCGACGATTGAGGTCATGGATCGCTAGTGGCCCATCACAACTCACACCGAAGCCAATTTCATGTTCCTCAATAAAGTCTGCGATGGCTGGCGAAAAGATGGTACCGTTTGTCACTACCGTGAAGAGTACCCGATCTTTATCAAAATCCCGATGGGCCTTAAAGCGGTAGACTATTTCCTTCAACAGTTCAAACTCTAGTAATGGTTCTCCGCCAAAAAAGCCAACATCAATTTTTTTGCCAGGGGGCGTATTGCGGTAGGCAAACTCAACAATCTTGTTGGCTATTTCAATCGGCATACGGCAGTCTCGCTTGCTGATGTAGCAGTAAGGGCAAGCTAGATTGCAACGTTGAGTCAGTAGTAAGGTGTATTTCATTCGCTTTCTCGGTAAAAATCTACGAGTGTTTGTGGGCTATAACAAAGCATTGACAATGGTTTTACGTCTTTACCCTAGATACGGAAGTCAATGTTTTCTGTAAGAGCTATGAACGTTAAATACCTTGCCAGCAAGGGCATGCAGCAGATAGATGGTCTCAAATAGACTAATAAATTGACTTTCAGAACAATCATCTAGCGGAACTTAGACATTTTTTTGGTAAAAAAAAGGCTCAAAGCTTTATATGTCAAGCTTTTATATCGAATTGCTTGTTTTCTTGATATATCTGGGTTATAGCTGACGCCACGCTTTGCTAAGAGCGATTTTCTTGGTTTTGACGTATATTATTTACTCTAAATGGCTTTGAGGCTTTTTCCTCCTTGTTTTTTTGTCTAAGTCCGGCTAACGCTCTATAACCCGTTAAATATCAAGGGTTTTACCCATCACTACTACGTGAAACTGAGATAAGTCAAAGTAAAAGCTTAAGTGCTCTCTAATACTGATCTTGCTAAGAACTGACTCCAAAGTAAATACGGCGATCTGCGTATCAGATTATGAAGAAATCGCAACAAATGACCCTTTGAGTAGTCCTAACTTTTCCAAAGCAACCATCACGGCAGCAGTTCGAGTTTGCACACCCAGTTTTTCGTGAATATGCTCTAGATGTTTCCGTACCGTTCCTTGACTGCAACCCAACACTTTAGCAATTGCGTCATTACTTTTATCCTTAGCAATCCAGAAAAGTACCTCTGCCTCGCGTTTGGTGAGTCCTA
>JAAUYD010020699.1_pt1 | contig 13233 bp, 18 predicted proteins | sample 7278101 | NCBI WGS metagenome assembly JAAUYD01 (sample SAMN14350128, study PRJNA611818) | marine sediment metagenome | isolation source: surface marine sediment (0.6m) | place: French Polynesia: Moorea | collected 2018-08
GATTGAGCCTGGGAACCCTCAACAGTTAAATCTGTTTGAGTGGATGGATGGAGAGGTGATTTTTCATCAGAATCCCCAACCTCAGCGATAGCAGGTTGGGGTTCTTCAATGTTAGAGCAACAGGTATTAGTCAATCAAATTGTTGCAGAAAACATTAATAAGGAAATTAATCGCATTCTCGAAGTGATTGGCCAGAGCAGCAAAACCCAAGCCAAACAAGCGCGTTCAGAATTAATCCGAACGGCTAATTATAGTCGCATCGCTCTGCTAGTAACAGTCGTCACCGCTTTAGGGTTGACGTTGTGGGTCAGTTTATGGCTAGGAAAAGCGATTGTTGAGCCTTTAAACCAGTTAACAGGGGTTTCAGAGCGTATTGCTCAAGGTTCTCTAGAGGAAACACTAGACTTCTCACCCAATAATGAATTTGGCATTGTGGCTACGGCTCTCAATACAATGCTCACTCAATTGAGAGAAACTCTCGCAGACCTTGAACAACGGGTGAGCGAACGGACTCAGGCCTTACAAGCAAAAACTGAATCCCTGGAAATTACCCTGAAAAAACTACGTTTAAGCGAAGCCAACTATCACCAACTAATTAATAATCTTCAGGCTGGAGTGATTATTTATAGCCCTGAAGGTAACATAATAATGGCCAACTTGGCAGCTTGCCAATTATTGGACATCTCTTCTGATGTGACTTTTCTAGATGAGTCAGGAGCGATCCTACCACCCGAACAACATCCTTATCAGCAAGTTTTGGCCACCGAAGTTCCCGTAGAAAATTATGTTATGGGTATCCGTCGGCAGCCTCCCCTAGACTCTATTTGGACTTTGGTGAATGCTTTTCCCTCTTTTGATGATCAGAACCGTTTAACGAAAGTGGTGGTCTTGCTTCTGGATATCACTGATCGCAAGTTGGCCGAGGAAAAATTACGTCATCGTGCGCTTCATGATGCTTTAACAGGATTGCCTAACCGTACTCTCCTCAGAGAACGTTTAGACCACGCTATCCAACGGCTCAAACGGTATCCCGACAATTTATTTGCGGTGTTATTTATTGATTTAGACCGTTTCAAAGTGATCAATGATAGTTTAGGGCATTTAGTTGGCGATCAACTGCTTATTCACGTCGCTGAGACCCTGAAAGATAATGTTCGTAGTTGTGATATGGTAGCGCGACTGGGAGGGGATGAATTTGTCATTCTTCTGGAGGATCTTAACAGTCCCCACCAAGTCATACAGATCATTGAACGCATTGAGAAGGATCTTAAAAAGCCAGTTCAGTTGATGAATAAAACCCTCTTTACCTCGGCCAGCATTGGCATTGCTTTGAGTAGTCCCGACTATAGCACAGGGGAAGATATATTGCGGGATGCTGATAACGCTATGTATCGTGCTAAAGGAATTGACACTCCCACCGTTAAGCCTGACGAATCTCCCGTTTAAAAAACGGGAGAACCTCGAAATCCTCTTGGTAGAGTCTAATCTTCATGATCTTCAAAAGGATCACTTAACTGAGCAGATGGGGGACCGAATGCTGTGTAAATGGCAAAACCCGTAATGACAAGCAAGATTGAGCCAATAGCGATACTTAAAACGGTGGCAGGTTCCATAGGTTCTTTTAAAGATGATTATCGATTAGTAAACATTATAGTTAAAAATCGTAACATTATGAAGCTAATTTGACTCACTGCTGCCACCAACTCCAAAAAATAAAGCAATTTTCTATCTATTGGGTTATTTTAATAGATGTAGTAGAAAGCAAAATTTATGTCCTCTGTCATTCACGTTACTTTACCTCATACCAATTATAATATCGTCATTTCTCCTAACAGTTTAGAGTATTTAGGAGAGCATTTAACCTCACTCCATTTAGGTCAAAAAATTCTCGTTATTTCTAATCCAGAGATTTTTAAGAACTATGGAGAAACAGTCATTAATTCATTGAATAAAGCAGGGTTTAAAGTCTTTTATCATTTAATACCAGCAGGAGAAACTTATAAAACCTTAGAAAGTATTTCTGACGTTTATGATATTGCTTTAAAACATCGTTTAGAACGGTCATCAACCCTGTTAGCATTAGGAGGGGGAGTCGTAGGAGATATGACAGGGTTTGCAGCAGCAACTTGGTTAAGAGGTATTAATTTTGTTCAAGTTCCTACCTCTTTATTAGCTATGGTAGACGCTTCTATTGGAGGAAAAACAGGGGTTAATCATCCTCAAGGAAAAAATTTAATTGGTGCCTTTTATCAACCCCGTTTAGTGTTTATTGATCCTATGGTATTAAAAACATTACCCATCAGAGAATTTAGAGCAGGAATGGCAGAAGTGATTAAATATGGAGTGATTTGGAACCAAGGTTTATTTGAGCAGTTAGAAACCGAAAAAAGTTTAGATAGTTTAGATAATCTAAATTTAGAAATTATACAAGAAATTATTACAAAGTCTTGTCAGGCGAAAGTAGATGTAGTTAGTCAAGACGAAAAAGAAGCAGGACTTAGAGCCATTTTAAACTACGGTCATACCATTGGTCATGCCATAGAAAGTTTAACAGGCTATAGTCAAATTAATCATGGAGAAGCAGTGGCCATAGGGATGGTAGCAGCAGGAAAAATAGCAGTCAAACTAGGGATGTGGTCAGAAGAAAAGACCCAAAGACAAGAAAAATTAATTAAAAAAGCGAGTTTACCAGTGACCGTTGATAATAACTTAAAATCCCAAGAAATTGTCGAGAGTTTGCAGTTAGATAAAAAAGTAAAAGCAGGGAAAGTTCGGTTTATTTTACCCACAGATATTGGCCAGGTAGACATCCGTGAAAGCATTGCACCTGAAGTGATTACCACAGTATTAGAGGAAATTAAGTAGAATCTTACTTAGTGGATTGTTATCAATGATGCTTGACACATTCGATATTGTGTGGTAGAATCATGATTTATGATGAATAGAAGAAGGAATATTTTTAAGCATATCTTCTTAGGTGGGCATTGCCCACCCTACGGTTAAGAAACTGATAAAATTTGTTCATCTAAACTAAAATCAACCTTAGCTTGCTCTCGTTTAGAAGCTAAATAATCGTTTTCAAAAGAGTCTTTTAATCCAGTAATTAAATCATATTCAGGTTTCCAGTTTAAGTCATACAAAGCTTTATGAATGTCAGCAAAAAAGTGCTGCATTCTTAAGGGAAATGCTTTCTTTTTACCAAAGTCAAATTGTTTGGGATCATAGTGAACAATATTGATATCATCGACAGATTTACCCGCAGCAACAGCGCAAGCTTTAGCTAACCCATCAAAGGTCACATAACGTTCCCCTGAAATGTTATAAATTTGTCTGATCGCTTGCTCATTTCCTAATACAGCAGCCATCACTTTAACTAAGTCTTGAATATGACCAAATTGGGTAAAATGTAAGCCATTACCGGGAATAGGAATGGGTCTATTTCTGACAATTCTATCAAAAAACCAAGCTTCTAAATCATTATAATTTTGGGGTCCATAAATATAAGTCGGACGAATAGAAGTCCAGGGAATTCCTGATTTTTCTAAGTAACTTTCTGTCTCAAACTTTCCCTTATGACGACTATTGGGATCAACTTCATCTCCTTCAATATGAGGCATTTGATCGGACTTTAAATAAACCCCTGCGGAACTCACATACACAAAATGTTGAACTTGATCATTAAAGATTTCTACTAAGGGTTGAGTGTCACTTAATTCGCGTCCGTTGTTATCAAAAATCGCATCAAAACTTTCAGAAGCTAACTTTTCTTTTAACTGGTTAGTATCTTTGCGATCGCCGTGAATTTGTGTTATCCCTTCGATGGGTGCCGGTTTATTCCCTCGATTAAATAAGACTACTTCATGACCTTGTTGTACTAATTCTTTGGTGAGATAAACACCAATAAAACGGGTTCCACCCATGATTAAAATACGCATATTTCCCTCGATTATTTTTAGTGACTTTATCATTAGAATACTATAGTTTTGATCAGTTTATCTACACTAATGACTATAATTCTTGATAATATCAAGAACAAGCAATCCGAAATTCGACAACAGATAGATAATTTACAGCAAAAGCTTGAAGAATTGTTGGTAGATCAAGAAGAAATGGAACAATTAATACAGAAAAGGCAAAAACTCAGAAGTAAATACCGTTAGTTTCTAAGCTAAACAGTTTAAGCTGCTTCTTCTGGAGGAAGTCGACGAATTTCTGAATAAAAAGCAGTGCGACTATAGCCATTTTTCCCTTTCATTAAACTGGTACGTAGTCGTAAGTTAGGACTAGCAAACCAGATTCTTTCTTCTATAGAAAAATCACCAACTTCTAGGGTTAAGGTTAATGCTTCATCTTCTCCCAAACTGTAGCTTCCTTGGGATGAAGGTTTAGACTGAAAACTTTGTATAATTTTTCCTATTTGTGGTGTATTATTATCAGGAATTACAATCATGGTCGCGCTTCCTGTTTGTTTTTTTTGTCCATAGTCAACAGAACTATTCCAGCTAATTTTTTGACCGCCGATCGCTTGACTAGAATTGATACGATGTTGTTGACAAAGGGAAACCAGCAGAGAATGATCAGTTTCCAGCCATTCTACGGTTAATTCTGATTTATGACTCTCTGCTTTTTGGTTATCAAACTGATAGCTACTTCGCTGAGAAAACCATTGACCGATACATGATTCTAGAAAGGTTTGTATGTCCATGAACACTGCTGAGTTATCTGATAAAAATAGGGTTCTGGGTTACTTTGCTCCCTTTTATTTTTTAAGATTTAGGGAGCTAAATAAGACTATTTATGGCTATTTTCCAAGCAACCCAATAACCCTGATTGTATCATGACATCTCACCCTGTTCTTAGTTGTCTTGTTGAATCAGGTTAAGGGAAAATAAGGCAGTTTCCTTTACTTGGGGTTGGGGATCTTTGGCTAAAAATTTCAGGGCGGAGATACTCTTGTCTGTGTTAAAATTGCCTAAAGCCTGTGCCAAACGTTGACGGACCAACCAGTCATCAGAGTCAGCAAAGCGTAAAATATCGTCAATAGCATCCACGGCTTTAATCTCTCCAATGGCTGCGATCGCTGCTTGCTTCATGACGGTTTCTTTGCTTTCTAAGAGTTGTAGGAGAATGGGTTTGGCACGAATGTCCCCTAAGTTACCCAAGGACACAGCAGCACTAAACCGCACTAACCACTGGGTGTCCTCATAAAATGCTCTGGCTAAGGGTTCATAAGCCCGTCCATCTTGAAGATACCCTAATGCACCAGCAGCATCAGCCCGAATGCCATAGTCTGGATCAGCCTCTAATAGTTTAACTAAGATGGGGTAGCATTCGTCGGTTTGTTTGACTCCCAGGGCAAACACCGCCATTGATCGCACTTGTAAGACTTCATCATTTAAGACTTTTTTAATTAAAGGTACGGCTTCTTCTGCGGATACTTGTCTTAAGGAGGCTAAGGCCAAGAGGCGATCGCGGGAGTTTTCGCTTTCTAGTTGTAAGGATATCTGTTGGAGATCAGTGGTAATCATTTTTGTAACATTTCTTTATAACTGGTTATCTCTATTGTAACGATTTTTTACAGTTTGATCACAGATGGTTCATTTTGTGTTGGTTTTGATGGTTTGATGCTTATAATTTTCTATATTTTCCTTTAAAGAAGACAATAAAGACTAATAAAATCAGTGTGTTATTAACCTATAGCATTGCTTAAATAAAGTCTTTCTTGTTATAAAGAGCGACATGATCCCAATGTAAACATTCTAGATAAAAAATAATTAAACAATATCCTTCTCCCATTGTACTTATAGGATAATCTAACCATGTAACTTTTAGCTGTTCATCACAAGAATTTTTAATTAATTCTAGTTGTTTTTGTAAATGATTCATCCCTCGACATAAAGTATTAATATCTGTCCATTTTCCTGATTCAATATTAAAAAGATTTTTGAGAAAATCCTTATTTTTTTTGTATGCTATTAAATCTGCTGTCAAACAAGAAAGCTGATTTTCTAAGTCCATTTCTTCTTGTTGTTCAATGTTTCTGTCAATATCTAATGTCATTGAAATAACTCCTTAAATGCAATAAATTCCTGATTAACCCTTCTTCCTTCTGGTCGTCTTTTTTCAGAGTGATCACTTCTTTTAGGATTAATGGTTTTTAACCCTCACAAATAAATAAGTCAGTGCGTTACTATTTTAGTAACGCACTTTAATGATAGATTATGTAGCCTTTAATAAACCACTATGTCTTAACAAAGGTTCTGTTTTGGGTTCTCGTCCTCGGAATGCTTTAAACACTTCCATCGGGTCTAAACTTCCCCCTAATGCTAACACTGTATCTCGGAACCGTTTTCCTGTTTCTGAAACCGCTTTTTCATCATTTAAACCGACTTCTTCAAACGCAGAAAACGCATCTGCACTTAACACTTCTGCCCATTTATAACTATAGTAACCGGCTGCATAACCACCAGCAAAAATATGTCCAAATGCACATAAAAATGAGTCTTCAGGTAACGGTTTTATCACCGTTGTTTTCTCGGCAATACGGTTACGAACTTGTGCATGACTTTCGTTACCATTCGGTTGATAACGATGGTGTAATTCTAAGTCAAGGAAACCAAAATGTAGCTGTCTTAACATGGCTGAACCACTCATATAATTACGAGCAGAAATTAACTTATCGTAGTAATGTTCGGGTAAGGTTTCTCCCGTTTCATAATGTTTAGCCATGTTAAATAAAGTGTTGCGATCATAACACCAATTCTCCATAAATTGACTAGGTAATTCCACCGCATCCCACTCTACATTATTAATTCCAGCAGCCCCTACATAGTCAACTTTTGTCAACATATGTTGTAACCCATGACCAAATTCATGGAATAAAGTTGTCACTTCATCAAAGGTCATTAAACTGGGTTTTCCATCCACTGGAGGGGTTTGATTACAAATTAAATAAGCAACCGGTAAACGGGTCATAAATTGCTCTTCTAGACGTATTTTTGCCCGTCCAATACAATCATTCATCCAGGCCCCTCCACGCTTCTCTGCGGGGCGACTATAGGGGTCTAAATAGAAATGTGCGATCGCTTCTCCTGCTTCATTACTGACCTGAAAATAACGGACATCTTCTTGCCATATTGGTGCCTGTCCATCAGCAGCAGTTATTGTTACTCCAAAGATTCTTTTTGCTAAAGTAAATAAACCATCTAACACTTGCGGTAATGGAAAGTAAGGACGTAATTCTTCCGCAGTAAAATTAAATAATGTTTCTCGTTGTTTTTCTGCCCAATAATTCACATCCCACAGTTTTAAATCATCAGTTCCAGCAAAGGTTTTTAGGGTTTCTAAGTCTTTAACCGAAGCGTCATAACTGACAGTTCTTAACTCTTCTAATAACCCTTCTACTGCTTCAACACTAGGAGCCATTTTTCGAGCTAAACTGACCTCAGCATAAGTCTTGTAACCGAGGATTTCTGCTTGTTGTTTTCGCAATTCTAAAATGCACTCAATTAACGGATTATTGTCTAATTCACCATTAGATGCACGGGAAATAAATGCCTTATAAACCTTCTCCCTTAAGTCCCGTTGGCTGCTATATTTCATGAAGGGAATATAACTGGGAGAATCTAAGGTAATTATCCAAGGTCCAGCTTCTGGGGTGGCATTTTCTTCACCTTCTGCGCGGGCAGTTTGTGCTGCTAAACTGAGGAAACTTGCAGGTAAACCTTCTACTTCCTCTTCCGTGGTTAATTTTAGTTTAAAGGCTTTGGTTGAATCTAAAACATGGTTAGAAAATTTAGTGGCAAGTTCCGCTAATTGGAGTTGAATTTGATTAAACTTTTCACGGGTTTCTCCTGTTAAAGCAACTCCCGATAATTCCGCTTCTCGTATCGCGGTTTCAACGATCCGTTTTTGAGCATTTTCTAATGTATTCCATACTTCACTTTCTTGAAGGGATTTAAAGGCTTCATAAATGGGTTTACTTTGACTTAATTTGTTAATAAATTGAACAACTTGGGGTTGTACTGTTTCGTAAGCATTACGAAGTTCAGGACTATTTTTAACCCCCATTAAATGACCAACAATACCCCAACTCCAACTAAATTTTTCTTCTATTTCTGTTAGGGGTTCCACTAAACCTTCCCAAGTAGGTTTAACATTGGCTTCTAAATCGCTTAATTCAGCCTCTAATTCTTGCAATAATTCAGTCATTGCAAAAATGACATGATCAGGGTTAATTTTATCAAATGGAGGTAATCCTTTTCCGATCATTAAAGGGTTATTGGTTACAGTTGCGTTGGTCATACGTGAGTGATAATAAATCAAAAATTGATACTTTTCTCAAGTTAGTCGTCAAAACTTTAGCTAACGACTAGCTCCTATTTTTACTCTAACGCAAAATTTACAATTCACATCTGAAGGAGAAATTCTACACAGGGTTTACAGTAGAGCCTAAAACACTTTGTTACCATGTATGGTATCAGTGGCGTTTTCGAGCTTTCCAACCTGAGTTCGAAATAAGATAATCGCTTATAATGCAGTCAGTGAGAGAATTACACGAATTTTCAGCATTTTTGTTATTGTCAAGTATCGTTGCTTAATGCAAATAGAAATGAATTGGAAACAGAATCAAGGTAAAATGTTGATTATGTGACTAATTCATTTCTAATTCAAGTATGCAGCAACTTGAAAATCAAACAAAATCAAATCGAGACAAAATTGATTCTGTCACAAAAACAAGTCAAGACTTATCCCAAGCCATCGATTTAGCGGTCTCGCGAAGCGAGTGCCTTCGGCAGCGCAATTTTAAGACATAAAAAATCAGCCAGAATATCTCTAGCTAGATTTCTCTCTAAATTATATAATTTTCCTGTAAAAATAGAGGATTTAAAATTATGGAAATAGAAACTTTATTTTGCAAACTCGATGATTTTTGCCAAGCGTTTGCTCCAATTTTTGAGTCTTATCTTCTCTCTAACAAGATTGTAAAAACGGTTAATGATCAACTTAAAAATATTTCCCAAATTTCTCATTCAAGACATAGAAGTGTTGTTAATTTTATGGTTAATATAATTGCTGGTTTAATCGCTTATACACATCAAGAGAAAAAGCCATCTCTTAATCTATTTGATGATGAATATTCTTTACTTCCTAGTAATTTAATTCCTTCTGAAAGTTTCCTATTTTGAAATAATCACTTAATCAAATAGATTGGTTTTAGCCAGTATTTTTTAATACTAACTGGCTGGAATTGCTATGTTTGTTTTTCTTAAGATGCTCCTTTGTTTTTTAGGAATTTATTGCTTTTGCTTACATCGAACTCAGGTCATCAAGTACCATCCCAGACTTAGGTTTTTCTGCTTGTTCTAACGCTTTCTCTATTACCTCTAAAAATTCCTCCATATTCTGTTTTAAGTCATCAGCAGAAAGACGCGATCGCTTCCGTCCATTGTTATCTTCATTACCATAGTTAGCACCAGTATCAATCGCAGGTTTTCCACCATCATAGTTGGCCCCAGTATCAATACCACTTTTTCCCCCATCAGAGGATGCTGTTTCTTCTGTAATAATCCAAATTCCTTTTTCTTGATCCATGTCATCTGCCGAATTATTCGTTTGACTTTACATCCCACGTTTTTCTCAGCTAATTGTGCCAAGGCTGTCCTTTATTCCCATTTCATGAAATAAAGATCATCGAGCTTGCACTCAAAAAACTTCGCTAGTTTGCCAGTGCTAAGACTATCGAGCCTTTTTAGTCTGCCCCTAATTAAACTTCTGATTGTCGATTGGGCCACACCACTCTGCTGTGACAGTTCTGGAATACTTAAGTCTTTTTCAGCCATTAACGCTTCTATGTTGCTATAAAAATAAAGCTTCTCGTTCTTCTGATATTCTGCCTTCTTTATCGCTGTTGCTGTCATCTTGTTTTCTTCACTATATGCTTCAATAACTATCAGTTTAGGACAGCCAGGGTGTGAAGCCAAAAAGCATCTATGATGGCGATACTTTGAGGTTGATCTGTTCTAATGAAGAAATCAAGGTTAGATTTGCTTGTATTGATGCTCCGGAGCTAAAAATGCCCAACGGAATCGCTAGTCGTGACCATCTACGTTCTCTCTTGGCTAACTCAGGTAATCAAGTTAAGGTTAACGCTATTACTACTGATAGATATAAACGTACTATTGCTGAATTATACACACCAGCAGGGGAATTAGTGCAGCAGAGACAAGTTCAAGATGGGATGGTGTGGGGGTATGAGAAATATAAGTCAGATTGTCCCAGTTGGAATGCGATCGCAAACGCTCAACAACAAGCACAGGCAGCTAACAGGGGACTATGGGTAGGGAATCCGATACCACCGTGGGAGTGGCGAATAAGTAATTAACGGCAAAGATTAATCGAGAAAAAATCACTCTGCTTCTACATAGCCAAATACAGCATACTCCATTGCTTGACGATAATTTTTTAGTCCTACTCCTAGTAATTCCTCTAATTTTTCCACTTCTTTAATGGTTAAATCTCCCCTTTCCATTGCATAGTGCATTTGCCCTAGTATAATTAACTTAGACTCAAGGGGCATTTGATGTTTGAGTCCTTCGCTAATAGTATATTCAAAGTTTAGCTAAAACTTCAGCTATAAAGATTTCAGAAAGGCTAGTGTTATGATTTTGATGAATTAAAACAAAACCTCCTGTATTTCTATCAAAATAATGACGTTCATATTCAACTAGGGCATTTTCGTAAATTTCTTTACTTTGTTGAATATAATTATTGTTCATTATTTTTCTGGTATTTTTCCTACTAATATTATAAGCATAAGTGTTCAAATCTCTCAATTAAGTCTCAACATTTATGTTTTATTTTCCAATAAACAATTAAGTGATTTACTTAACCGACCTATCTCCATGATACAAACTTGCTTAAGAAGATAAAATGATGATTGATTTACCTTCTCAACCCGGTACTTATTGTTTAGTTTTCCACTGTTCAACTTCATCACCAGTGACCATAGGAAAACTAGGAACTTATCAAATCAAACCTGGTTATTATTGTTACATTGGTAGTGCCTTTGGACCGGGAGGACTCAAATCTAGAATCAACAGACATCTACAAATTAATAAACGTCATCATTGGCATCTTGATTATCTTAGACCTCATTTAACGCCCGTTGAAGTTGACTATTCAACTGATACAATTAAACGAGAATGTCAATGGGCTGAATTATTACTGGAAGATGAACAGTCAAGTATTCCTATTAAGAAATTTGGTTCATCAGATTGTAATTGCCCTGCTCATTTATTTCATTATAAACTGAAACCTCAAATAAAGACATTTCTTGAGCGATGTGCTACAGTTATCTTATAAGAGTAAGGCTTTAAACTATTAAGAGAAAAAGGTCTCAAAAATAAATGCTAAATAATTCAGATTTAATTTTAGTTGCAGGTGCTACGGGTGGTGTAGGCCAATTGATCGTAGCTAAATTATTAGAAAAAAATCTTTCTGTGCGTGCTTTAACGAGAAATAAAAGCAAAGCTGAAAAGATGTTTGATGATAAAGTTGATATTGTTGTTGGGGATCTTCGTCAATCTGATACGCTGATGACAGCTATAGAAAATGTCAACTATATTATCTGTTGTACTGGTACCACTGCTTTTCCTTCTCAAAGGTGGGATTTTGTTAACTTTTTTGAGGCTAAAAATAGTCCTCAAATAGTGGATGGAGAAGGTGTAAAAAACTTGATTTTAGCTGCTCCATCTAGTCTCAAAAGATTTGTTTTCATCTCTTCTTGTGGGGTGTTGAGAAAAGATAATTTCCCTTTTAATATCCTTAATGCTTTTGGGGTACTTGACGCTAAACTTGATGCAGAAAATTGTCTTAAAAAATCGGGATTACCTTATACAATTATACGACCAGGACGATTGATTGATGGGCCATACACTTCTTATGATCTTAATACTTTACTCAAAGCAAAAACCGATGGTAAAAAAGCTGTTGTTATAGGAACTGGGGATAATCTAAATGGGGATACTAGCAGGATTGATGTGGCTAATGTTTGTATTGAATGTTTAAATTATGACGTAACAATGAATAAAGCTGTTGATATCATTAATTCAGGAGTAAGACCACCCGTTATTGATTGGGAACAACTTTTCAGTTCAATGAGGCGCGAAAGGGACTAAACATGAAAATCCCCCAGTGCGAGCGCAGATTTTGTGAGAAATCTGGGTTATACTTTCAATTATTATGATAATGTCAACACCAATTTGATAGAAAGAATCCTCCTTTAATTCACTGGGATTGTCCTAATTGTGGTTGGATTGACGATTCAGTTTAGACAAGACAACCTAATTTTTTATTATTAGTTGAATTATAATGGTAAGATATTTACTTATTGTTCATATTTGATTAATTTTATGTGGCGAATTAATGTTCGTTGTGATGGTTCTGCTTGGAAACAGTCGGGTGCTGATTTTAAAACCATGACTGAAAAGTATCAAGTGGAATTGATCGGTTCTCAAAAAATGCGTGACGAGACAAGAATTATGGCTTATAAAATGGAGGATATTAGTGAGGTTGAAACTTTTGTAGAAGATTGTCTCAAGTTTCCTGGATTTACGGCTGATTTTGAATCTTTGTAAAGAATTTAACAGTTATTAGTAGTATTTTTATTTTGGATTAAACTTCATGAACATTCAATCAATTTCTCATGAACCCATTGAAGGAACTGATACTGTGTTAACCACTGTTATTATTAATCAAGTTGCAAAGTGCAGAATGCACCGACGCTTTCCTGCTGGATTTTAAATCCAGCAGGGTCGTCGGTTAGGTTTAGACAAAATTATTACTAAAACTCCCTCTCGAACAAAAAACTTGGTTCTAGGGATGATAATTGCGAGAATCATCAATCCTAAATCGAAATTAGCCACAGCAAGAGGATTCCATCATAAAACGTTTAGTAATAGTTGACGAAGTCAATCTAGTTGAATTTGAAAGTGAAGATTACCCAGATGAAAGATTAGAGGAAGCTTTCCGTTGTTATAAATCTATTGATTTAAAAGTTCGTCCTATTTATCATTATAAGGGAGATAGAGTGAAAGCACATATTTTCTTATGTATGTTGGCTTATTATGTTGAATGGCATTTAAAACAAAAATTAGCCCCTTTATTATTTGAAGATGAAGAAATCGATGATAACTATCAAGATGTAATCAAAGCTCGTCGCAGTGATTCTGC
>JAAUYD010126001.1_pt1 | contig 13232 bp, 7 predicted proteins | sample 7278101 | NCBI WGS metagenome assembly JAAUYD01 (sample SAMN14350128, study PRJNA611818) | marine sediment metagenome | isolation source: surface marine sediment (0.6m) | place: French Polynesia: Moorea | collected 2018-08
AATATCACCGCCATGCTCCCCGTCTGCGGCTGCGCCTGCATCAGCCGACCTCGCGCCGCCACCAGCGCCAGCCCCTCTTCCAGGCTCATCATCCCCGCCACGCACGCCGCCGCGATCTCTCCGATGCTGTGCCCCAGCACCACCGCCGGCCGGATCCCCCACGATTGCCACACTTCAGCCAAGGCGTACTCCAGCGCGAACAACCCCACCTGCGTGTACTGCGTCTGATGAATCCGTTCATCTTCGTTTAACAAGATCTCCAGCAAATCGACCGGCAGATGCGGCCGCAGCAGCGTCGCGCAGCGGTCCAGCGCCTCCCGCGCCACCTCGCTGCTCTCGTACAGCGCCCGCCCCATCCCCGGATATTGGGATCCCTGTCCGGTAAACAGAAACGCCACCCGCGGCGTCCCCTGTGCCTCTCCCTCAGAGACGCCGCCCTTTCCGGCTCGATACGCCGCCAGCTTCTCGCTCAGCGCCTCTCGACTTTCAGCCACCACCGCCAGCCGCTGCCGAAAATGGTTCCGGCCGACCTGACCCGTATAGCTGATGTCGGACAGTGATTCCCGTTTCCCTTCGGCCAGGGAGTCGATATAGTGATCGACCAGGTCGTTTAAGGCCGTCTCGCTGCGGGCGGAGAGGGTTATTAGCTCTGCCGGCCGGGCAGATTGTGGTTTTTGAGACGTCTGAACCGGAGGCTCTTCGACAATTAAATGCACGTTGGTGCCGCTCATGCCAAAGGCGCTAAGACCGGCCCGACGCGGCTCACCGCTTGCCGGTGCTGACCAGGTTTGGGGACGTGTAGGGATTTGAACGGCCAGTTTGTCCCACGGAATATACGGATTAGGGGTTTCAAAATGCAGGTGAGGTGGAATTGTCTGATGCTTGAGGGCCAAAATGATCTTGATTAGACCGGCCACGGCCGCGGCCGTCTCCAAATGGCCGATATTGGTTTTGACCGATCCTACAAAAAGAGGAGGGGCATCCGCCTGATGACGCTCGAGGGCGCGGGAAAGAGCATTCACCTCAATTGGATCACCAAGTGAGGTACCGGTTCCATGGGCCTCGACATACTGAATTTGTTCAGCATCGAGATCGGCACTCTTGAGCGCCTGACGGATTAAGGCTTCCTGGGCCAACCCGTTGGGGGCGGTCATTCCATTGCTGCGGCCGTCGTGATTCACGGCCGAGCCGCGAATGACCGCTAAAATCTGGTCCCCATCGGCCTGAGCATCTGAAAGCCGCTTGAGGAAGACCATTCCGCATCCCTCACCCCGAACGTACCCATCCGCTTTTTGATCAAACGTGTGACAGTGGCCGGAGGGCGAGAGGGCTTTGAGGTTGCAAAAACTGATCGTGTGATGGGGGGCTAAAATCAGGTTCACCCCCCCGGCCAGCGCCAGGTCCGCCTCGCCTAAACGCAGGCTCTGGCAGGCCAGATGAACGGCCAATCCCGAGGAGGAGCACGTTGTATCCATTTGCATGGTCGGCCCATGAAAGCCAAACACATACGCTACTCGGCCGGCGGCAAAGCTGCGCGCATTGCCCAGCTTGGTGTGGCCGTTGATCAACGCTGCATCCCGACTGTTCATGGAAAATTTTGAATAATCATCCGTATCCAAACCGACATATACCCCGGTCCGGCTGCCTTTAAGCGCCTGGGGTGCATATCCGGCATGTTCAATCGCTTCCCAGCAAACCTCCAATAAAAGGCGGTGCTGCGGGTCGAGGCTTAGCGCTTCACGCGGGGATATCCCAAAAAATTCCGGCTCAAAGCGGTCAATTTCCCGCAAAAAGCCGCCCTGCAGCGTATACATCTTGCCGGGTGCATCGGCATCGGCATCAAAGTAGGCGTCGTGACGCCAGCGATCTGCGGATACGGTTGAAACCGCATCTACCCCGTCATGGAGCAGCTGCCAATATGCATCCGGATTGACGGCCGGCCCCGGGAAGCGGCAGCCCATGCCGATCACAGCGATCGGTTCCGGCTGCCGGGCCTCGCTTTCGGCCAGCTGGCTCCGCAGCTGTTTAATTTGTAAAAAGGCGCTTTTCAACAAATCGCGATAGTTTTCACCGTTGCCTGGGGTCGAACTCATTGATGACTCTCTGACTTAATTTGCGTCTGGGTTATTTGCTTCAAGCTCAGCAGCCAACAGGGCAGCCATTTCTGCATCAGAAAGCTGGTCGAGCTCATCACTGGAAAGCTGCGTTTGCTCATCCTCCCGTTCGGGATCGGCCGGCCGATCTTGAACGACGTTTCCACCAAACAGCTCATGAGCCAGGTGGGCTGCCAACGCATCCGGCGTGGGGAAATTCCAGACAATCGTGGCCTCCAGCGGATAAGTCAGCCATTTCTCCAAATCCATCGCCAGTTCCACTGCCATAACCGAATCGAGGCCATAATCGGCAAACGATTTGCCGTTAACCAGCGCAGTTGGGCTAAAGTGCAGACGGCGCGCCAGCCACTCATCGAGCCAGGTGCGGATTTTGCCTTGCTGCTCTTCGAGATTGGCTTCGGGATCGGCCGTGGCCACTGCCGGTTCCGCCTGCTTGGGTGCCGGTTTGACGGCCGGTGCCGGGGTGGGGCTTGATTGTTGGGGCGCGGCCGATCCAGCTCGTCGCAGAACCGGGTCCAGGTCGTGGTCTTCTCCGGCAAACGTCTGCTCTAAATCACCGATTTTGGCCTCATAACCCGAAATAATGTCTGAAATGGTTTGACTCGACTGCAGAACAGCGGCCGCTGAAGAGCCGCGCAGCGCCTCCTCAAGCTGTTTTTCAAAACGATCTTCAGCCCAGTGAGCGGCTCGCTGCATTTGAGCGTCCGGATTTTGTTTGTTTTGATAATGGGCAGAGGCGGCTAACAGGGCGTGGGTCGCCAGTTCACCAATCAAGCTGTGAGCCCAGCGGCTGGCGACCGCTTGATCGGCAAATTCGGCGTTGTCTCTCAGGCAGTGATGCATAATTTGATCGGCCGCTTCCCGCAGACGATTGACCATTGTCGGGGCGTGTAAAAATTCACCCACCAGCTGCTCTATATTTTCAAATTTATGAACCACCCTGGAACCGAGATACATATTGAGGGTTTCGGTTGGTCCCTCAAAAATGCGGAAAATGCGAGCGTCCCGCATAAGCTGGGGAGCAATATTGGTCTCGATATAGCCCCGGCCGCCAAGCATTTGAGTCAGCGCATTGCTTGTCTCCCACAAATATTCGGGGCCGGAGGTTTTACAGGCCACAAACGCCTCTTCCGGAACATCGAGGCCACGATCCAACAACTCGGCCGTTGAGGTGACCAGCGCTTCGACGGCGGCCGTTGCTGCGGTCAATTCACTAAAACGCATCAGGCTAACCGGGTTATCAAGGAGACGACCCGTGGCGATATGGCGACGGGTTGCATAGCGGTGCATCAGCTGCAGGGCGTGCTTCATCCCCCCGACACCAACCGCAGCCATCACCAGCCTCGTGTACATCATGGCGTCCAGCGCCGTAGTCTCCATGCCATGACCCGCCTGCCCCAGTAAATTTTCGGGGGCGACGTGCACGTCATTAAAGATCACGCTGTTTTGAATGAGTGCTCGCATCCCCGTCGTGAGCGCCTCCGGACCGTGACTCAACCCGGCCGCTCCCTGCCGCACCACAAAGCCGGATATCCCGATGGGATTATTATTTTCATCATATTGCTGGGCGAAGACATTGATGACGCCCGCCCAGGCGGCAGCGCCAATCCAGCTTTTCTGCCCGTTAATCAGCCATCCACCCTGTCCATCGGGGACGGCCGTGGCCGCAATACCGCGCGGATTTGAACCGGCAACCGGTTCGGTATAAGCAAAAGAAGCCAGTTCCCGGCCGCTGGCGATTATCGGCAGCAGTTCCTGTTTAACGGCCGTGGTTCCATATTTGATGATCGGTCGGGTCCCCAAAATGTCATTGACGATAATAAACGTGGCCAGGGTTAAATCGATGCCTCCGAGCTGCTGAAACACGCGCAGGGCATCCCGATTATTGAGTTCAAGCCCCCCATATTCGGCCGGTACCTGGAGACCCAGGATGCCGCGGTTGCCAAAATCGAGCAGGACATGGGGCAGCAGCGTTCGCCTTTCATCCATGATTCGCGAATTGACTCTTGAATTGGCATACGGCCGCAGCCAGGCGATCAAGGCATCCGCTTTTTGCCGGCTCTCAGCTTCGTGAGCGGCCGATTGTTGATTTTGAGGCGCTTTCTCCACCGCTTTCAGGCGCGGTTGGGAGCCGTTGTACAGCGAATTATGGAGGGTTGGGAAGCGATTTTTGGCGGTTGTGACTTCCGGTATCATTTGCCAGGAATCGACGATGGTCAATTCTCCTGCCAGATACATTGCCCGGCACGCCTGGCGCTGAATTTTGCCGCTCGATGTCCGAGGTATCGTGCCGCTTTTGAGGAGAAGAATCGCCTCAATTTTCAGACCAAAATACTCCCAAATTTCTTGCTTCACCAGCTCAATTACCTCCGCCAGATCGGTTGAGCGCTGCTGTCGTCGGTTGATCTCATGAGCGATAACCAGCTGTTCCTCTCCACCGCGCTCAACGGAAAAAGCGGCCCCCAAATTGGGTTTGAAAATAGCGTGGCTCTTTTCAACCACCGCTTCGATGTCCTGCGGATAGTAATTTTGCCCGCGAATAATGATCATGTCTTTGAGGCGGCCGGTAATATAAAGCTCTCCCTCGTGCATAAAACCGAGATCCCCGGTGCGTAAAAACGGCCCCGCTCCGGTATCACTTAAATAAGCCTGAAATGTTTCGTGGGTGGCGTCGGGTCGCTGCCAATACCCATCAGCGACGCTTGGGTCTGACACCCAAATTTCTCCAACCTCATCCGATTGACATTCGGCGTGGGTATTGAGATTGGCAATGGCGATATGCATGTTGCTGACGGGGGGACCACAGCTAACCAAATCGCGCGTTCGCCGCTCTGCGGCAACCTCTTTATTCACGGGGATGACCCGCTTGTTTTCCAGAGCTTGCGCATCTACGGTGAGCGTTTTAGGGACCGTCAGCGGTTTTTTTGAACTGACGACCAAAGTGGCTTCAGCCAATCCATAAGCCGGGCAAAAGGCTTCCGGCCGGAATCCGGTTGACGCAAACCCATTTATAAACCGCGTCATGGTGTCTTCTCTAACCGGTTCAGAGCCGTCCGCGGCAGAACGCAGAGCGCTCAAATCAAGCGTTTCTTTTTCTTCTGCGGAAATTTTTCGAACGCAATAGTCAAATGCGAAGTTCGGGGCTTGGGTGTGGGTAATGCCATAATGAGAAATAGCCTGCAACCAGCGGAAAGGGTGTTTAACAAACGTCATGGGAGCCAGCAAATACGCTGGAAAACCTGTAAAAAGGGGCTGCATTAACCCGTCAACCAGGCCATAGTCGTGAAAATAAGGAAGCCAGGTGCTGGATTTGGAGCTGGTCGAATAACCCCAGGCATCCTGGACACAGGCTGAATGGTGCATGAGGTTGTGATGATTAATCATGACTCCCTTTGGTGTAGAGGTTGAGCCAGATGTGTATTGCAGATAAGCCAGGTCATTTGCAGAGAACGTCGCCGGCCGCCAACCAGCAGTTAGATCCTCAACCTCCGTATCCGTTGCCAGACTTTGCATTGATTGAAATTCCGGAATTTGATCATAGGCTTCCGGCATCTGAGCCAATATTTTGCTGTTTGTTAACACGACAGACGCTTGAGAGTCGATGACGATTGATTGTAATCTTGGAAGCGATTGCTTTAATCTTGGATCTGGTGGTGGTGCGGGAATGGCCACAACACCGGCGTACAGGCAACCTAGAAAGGCACTTAAGAAATCTAAACCCGGATGATAAAAGAGAATGGCCCTCTCCCCCTTCAACCCCTTTTTATCCAAAAAGGCCCCAATAATTTGAGCATACCGATCAACTTCCTCGTATGTCCACGATACCGGTTCATCAATTTTGCCATCGACAAGAAAAGTGTAAGCTAATTTTGATGGCTGATGTTGAGCCCGCCACCGCAGAACCTCAATAATCGTATCAAATCGGGGAATTTGGGTTGTCATGAAATCCTCTCATTTTGATTGTTAAAATCCAAAAACATCTGGGGCAAATGCCAAAAAGAAACAGCGAATAACGGGCATTTGTCGCCAGCAATCGAGAAAAATTATTTAGATTTAGGTAAAAGCTCTGGGATGCGCCACGTTTAATGTTTTTTGGGTTGAAAAGACATTAAGAATTCAGGCATCATTTTCCGTCTCATTATTGAGTCCCGGCCGCCATTCGACAATGCAGAAGAATTCATATTTTTTTTGATGGCAGATCACACGGAAGTAGGCTCAAAGTCACAAGGCTCGGTATGAATATGGTAAATAGGAACCGTGAAATCACATATCTACTGGCAGTTACCCTTTTACGATCAGGTCAAATGAACCGCAGATTTTAGATTGTTAATAAAAAATGAGAGAGAAATAGACTTAAATGCTTCATTAAGAGGAGGGTTCATTTTAATTGAATTTACGATATTAATTAGAATAATTGGCGATCATTCACGCCGGTTAAAAATTATTTTGGTCGATCGTATTGAGGGTCAACAATTCATTTTGGTCCAGGTTAACCCACGCCCACAATATGATATCTACCTGATCTCTCACAAAAGGCAACTTTAATTTCAAAATCTGGAGATAGCTGCGCATTGTTCCTGGTGAAATAGATAGCTTCTGCGAAATCTGGTCGCTGCGCAGGCCGATAGCCAGATATTTTAAGATAGTGATCTCTTTGTCTGTTAACTCCGGCTTTATTTGGCGCATCGAGTCCAAAATAACTTTAAAAATCGGTTGGTCCAGAACAATCTCGCCATCATTTACCCGATGGATGGCATCGATAATTTCGTCTCGCGATCGGCTTTTTTGAATGATTCCTGAGATGCCGTTTACCATATATCCCCAAATCACGTGTTTATCAGGCACGTCTATCATCGCTAAAAGCTTTGGCGTTTTATTTTTCCCATTCTTAAAAATCGACTGAGCCAGCTGAATACCAGAAATCTTTTCCAAATCGTAATCAAAGATCAACAGGTTTACCCCCTGTTGGCAAAAATCCAGCGCTTCCCTTCCATCGCAGGTTTCACCCACGACATAAAAGTTTGGTTCAGCACAAATTATCTCGCGAACAGATTTTCGAAAAACGGGATGCTTTAAGGACAGTACAATATTTGTCTTTCCATTATTTGAGTGTGGAAACCAACTTTCGTGCTTTCCCATCACAGAAAATTCCCTTCTTGATACTCGATAACTATCTGAAATGCACTGTATTATTAGTGTCTGACTCGCTTACTGATCTATTCAATTTTCAATAAAGGTATATTTATATCGCTTGAGGTCGATAATTTTGCCCAATTTTATCGTTAAGTGGTTGAGGAAATGATTTTGTTCCCTGATAGGCATTATGACAAATAATGAAGCGAGGATCATGATAAGTGAATCATGTTTTTATGATGATTTTGGCAGGGACAATATATAACTTTAATACCAATGGCTATATGCAGACTTATTCAGAATCAATCGCTTTGAAATCAAATATTTCCTTTTGATCGAGGTTTACCCAGGTCCATAGGACCATATCAACCCGATCCTTGACAAACGGCAGTTTTTGCCTCAATCCGTGAAGGTAATTCCGTAATGTTTCCTGTGAAATATCAAGCTTGCCGGCAATTGTTTCATTGCTGCTTCCAATCGCCAGATGCTTCAGGATAACGATCTCCCTCTCCGTTAATTTTGGTTTTATTTGACGAATCGAGTTCATCATCAGCCGTCGAATTGACTGATCCAAAACCACTTCCCCCGTCATCACACTGCGCATTGCCGCCAAAAGCTGCTGCTGCGTCCGATTCTTGGAAACGATACCGGAAACCCCATTCGTCAGGTATCCCCAAACCACATGTTTTTGCGGAAAATCAATCAAACCCAATACCTTAATCGGCCGGTTGGCCTGGATTTTTGTTAATTGTTCCGCTAACTGTATCCCGGTGATTTTTTCCAGGTCAAAATCGAGAACCAGCAGATCAACCGCGTGCTGCTCACAAATCATAAACGCTTCAGACCCGTTTCCGGTGGCTCCGATTAATTGCATATCTGGTTCAGATTCAACTGCCGCGCTTATGGTTCGCCTAAAAATTGGTTGTTTTAACGAAACGACGATGCGAATGTTATTGTCTGTTGCATCCATAGACGACCGTTTATTGAGGCGTTCTAAAGCCACAAGCTCTTTTCCTCTAATTTGTAACAGATCTCTTTTTGATTGGCGTCGTTGGGGGTTAGCCGGTAGATTAATTTTTGAGACCGGCCGAAGTGACCTGGTTGGTTAGCCTTTCCTTATTATGAATAAATATCGTGACCATTATATTTCCTTATATAAAATGAAAATGACAAATACTTTTCACAAAGATTAGTAGGAATATATTGGCCAACACCTAATTATTACTTAATGATTTGGCACCGTTGTAGTATATATGACATAAATTTCCGGCAAAAAAGATATATTCTTTAATCACCTTCGACTTCAAATACAAAAGCTGAAAGTTCGGCGGTACTATGCTTAAAGTCACAGTAGTTTTATGGCAGAATCATGATGACTACGGTACTATTTATTTATATAATGTTAACAATCCCTTATCATTTTTTATCATTGCGACTAGGAGGATCAAATGTTGGCGCAAATCATTTATAAATTGACTCAAAACGTTAAGCTGCGGGAGCAGTTCCTGGCACATCCTGAATTGGCTTTTAACCTTAATAATCTTAACATTGAAGAACAAAATGCCCTGGCCTTAGTTTTGAAAAACGAAGGTTGGCAAGAGGAACCGGGACACGAGGTCCGAGTTGGCTGGGGGCCTGGCTTCTGGGGAGCCTAAATTTTGGAAATCGTTCAAGATTTTCGAAATGATTTTTCTCAAGCGGTTGAATCGATACGTAGTCGATCGAGGTCGACTACGTTTGTTTATTTAAATCAGCTTCCCTCAATTTGCTATCGAGCAATCAACCAGAGTCCATGCGATTTTTCTCTGCTGTTAAAATTGATCGATACGCTTTGTGATTCAATTGTTCTCTTTGATGACGTGATCGATGATGAAATTGATGCTGCTGAATGGCAAGATCGATTTCCCTATGCTCAAACGACCACCATTGCGCGGGCGTCGGCCGTCAATGTGGCTTCTGTCTTGTTGGGCTTGGCCTGCCTTGATCTGGCGAAAATAAAACCTTTTTACAGCTGTTCACAAACTGCGGCCGAAGAAATCCAGCAGCAATTTTTTCAGGCGTTTATCGAAACCTCGATCGGCCAACAAATGAGTGTAGGGTTAACCCCACATTCCCTGGCGGAAGCCTGGCAAATTGCGGAGCAAAAATCTTGCCCTTTTTATCAATTTGCGGCGTGGAGCGGTGCTCGGCTGGCCACAGATGATCATCATATCCACCAGCAGTTTCTCGATTTTGGGCGCCTGGTTGGGCTAATCATTCAGATTAGTGATGATGTCAACGACTTGTGGGTCGACGGAGAAAAAAAAGGGGATATCGCGGCTGGGATCATCAGCCTGCCCATCGCTTATACGCTCTCCGTTTTGCAAAATGAAGCATTGGAAAATTTTAAAACTCTGCTAAAAGAAGCTTCACACAGCACAGATAAAGAGGCGGAAGCTTATGACGTCATTATCAATTCTGGGGCGCTGCAATACCTCCGCATTGAACTTTACAGTCTGACGCTTAAAGCTTCGGCCATACTTAATTCAATTGGCAACGAAGAAAACACGGTCGAAGGCAAAGCTTATTTATCCGAAATATCCGGTATAAAGAACTTTGAAACACTCTCCATCTAAAATAAATTTGATCTTTTCCTGAAGTGACTGGGGAGAAAATAAGCAAAGGGGATATTTTGCAAGTCGCTCGCAAAAACAAACAACGTCAAACCGATAAAGTTAAAGCCTTAAATGTCCACTCCTTCCAACAACAATTTGTGTTTGGTTTGAACCTTATATTGGCGGTCTTTGCATTATTGGCGATTTTAATCAGTATCCACCACATTTCCACCCGCCAAGCACCCAATGAGGGGATTATAGTCACCCCCAGAAACTTTATTGAATTTGTTGATCCCCTGGGGCCGGCAAATAATCTTCTCCTTCACGGAGATCAAATCATCGCCATCAACGGCATTCCGCTTGAAAATCGCGAAGCAGCTTCAAATGAGCACTCGCGGGCGCTCCAAGCAAATGAGCCAATCACCTTTAACATTTTAAGAGGTGCTCCTGGAGAACCCACGTTGGAAAGAGAGGTGACCGTCCCCCTTTCCAACGGCTCATTTCTGCAGCTGATTATTCAATTAAGTCCAATTTTAACGGCCGCCTGTTTCTGGCTAGTCGGTTTGCCAACCATCATTTTTAAGCCCGATAACCGAGCCGGCACCCTCTTTACCGTTTTTTGCTTCTTATGGGCCGCCTTTATTAGTATTCCCTCCGTTCCCGAATCGACCGGCAGCTGGATTCTCCCCTTCCTGCCGCTCATCACCTGGCTCACCGGAGCCACAACGATGATTTTCCATTTGGAATTGTATTTTTCAAAGAAACCATCCCCCTGGTACCGGCGGCTGTTTATTTTGATTATCACAATTTCTACAATCGGAATGGGTTTTGAGGTGGTTCACACCTTCTTCCGCTCCCCATTTATCGATCAAGTGTCGGATGTTAGCCGCTCTTCCTGGATTATTCTTTCTATCGTGGTCATGCTTATACTCCTAATAATGAGCGTAACCCAAAATCACGATCAAACCCTTAAACGTTCGGCTCGCATTATTGCCGTCGGCAGTTTTACCGCCTTTATTCCGCTCTTTTCCTTTTCTCTCATTCCGGATCTTTTATCAAATGTCCCGGCACTACCCTATCTTGTTGCCGTATTCCCCATCATTCTGATCCCCCTTGCTTATCGGTATTCAGTGGTCAAACTCGACTCGCTCAATTTTGCCAACTACGCCACCCGCTCAACCTCTTTTTTGATTACCTCCGCAATTTTTTGTGCAGTTTACTTTATCATTGGCACTTTACTAAATTCGTTTTTCCCTCGACAATTCCCACCGGTCACCACCAGCATGATCGCTCTGGTGTGGCTGCTGGCCTTCTTTTATCGTCTGGGTTACCAGCGCGTTCGCATTTTTATAGATCAACAGCTGTTTGGCGGATGGTATGACTCGGTAACCATCATGTCGAAAGTGGCCTCCAATATCGAATCAACAGCGGCCGATACCCACATCCCCTACACTTTCTGCAAAACAATTCAGGAATCTATGCGCCTGACGTTTGTTGATTTTTACTGGCCAAATGATATAGGAGATCTGGTCTGCATCGCCAGTGTAAACATCGGCACAAGCGATGATACACCGCAATCTCTCCCGCCCGAATTGTCTCCACAATTGCAGGCTGTTTTTAACGAAACTCCTCACGCCCTTTCACCGGAAGAGCTGCTAAAACGCATCAGCCTGCTCGCTCCCCAAAACTCAACCACCCAATCACTCCGATTTTCTCCCAATGCAAGCTTGATTCTTCCCGTGCTATACGAAGGAGACACCTATGGATGCTATGTCCTGGGCTACAAGCGCAGTCGAGACGTATTTTCAATATCCGATTTAAAAATCCTCAATATTGTATCCAGCCAAACGAGTCTCGTTCTTCATAATATTCACCTGCTCGAAAGCCTGGAAAAAGAAATCCACGAATCTGCAAAATATCGCCGAGAAACGGTTCGGGTGCGAGACGAAGAACGAAAGCGGATTTCCATTGATCTACACGATCATATTATTCAGGAATTAGTAGGCCTTAAATATGAAGTTTCTACGCTCATCTCCCCCACCGCGATCAACGGAAATTCTGAAGATATCACGCTGGCCTTCCAAGAGAAACTGTCGGAAATCATTTCAATGACCCGCGACGTTTGCTATAATCTGCGTTATCCAACCCTTGATTTGGGGTTAATTCCCAGCATTCGCTCTCGAATCACTAAGTTTGAACTTGATAGCGGGCTGGATGTTGCCCTACATTTAGAAGGGGCAACCGATATCCATATCCCCGAAAATATCGCTCTCTGCCTATATCTGGTTGCCAACGAAGCGTTGAACAATATCATCAAACACGCTCAAGCAACGGCCGTTAATGTCATCATCCAGTTTTCTCCGCAAAAAATCGTCTTGACCCTGGCCGATAATGGCCAAGGATTCAAAGTGCCCCTGCGTTTAGGTGCCTTTATGGACAATAATCATTTCGGATTGGTGGGCATTCGGGAACGTCTCGACCTGCTGCAAGGTCAACTGCTAATACATTCAGCCCCTGGAGAAGGGACATTGATCACGGCTGAAATACCCTTATATCAAGTATGAATAAATGGTAGAGTAACTTAAATGAGTAATTCAAATTCAAAACCAACAATTTTAATTGGTGACGATCATTCAGTCGTGCGGTCTGGCCTAAAAAAAGAGATTGAACGTTTAACCGATTACACGGTGGTCGGCGAAGCCATCAATGGGCATGAAGTGATCGAAAAAGCGTGTGAGCTGCGTCCAGACGTCATCATTCTCGACATTAACATGCCTGAAATGAACGGAATTGAAGTGACCAATAACTTGAACGATCAAGGGTTAACGCAGCATATGCAACAAAATAACGGTCACTGGCCCCCTTCAATATTAATTTTAAGTGCCCACAGCGATCCGGAATATGTCTACTCTCTTTTTGCCAGCGGAGCCAAAGGTTATTTGTTAAAGGATGAACCCCCGGAAGAAATTGTCAACGGCATTCGCCAAATCTTAGAAGGCAATCCGGCCATCAGCCTGCCTATCCAAAAAATCCTGCTGCGTCGCCGCCAGGAAGTCAACCACCCACTTAGCGTCCGTGAACTGGAAGTGTTAAAGCTGATGGCCCGAGGGTTTACAAATGATGAAATCGCTGAAAAATTGGTCATCACCACTGGAACCGTCAAAAATCACGTCACCAACATCTACCATAAAATTCCTGAAATTCGGTCGAGATCAGAAGCGGTCGCCTGGGCCTGGATGAATCGCCTGGTGAGTGTCGAATCTTAGATCATGGTGCAGCAGACTTCCTGAATCGATCCATAATTTAATCCTTAAATCCTTGTTCTTTAATTCGGATGAGATTCCTCGCTGACGCTCGGAATGACAGTTGGTTTGCTTAATGATTTTAATGG
>JAAUYD010168717.1_pt1 | contig 13231 bp, 9 predicted proteins | sample 7278101 | NCBI WGS metagenome assembly JAAUYD01 (sample SAMN14350128, study PRJNA611818) | marine sediment metagenome | isolation source: surface marine sediment (0.6m) | place: French Polynesia: Moorea | collected 2018-08
CCTTGTTTTCCGCCAGGAGAATATCGCCGGTTTCGATGCGGACATTGACATGGCCGTCGTCCACACTGACGACTTCTCCGGTAATGAAATTGGAATGGCCCAGGAAGTCGGCCACAAAGTGGTTGGCCGGTTCGTTGTAGACCGACTCGGGGTCGCCCTCCTGCTGTTTGCGACCAGCCTTCATCACCAGGATCTTGTCCGACATGCTTAGGGCTTCACGCTGGTCGTGGGTGACGAAGATGGTCGTCACGCCGAGCATCTGCTGCAGGTTGTCGACTTCCCGGCGCATGGCCTCGCGCAAGTTCTCGTCCAAAGCGGAAAGGGGCTCATCCATCAGCAGGACGTCCGGTTCGATGACAATCGCCCGTGCCAGGGCGATGCGCTGCTGCTGCCCGCCGGACAGTTGGGAGGGCTTGCGCATTTCCACGCCCGGCAACCGCACGGTTTCCAAGGCTTGTTTGACTTTGGCCTTGATATCGGCTTTGGTAATATTTCGATATTTCAATCCAAAAGCGACGTTGTCGAAAATGGTTTTATGGGGAAACAGGGCGTAATTCTGGAAGATCATGCCCAGGTTGCGCTTGTGGATGGGTGTATCGTTGATCCGCTGGCCCTTGATGAAGATGTCACCCTGGGTCGGTTTCTCCAATCCCGCAATCATCCTCAGAATCGTTGTTTTGCCGCACCCCGATGGGCCTAATAGGGTCGTCAGAGAACCATCCGGAATATCCAGATCGATTTCGTGGACCGCAATCACCTTACCAAAATGCTTGGTTACCCCCCTGAGTTGAACCGCCGGCGGCGCTTTGCCGTCTGCCCCCATATTGATTGTCTCCCTATGACTTCCAATCCGGATATACCGGAATTGAAAATTGAAGATTGAAGATTGAAGATTTGTGGATGTCGCTTTGCTCTGCCGTTTCTATGACTTTTTTTATAATTGATCCCACCGGAGGTGGACCTTAAATATTCAATATTCAATCGACAATCTTCAATTAATGGTATTTACTGAAACATTCATTTCTTTAGAACATGTTGTCAGAAAAATGCCCTAAGGGCGTAATACATTAAATGAACCGTCCGGTCCCGCGGCTGCGGAACCGGACCTTAAGGTTAAATCGTATGTTAGCCGCCGGCCTTGATACGATCCCACATCTCACCAAACTTAACCTGGTTGGAATTCCAGAAGGGCGGGTCCGCCCACAGGAAACCTTTGAGGGTACCGGTGGGGTCAAAGGTAGGAATTTTTTTGACCGCTTCGGGCATTTCGACTTTTGATGGATCAAGGCTGGAGGGATAATTCTGGGCGATAGCCACAGCGATGGCGCATTCCGGCTCCAGCATGAAATTCAACAGTTCATGGGCGATATCCAGGTCGCTGCCCTTGATCACGAAGATGCACTCCTGCCAGGAGTAACCGTTGTCGATCAGCATGAGTTCAATGGGATGACCTTGCTTCTGCAGGTTCGCCACGCGTCCGGACCAGGCCACGGTGGCATAGACCTCTTCGTTGCCCAGCAGGCTCATCAGTTCCGCTCCCGAGGACCAGTACTTTTTGATCAGCTTGCGCTGTTCCCGCAAGGCGTTCCAGACGGCATCCAGGTCTTTGATGTCGTTGGGATGCTGACCGGTGTACAGGGCAGCGTACCATATATTGGCCTTGTTGCTCCCAGCGCTGGCCAGTTTGCCTTTAAGGCTCTTATCCCATAGCAGTTTGACACCCAGGCTCTCGGCCTTTTCCTTGGGAATATATTTGCTGTTGTAGCTAATCGCCGTCTGACCGTAGTCGTAGGGTACGGCCGACAAGGTCCCGTTGCTAAGGGCACGATAAGGCTTGATCATTGCATCCATGACATTCTTGAGGTTGGGAATCTTGCTCTCATCGAGCACCACTCCGAAATCCAAATCGATATAGCGTTTGTAATCAAAGAGCCCGCTGGCATGGAAGAGGTTGAACTCACCACCCGGTGGGAACGATGCCTTGACCCGTGTCAGGTAGGTGTCCTCGTCTCCGAATTCGCCTTCGATGACTTCCACCCCCGTGGCCTTGGTGAAGGGCATGAATGCATGCTTGGAAAAGGCTTCAGATGTAACTCCGCCCCAGCCGTCAAACCGAACCGATTTTTTGGCCGCCCAGGCGGATGGTGTCAGCCGTCCAACCGGCAAGCTTAGCAGACCAGCCGAAACCCCGGCCATACCAACGATTTTTAGGAATTCACGCCGACCCAGATCGCCGTTCATGAAACGATCTTTGGCCTCCTCTAGTCGTTTAATCAAATCAACAGTCATGATTTAAACCTCCTTTGTTGTGTGGGTTAACAAATAGCTACCTCCAGGTACAAAAGTTCTGAATTTATTAACGCTTCGACGGTTCCATGCCCCTGGCAAACCTTCGTGCCAGGTACCCGGCCAGCAGCGGGGTCGAAATTGTCAGGATAACCATGACGGTGCCCAGGGCATTGATTTCGGGACTGATGTGGTGGCGCAGCATCCCCAGTATTTTGACCGGCACCGTGGTGGTCCTGGCCGTAGCCCAGAACAGCGTCGCGGTGATATCATCAAATGAAATCGTAAAGGCAAAGAGCATACCCGCAATAATGGCTGGCGCCAAAAGCGGCAGGGTAATTTCTTTAAATGTTTGGAAAGCATTGGCCCCCAGGCTCATGGCGGCTTCTTCATAGACCCTCTTTATCCCCACCAATCGCGCCTGAACCACCAGAAGAATGTATGGCAGGGTGATAACGACATGTCCGACGACGAGCAGCAACAGGGTTTTAGGTTGTTGCAGCCAACGCAGGAAGAGCAGCAGGGCCACTCCCAGGATGACTTCCGGAATCATGATCGGGGTCAGGAGCAGGGTGTTGAGGGTATTTTTGCCGGGAAAGTCGTAGCGAACGAACGCCATGGCTGCCGGGATGGCAATGGCGGTACTGATCACGGCGGTAATAAATCCAAGGATGAGCGACGTCTTAAAGGCCGTTACGATGGATTGGTTCTGTGCCAGCCGAACGTACCACCGGAAGCTGAATCCCTCCATGGGAAAACTGACAAATTCCATCGGGTTGAACGAAAGAATGATGACTACCACGATGGGCGCGAACATGGAGATATAGACAAAAAGGGTAAAGAGGCGTATCAGTGACCAACCGGAGATTTTCATCTCAATCCGTCCTTCCCCCCAGGTTCTTGAAAATTTGGTTGATACCGAGATATTTGTTGTAAGTAAAAACGATAATGCCCAGTAAACCGATGAGCAGCACACTGATGGCCGAGCCGAACGGCCAATCCAGGGTCCCGATGACGCGGTTGTAAATGAGATTGGCAATCATTTCATTACCCGGACCGCCCAGGATCAGCGGGGTGATGTATGTCCCGGCCGATAGCACGAATACCAGCAGACAACCGGCACTCACCCCGGGCAGACTCAATGGCAAAATGACTTCCCTGAAAGCCTGCCATTCAGTGCATCCCAGACTCCTGGCGGCCTCGGTCAAGCTTTTGTCGATACCCTCCAGGCTGACGTAGATATTCAGAATCATGAACGGCAGCATGTACTGAACCAATCCCAGGATCACCGATGTTTCATTATAGAGGATGTCCAAAGGGGTCGACAGTATCCCGGATCGCGTAAGGATGTGGTTTATCAGGCCGGACTCGCCCAGTATGTTGATCCAGCTCAATGTTCGAATAATATAGCTGATCCAGAAAGGCAGCATGAGCAGCAGCATCAGCAGGAATTTAAATCTCGTCCGGGTTTGATAGAAAAAATATGCCGGAATATATCCGAACACAACGCAAAGCAGAACCGTTTCCAATGAAATACGAAGGGTCCGCAAAAGCATCCCGGAATAGAAAAAATCCTCAAAAAACTTTTGGTAATTGCCCAGTTGGAAGGCCGGAATGTCGGCACCGGTGGAAGCCCGAATCCAGAAACTGTAGACGATGATAAAACAGATGGGAACCACCATGAAGAAGAAGATGGCACTCAACGATGGGGAAAGCAATATCCATGGTTGCCAGCGTTTTTCTTTCATTTCTGCCCCGCGTTGGTCTATTGCTGAAGCCGCTCGGGCTGCACCGGACGGTTTTAATTTTTCCTGTCATTTCCGGTGTGGCGGGCCGTTGGAGAATCTTTTTTACGGCCATTGGGGATGCCCGCCGAACCTGACCAGAATTTAAGCGGCGTGAGATTAGATCGAGCCTAATTAGGAAAGCAATAAATGTCAATATGTTTAAATAATATCTTTCATTAATTTTCAATTAGATAATTTGGAAGTTGACTTTTAATCCCGATAAACCTTAAAAAGGAACTGGGCATCGGAACCCATAGCGCCAGCGGAAATATTGGGGATGCCGATCGAGGAGGCTGAAAAACGGTGAGTAACGATGTGCAAACCTATGATTTGATTATTGTGGGGGCGGGCTCCGGTAACATGATACCGGTGCCTGAAATGGAGAATTGGCGCCTGGCAATTGTGGAGCCGGATAAGTTCGGGGGCACCTGTCTAAATCGCGGTTGCATTCCGTCAAAAATGTTATTGTATCCAGCAGAAGTGGCCGAAACGGCCAAGCAGGCGGCCAAGCTGGGTGTACACCACACGCTTGAACGAGTAGATTGGCATCACATCGTGGACCGGGTCTGGCAAAAAATTGATCCGATCGCCGAAGCCGGCGCAGCCTACCGCCAATCTCAGCCCCACATCACGGTCTACGATCAACCGGCCCGGTTTGTTGAACCGGGAGTCCTGCAAACCGGCGAACACCGCATCACAGCGAATCGTATCGTACTGGGCGCAGGGGCCCGGCCAGTGGTACCGCAACTCCATGGACTGGACACCGTGCCGTACCACACCTCTGACACCGTGATGCGACTGGTTACACAACCCGAGTCGATCCTGATTATCGGCGGCGGCTATATCGGGGCGGAGATGGCAAGTTTTTTTGGTGGTCTGGGCACCCAGGTGACGTTAGTGGATCGGGGCGGGGCCTTGATCAAGGAAGAGGATGATGATATCGCCCAAGCGTTTACAAACATTTATAAGCGTCGTTTTGACATCCTGCTACATGCTCAGCCACAGCATGTGAAACCCTCTGTTGGTGGAATCACCGTCACCTTTGATATCCAGGGGCGCTCTCACGCAGTGACGGCCCAGACCTTGCTTTTAGCCGCCGGTCGGCGGCCTAACTCGGATCGCTTAAACGTTAAAGCGGCCGGCTTGGAAGTGGATGATCGCGGTCGGGTCAGAGTCAATGCGTATATGGAAACGTCAGTGCCCGGCATCTATGCCTTTGGCGATCTCGCCTCGCCTTACCAACTTAAGCATATTGCCAATGCCGAAGCCCGTCTTATTTCAAAGCAGCTCGTGGGTGGCGCCAAAATCCCCATGGTCTATGATGGTGGTCCACATGCAATTTTTAGCTACCCTCAGGTCGCCAGTGTTGGCCTGACGGAACGCACAGCTCAGCTACGTGGCGCGGACCACGTGACGGCGACGCGCAAGTATGCGGATACGGCCTACGGGTGGGCCAGTGAGGATACCGATAGCTTTGTTAAAGTGGTGGCGGATCCCACCACCCGGCAATTGCTAGGGGCCCATATTATCGGACCGCAGGCCTCCCTGTTGCTTCAGCCCTTGGTGCAGGGGATGAAATACGGCCAAACCGTCGATGAGATGGCACAGGTGATCTATATCCATCCCGCCTTAACTGAAGTCGTGGAGCAGGCGCTGTTAGAGCTCTAGTCCGAATCAGGCACCGGCTATTTCACCATCCTGGACCAATCAGTAAATAACTTCCCAAATCAAGTTAATTGTACGAACCCATTTTACTGAAACCCGCTGAATTAATTCCTGCCAGATTTCAGAAGATTTCTTGTCGAACAGTGTTTCAGGATCAGCTTTCAGAACATGCCAGTGTCCTCTGTCTAGTTCAGATTCAAGCTGTTTGGGTGCCCAGCCGGCATAGCCGGCGTATATTCGGAACCTCTCTTCTTTGACAGGCTTTTTTATCAGATCTTGAAGCACTTTTTGGCTTGAGCTGAGGTAGACATCGCCAAACACCGGCATGGACGCTTCTGGTGGTTTGGCCGATCTTACGAGAAGCATGACCCTGGCTGGCTCAACAGGCCCCCCAAGGTACAAGGTCTCTTTGCTCCGCGCCAGCTCTTTTATATCCGGAAGGACCGTAGAAAGTTTTAACTCTACCGGTCGATTAATCACCAATCCTATGGCACCGTCCGGCCCGTAGCGGATGAGAAGCACCACTGTTTCACGAAAATTAGGATCCATCAGCTGGCGACCAGCCACCAGAAATTTTCCTTGAGCCAAATCCTTTTCAGATATTTCCTGGACGGCACCCTCCCGCGAAAAAGCACTCAATTTCTGATCGTCCGAGTTTCGTACCAGGGTTGCCGCAACAAAAGATGCGCTCACAGTAATCACGACAGGCAGGATCAGAAGGACCAAACTGAAGCGGGGGACAGCAAGCTTTAGAATTTGAGTGTTTTTTTGTGTGGCAGGATTCAGTCGCACCACCCCCTTTTTAATTGATTATGTTTTATGGATCGTTAGGGATAAACTCGCCTCGGGCTCCCTATCACTATCCTTTATACTTGCAAACAATAGAAATGTTCTTCTATAATTCTAATAGAAGAAAAGCAGACTGTGTCTCTGGGCAGGTCTGACTTAATTGGATAACCAAAGGTGGCTTTATTGTCAACATTGATTTTCGGATGTGCTTTTAGAAAATTCGATTGGCTTTGTGCTGCCAAGGACATGTGCACCGACATTATTCCATGCCGATTCAATCGCAAGCAAGCGATCGTTCACCTTGTCCGAGGTATTGATGACGACGTACGGTGTCAAAGGCGAGTTTTCCGATTTTACAGGCACGATCGATACTAAGTTCATCCCAAATCTTTACTTTTCCATCATCTCCGGCCGTAGCAAACCGTTCGCCATCGGGATGTACTGCGAGCCGCCAGCTGGTGCCCGGATGGGCCGGCCAGGCATCGGACAGTCTCCGGCCGGTTTGGGCATCCCACCAATGCAGCTTGCCGCTGCGGTCGACGACCACTAAAGTGACGCCGTCGTTCAAATACGATAGATCCGTCGCTCCACCGATATGGCCGGTAAAAGCGGCCCCTTGATCACCGGTCGCCAGATTCCACAAGGTCACGACCTCATCGCTGGAGGCAGTTGCCAGGTGCCGGGTATCCGGACTAAATGCCGCACTCCATATGACGTCGTCATCGGCCTTAATTTCTATGACAAGTGAGGCGCTTTCCAGGTCCCACACCTTAACGGTGCCCTCTGTGGTGGTTACCGCCAACAAAGCCCCATCCGGTGATAGAACTGCCCGTGTAATTCTACCATCTTTATTTTCCAGCGTCCTTAGATGTGCCTCTGATTCGACAGCCCACAGGTGAACCTGCATATCGCCCGCACTGACCAGCTGCTTACCATCGGGCCTGAAGGCTAGCGACCAGATGGCACCTTCATGGGCTGCAAATGTGCGCAACAAGGTTCCGTCAGCCAAATTCCAGAGGCGGACTTGACCGGAACGGTCGCCGGATGCCAAGGTGCGCCCGTTGGGCGAAAAGGCAATGGCCCACACCTGATGTCCGTGCCCTTTTAAAATCATTGGGTCCTTGGGAAGGTCCAGCTTCCAGACCTGGACCACGCCTGATTCGTCACCGGCGGCTAAATACCTGCCGTCGCCGCTGAAGGCCACTCCTTTCGCCGATTTTCCGACTACCTGCCGCTCTCCGGCCAAGGGGTGGGTGCTATCAAAGCTCCACAATCGAATTACCTGATCTTGCCCGAGGGTCGCCAGCAGTCTACCATCTTCGCTTAATCCGGCATCAATTATAGCCTGGCTATGGCCGTTCGGTGTGGTATTGATTGGCATCTGGCGGTTCACATCCCACACACTCACGGCACCTTCGGCGTTGCCGCCGATCAGAAACCGCCCGTCCGGTGTGAAAACCACCGCACCTATCTGGTGGTCTTTGCCAAATGCCGGCCCGATCAGACGTCCGGAAGGGTACGCGAGCATCATGGAGGTACCATCGGTGCTGGCGGTTGCAAACCTATCCCCCTTGGGGCTGACGGCGAGCTTTAATAGATGACTGGTGTGGACGCCGGAAATCGGTTCAAAGACGGGTTCCCGGGATGGTATGGCCCAGCCGTAGATCGTCCCATCATGTATACTGGCCACCAAACCGCGTCCGTCGGGGCTGAATTCGACGACATTAAAGCCGAGGGCGAGATCGATCAGCGGCTCCCCAATGGGTTGCCCCTGCATTACGTCCCACAGTTGGATGGTTCCATCACCGTTCCCTGTCGCGATGATTGAGCCATCCGGGCCGAAGCAAACCCCCATAATGACATCACTGGCTTCGCCGATCTTCCTCCCCCGGTCACCGAGTCCTCCGTTGACAGCCCATAATCGGACCGTGCCATCGGCACCGGCGGATACAAGCCATTGACCGTCCGGACTGAAATCCACATCCCTGACCCCACCGTCGTGGCCGTGAAGACTCGGGCCGACCGGCCGACCCGTAGCGGTATCGATAATATCGATGGTCCCTTCCCGTTGAGCTGAAGCCAGCACAGCGCCATCCGGGCTTACTGCGATTGAAAGAGCGTCACCGGCAGGGATGGGACTGCCAACCAAGAAGGGACCACTCTGCGACAAAACCCGGCGCGCCGCCAACATCGTTGCGCGGGCGTCGTATGCCGGCGCTTGTGTTTCAGCACGAGCCACTGCTTCTGCTCCCAGAGACAATGCCAAGAGGGGGTCTGCCTCAACCAACCCAAAAGCCGCTGCACCCAAGGCCCCGGCAAACCGCTCCTGGGCCTCGATCGTTGCCAGCTCGGCCCGCTCCTCATTCAGTCGTGCCTCGCGCAAAGCGATAAAAGCAACCACCGATGCTATCGTGGCTCCCAATGCGAGCAACGATAGGACGGCAATCGTAAAACGACGAACTCTGCGTCTGCGCCGCTTTCTTTCCATCGCGATGGCTTCAGCCTTGGCCTTGGTCTCGGCCGCGGCATCGAGAAACGTCCTTTCCAGTTCGCCAAGCTGGTCCGGGTTTTTGACGGCCCATTCAAGTGCCGAAAGCAGCGGCGTGCCTCGATACAGAAGGTCGGAATCCCGACCCTCGACATCCCACTCTGCCGCCGCCCGGCTGATCCGCTGCCGCGTGCGAAGATCGTCGCGGGATTCGTCGATCCAGCCTCGCAGCCGTGGCCAGGTACGTAGCAGGGCTTCGTGGGCAATCTGAACGTTGGTATCGTCGACGGTCAAAAGCCGCGCTTCGGTAAGACGTTCCACGCCGCGTTGCATCACTGCCGGATTTGAATCATATTCAATCTCCGCGCGGGGCAACAGCCGTCGCGTGTCGGATGTCCCTTCCCCCGGAGTCACCAGACGCAGAAATAAACGTTTGGTCGCCTCCCGCTCAGCGGCATCAAAGCGATGCTCGAAGATCGCATCCGCGGTCTGGCTGATGGCACCCGCAACGCCGCCGGCGGCATAAAATCCCTCCAGCGTCATGAGATTGCCTTCCCGGCGACTCCACGTCTCGACAAGGGCATGGGCCAGCAACGGCAGGGAACCTGTCTCGTTACCCGCTTCTTCAACGATCAAGTCCACCAGACCGCGTTCCAGTATCAGACCCATCGGTCGTGCCGGCTCGCTGATCGCACGACGTAACTCCGGGTCCGTCATTGGTCCGACCAGCACCTGATTACTGGTGATACGTTCAGCCAACCACGGTATTTGGGCACATGCCGCGTAAAAATCCGCCCGCACGGCAATCACAACCCGCACCGCGCTGTCGGCCGGATCCGTCATGGCTGAAAGGGCCGCGACAAACTTGCTGCGAAGTGCTGCGGGGGAGAGTGTGAATAATTCCTCGAATTGATCAATGCAAAGCAGCAAGGGATGCTCGGAACGATTCATGCCGCCCAGATGGCGTGCCATGGTCGGGTGTGAGATAAGATCTTCAAGAGACACCGAAGCGGTAGTGGACGGTGAATGCCTCGTCAGCTGAAAATAGAGCTCGGCTAAAGGATCTCTTCCCGGTGTGAACAGAGCGACCGACCAGGTATCGCTTCCCTGAAGCGCACCGGCTTTCAGCGCCGGTATGAGACCGGCTCGCACCAACGAGGATTTGCCGCTTCCAGACGGTCCACCTACCACGAGAACCCGGTTGAGCTGAATACGCCGTACGATGTCGTCGATGAGGGCTTCTCGCCCGAAAAAGAAACGAGCGTCTTCCGGTTGGTAGGCCGCCAGTCCCTTATAGGGACAGGTTGTCTCCAGCGGAGCCACTTCGGTGGGCAAACCATTCTGGACCTCAGCGGCTTCGTTGGCGAGCATCGCGTGAGCGGCTGCCCGCCAGCTTTCCATGGAGCTGAAGCGAGATTCTGGTTCTATTGCCATGCCCCGCCCGATCACCCCGCGCCATGCGTCCGGCAAGCCAGCCAGGCGATCCCTAAGACCACTCACCGCCGGTGGTGGCTCCCCGGTCAACGCATGCAAAAGCATGGCGGTGGCAGCATAAACATCTGCAGCCGGCGAAATCTCCGCGTTGGGATCACCCTGCTCGGGCGATTGATAGAGCGGCGTGCCGCCAACGACAGTGGCAGTAGAGGCGCGCTTCAGGAGGTCTTTGGCAATACCCAGATCGCTAATTAAGATGCGTTCGTCGGACCCGACGATCCCCATAGAGGGCAGCGGGGACTCTGCTGCAGATGGGTCAGAGGCAACCGTTCCCCTGCGCGCAAGCTGAAACAGGATGTTAGCGGGCTTGATATCTCGATGCACGACGCCGGCTTCGTGAATCGCAGACACCCCGTCGGCCACAGCGTCTACCAACGCCATAATACTCTGCGGGTCCGATTCCAAGTAATCCGACCGGCGTTTAAGACGCGGCGCAAGTGTGCCACGATCCGCAAAGTCCATAACGAAATAGGGTCGTCCATCATTGAGTCGACCTACATCATGGACTGTGATAACATTTGGAGACCGAATACGCCGCAACAGGCGGGCTTCATCAAGGAACCTGAGTTGGATTTCTTCGTTCTCGGTCAGCCAGCGACGTAGTATTTTAAGCGCGACGAAACATTCCAGTTCCTCATCCCAGGCTCGCAGGACCACAGCGAATCCGCCAGTTGCGATTTCATTGCGGACCTTAAAGCGACCGACATAGGATGGCAACATCATGCCCGCACCGACCGTTACAATTTATCACTCACATCGACGCAATGATAAACCTTGACGTCGAGGATATTGTGATTACGATCGGCCGAGCTTACGCAAATGGTGACGGCATCGCCGCGCACACTGGTCGACGCAGCACCTTGAGTAATGTAGGTTGGATAGTCGGCGTGCCGGTGCCAACGCCCCTGCTCAACACCGTGGACCGTCTGCGCATTTCTGCCGACCTGCTCAACCGTGAAATTTTCTCCCCACCAGACGTGAAAGTGGTTTTTTGAGACATCGGGTGTGAAGTTGGCTTTGAAGGTGACCTCCAGTTCATCGCCCGACCGAGCCACTTCCATGATCTTAACATCACAACCATCCACCGGGCAAGCGTTTGGCATAGCGGCCAATGCGACCCCGCTAGCGCCGCCCATTGTCATTGCGATGACACCGAGTATCATTACCCAAACCCGGGCTTTATAGTAGAAACCAATCGTACCATTTAATATCGCCGGAACGTTCATATCGTTTCCCTCCTTTAATTATCGATGCACTCAATAAACAGAACATTACTATTTTTGACTGGATTAAGGGACAATGCTGAACCGTGCATTGGAACTGTCTGCAAAAGCGAAGGTAGAATCTGATAATCTGAATTTAGAAAAACGTCGTCAGGTTCTTGTTCTAACTGAGTTATAGTAATTATTCTGTATTATTAGATAATTCAATTTTGATAGAAGTAATATATAGGCCCGATCCATCTAATGTCAAGCAGCAGACAATGCGAAAACATGCTCCCGGCCTTCGCGTCCCCGGATAGCAAACAGGCCTAAATCCCTCGCTACAAAAGCATTTTCAACAAGCGATGCCGTGCGGGCGCACATAAGTATATTCTCAGGAGTATCTTTGTTGGCCATACCAGCCAACCGCGACGCCAAATTAACGCAATCGCCAACCATCGCCAGGTCAGCTGCACGGGAGCCGAACTGGGATAGGATAATCGGCCCGGTGGTGATCCCCCATCCCATTTGAAGCTTTTCGACGTCGGCATATTTATCCGCTAATTCAACCAGGATATGGGAAAAGTTTTGCAACTGCCGAAGCGCCGCCCGGCATGCACGCACGGTTTGGGTGGTCGGATCTTCAAATTGGTGTTCCCAGAAGGCAAATACGGCATCGCCGGCAAAATCCTTAATGGTTCCATTATAATTCTCAACCGTTTTGCTGAATTGGTCGAATATTTCTCTCATCATGCCGTGGACATCCGAGGAGGCATGGCTTTGGCAGTAGGCTGTAAAACCTCTCATATCCGCCACCAGACTGGTTACCACCTCCTCCAGAGAAGAAACAATTGTCAATTCTGTCATGGGAATATCCTGCCCGGGATCTTCAGCAACATCAGGACCAACAACCCGAAATACGAAATTACCGATGCGAATAACATCCCCATCTGATAGGTCCTTAAATGAGCCTGCCGCCATCCGAATATTGTTTACCCAGGTTCCGTTTCTACTCGTATCAAGAATTTGGAGGCGTCCTGCCGTCCAGCTGATTTCGGCATGATTTCTGGACACCTGTGGGTGATCCAGGAGTACTCGTCTCTGAGCGTCAATTCCTTTACAGGTTCGCCCGATATAAATTCGGTCGACAATGTCTATTCGTTGTGTCTGCTGAAGATCATCAAGCCATTCTATAAAATGATTTTTCATAAATTCGACCACACCATTTGTCCGGGGCTTATAATTATTGCACCCTTTTTAAGCCCTCAGCAGTTCATCAATTCATCAATGCAATCGATCCATGCCAGCGTCCGGCGAGCTATCACGAAAAGGGTATGCAACGTGGCTCCATTTAACCAATAATATTGATATCACAATTGGTGGACCCGAAGTCAAGATATTCTTAGACCACTTCTGATATGCGTTTGATTGCCGTCAATGCCGTTTTCGGCATGGACCTCATTTTATATTTTTGACAGCATTGGGAATTTATAATATGTAAAATTACGTATGCATTTAAA
>JAAUYD010062316.1_pt1 | contig 13228 bp, 14 predicted proteins | sample 7278101 | NCBI WGS metagenome assembly JAAUYD01 (sample SAMN14350128, study PRJNA611818) | marine sediment metagenome | isolation source: surface marine sediment (0.6m) | place: French Polynesia: Moorea | collected 2018-08
CACCAATTGCGTTATTTGTCTCTTTTGTCCATAAAAAGGCTTCATTGCGCCGACTACCTCCAGCATTTATTATGGGCCGCGTGCCCATTACAGCTTTAACACCCAACGTACTCAGATTTCCAATATAACGATTGTGGTTTTCAGCAGCCTCAGCCCATTCGTTTCTGTCCGGGGTTTTATCAGCAGCAAGCCATTCTGAAAACACCATTTCGGGCAAAAGCACAAAATCGGTTTTTTCTGAATTTGCGTGAGCAGCAAGTTTTAAAAGGGTTTTATCTAAGTAGTCTTTTCTTGGGTCAATTTGGCAAACTGTCACCTTCATTTCGTGTTCTCCATTTTATATTGAAACGAACAAGAAAAATGGCTGTTACCGCCGATATCCCCGATTGATTATGAGAAAGAGCAGTGGTTAAAAGTTTTTAATCTCGTGTCCGCTTTTGGTTGACCACTACATGACTTATTAGGAATGTATGGATAAAGATTCATAGTAACTGATTCAGCATTATCCAACGGGTAATGCTTTATTTCAGCAAACTGGTTGAAATACCGAAACCATTTTTTATATAACAGTTCAACTTGATTATTTTTGTACGCGTTTCGTTTTTTCCATAGCCTACGGAGCTTATTTTGTAGTGCGCTCCTTTTTCTGTCTTTTCTTCTTAAGCTGAGCAGAATAATGATATATTCGAGAGATGTTTTGATAATTCTTGAATTATTGCGCTTTATTAAGATAGACCGTGTAACTTTTATGGTTATGACATTAATTCTGTCAAATTTATCTATTAAGTCTGCAAGATAGTTGAATTCATTTTCTTTTGATTGTTGCGTGTAAAAGTCGTAATGAACAACCAATCTTTCCCTGCTTGATAGCTCTATTCCCTTTAAATTGATAGCATTGACATAACGACATGTCGAAGGATTCGAAAGTTCAATTTGTCTACATAAACCAGGGTATAAACCTTTTTGTATTCTTTTGATTAAAAAAGATTTTCCGGCACAAGACGGTCCTCCAATAATGATTAATTGGTTTGAATTGACATTACTTCTTTTTATCATGGTTTGGCGGATACCTGAGGTATTTCTCACCGGTAGGAACATGGCGGCTGCTTAGTACCTGACCGGTGAAGAAAAATATTTTGTTTTCTAAGGTTTTGGCAAAAATGAGCCGTTTAAATATTTTTAGATATTGCTTGAAATAAGTGTTTGGTATCGCTTTCTTATTTATCTAATGGCTCAAATACCTTTTTGTTAAGTTTTTGCATTTTTCCCCCTTAAAACCAAATCGCTTGGTATACTTTCGACTTAGAAAGACTGTTTAAGAAATATTTCATTCTCACTTTCAACAAAAGGGACGAAATAAGCACTATTTTCAATTTCCAGAATGTAGATTTTTTGATTGGAGGGTCCTGAATATTTCTCGATTCCAAGAATGTTTTCAGCCCCAATCAGCGATGCCGTTTCCTCAAAAAAACTTTATTTTCGGCGTTGGCAGCTCATTTTTCTTTAGGCTCCAACTCAAATATTGCATTGTTCAAACTTGAGCCAATGTCTGCCTTTTGTCAATATTTATTTGGTTTTGGGCTCGAAGGGTAAACCACTGAAGTTAACACAGAATGGCCAAGCTGAGTTGCCCGGGAAAAACCAGCGGGAAGCCCAAGCCGCTGATGGCAATGTTACCTGACATTTGGGCAACCAGGATCGCGGTGGCAGGTAGCGCTGCAGGCAAACTAGAAACTACTCTATTCATAATCATCATCATAAATATCATCGTCTTCAGGATATTAGGTTGAGAGTGTCCTGAAATTTTTATAATCTTAATACTTTTACGCTTGTTACCACTTTCTTTTATTGCCTGGACTCGAATACGATGCCACCAATCATCGCCAAAATCGAACAAGTAATGAAAGACATCCTTTTCAACCAACCCAACATCACCATTCTTCGTATTGGACGTAGACTGTTTTTTCTTGCCAAAGCCGACTAGATCTTCAGTGTTTTGTGGATGGGTTATCTCAGGAGCCCTCCATATTGATCGTATATTTTTTGAATCTGCTTTTGTAATGAAAAATGAATATAGATGCGGATCATATCGGTCAAACGCATCAAATATCGTATCATGCAGATCATCAAAAGTGCAATTTCCACTAGCTTAAATAACTCTGTATACTTTGGGTATTCCGATTATTGAAACTCTCAATTGATATATTTTCATAAGTTCATCTTTTTCCTTTTTATGTACAACTTTATGTACAACGTTAAGCTGCGCGGTTTGCGAAGGCAGAGCGCAGCGGAGACCCCACAATTTTACTGGGGTTTTAAATTATGCGTTTTCTAATCCATTTTTTTTGAATCTATCAACAATATGTCTTGCCATCATTTCGCCAAATTCCTGATAGCCCTCCTCGGATGGATGAAAGCCATCCGGCGAAAACATTTCGGGATATGGTTCAAAGTCCAGAGGCACATGAATTGCCGCAGGGTGCCTTGATACAACCCTGCCACAGGCAGTGTCGAAAGTTTCACCACGAATCCCAAACAACATTCTCAGTGGCTGAGGTAATAAAGGGAAGCCTCTCAGCGGTGGAATTCCAGCAACAGCTATGATGGCGTTTGGCGATTGATGATGAAGAGTGCGCAATATGGAATCCAAATTTCGTGTCCAAGTCGAGACGCTCGCTAACGCTGTTGCGTCATTCACCCCCACTGATAGCACAATGAAATCGGCAATGGTATCATCCAGCATTGGTACCAGATTTTTGAGCACCTTGTTTGATCTAGCGCCGATGCTTCCAAGGGCAGCCCAGTTGATTTTGCATCCTAAATATTCGGATAGCTTTTTAGCGATTTGACCAACAAGCGCGTTGGCCAAGGTTGACGCACCAACACCAGAAATGATCGAGTCACCAATCGCTATAAGTTCATATGGTTTTCCACTACCAACTGTTCCGACTTTTGGTCCGGTCGCTCCCGAAACTCTTGGGGCATTTTTTCGGAGGCGAATTGCCTGTAACATTACAAAGGGAAAAAATCCCCAGAAAAGAATATTTCGAATCATAAATTTTCTATATCGCAATACGCACAATGCTGGAGCTGAGACGCTTGAAACACACGAGCGTTTTCCCGTCCATTCAACAGCGACGTATGTGCTATTCTTGAGATTTAATTGAACAGAATAAAAGCGGATAACCAAACCATTATCGAGCCTATGAAAAAAAATGCTGTGTTGATCCCTTTTGCTTTATCTGATTTTTTGAATACCACAACACTGATCGCCAATGCTGCAAATAAGGGCAAACCGATTCTACCGAACAAAGCCAGAGGTCCAGGAATCATACCCATACCGAACATTGGGGGCTCTCTTGGTATGAACACAAAACCTGCTATGATTATGCTTAGGTACAAAACCATAGCGATTAACTGAAGTTTCCATCCCATGTGGTTCAATTTCCAATATGGCACGTAACGACGGCGCTCCCCAGTAAGAGCCGCTCTTTGGTCCGCATCAAGTGTAGAGCCATGTTCTACTTTCTATTCAATTTTTAAAACTTTACATTACTACCATATCGATAGTCATCATGGTATATATTTTATTGTGTTTGGAGGTAAATCATGCAAACCGCAAAAATATTCATAAATGGACGAAACCAAGCAGTAAGACTACCAAAAAATTGTCGATTTTCTGGAAATGATGTTTTTGTAAAGAAAATCGGCAAGATGGTTATCCTTATCCCTAAAGACGACCCTTGGTCATCTTTGGTTAATAGCCTTGATCATTTTACCGATGACTTCATGGATGACAGAGACCAGCCCAGCCAGGAAAAATATTGATGAAATACATGCTTGATACAAATTTATTTGTATTTACATCATCAAACGAAAACCACAGGCTGTAACTGAGCGCTTTCTTCAGACTGAGATTTCCCAAATCGGTGCCTCATCTATCACATTAAGCGAGCTCTTATTTGGTATGTCAAAAAGTTCAAAACCCGATCAAAATAAGATTGCCTTAGCACAGTTTGTTGCGCCCCTTGAAATAATGGCTTACGATGATCAGGCTGCACAGTATTATGGTGACCTTAGAGCATACTTGGAAAGACTGGGTAAACCCATTGGCTCTCTTGATATGCTGATCGCCGCTCACGCACTCTCAATTAATAGCACCCTCGTAACCAAAAACGAAAAAGAGTTTGACCGAATACCGGACCTAAAAATAGAAAACTGGGTAACATAATTTCTGTACTCCCGACAATAAATCATTTTCAAGAGTAAAATAGCTGAGCTGTGTGAGCTGCCCGGGAAGAGCCAGCGGGAAGTGCGAAGCGCATTTGGCCGGTGATGACCGGGTCTGCTCAAGCGATCATGTTGGCGATCGCGAATCAGCGCTCAAGCCAATTTTTTATTATCATTTTTGATTCAATGATGCGCTTCGTTTTTATTTTTATAGCCAACATGTCGAATGAGCAAAAAAGCTCAGCTCGGTCATTGGCGCCGAGCGCAGCGAGGCACCAGTGTATTGCTCACGGGGCATAGGTTTTCGCGCTCCCGTGCAGCAAATTGTTGGAAGCCACCCACTCTTATTGCATGAGTTTCTTCAACGGTTTGTAAAATATCTTAAGCTGGATCTTGAGTTTCCGTGAGATAAATGTATTTGCTTCCAAGATTACTATTCGTACTTTTATATATACACTAACCAGATATCATAAATCTGTCGGGGTTTTAAAATTTTTGCCAAGAAAGCTACCATCAATATTATTTGCCATTTCAACAAATCGATTTGAAGGCACTGAAAATGCTAACATATCTTCAGGAAGGTAGTTCATGGCCACTATATCGAAAAGCCCGATGACACTTTTGGGATTTTCCTTAAATTTTTCATTATAAGGAACTGTAAAGACACCCTGGCAAGCTGAACAATTGGGAGTCAACACATTATCATTGGTAAACCTATCGTAGCTTGAAAGGGTTACGAGTTTCAACAAGTTGGACCTGCTCGCTGGGAAAATATTTACAACCTCAATCTCATTGTTCTTATTTATATTTTCGAGTTTTTCCATGTACAGATATTCACCTTTTGGTGGATGAATACGATTTTCTGTCTCTCTGATATATGCTTTTGAAATTTCAATATTCTTATAGACACGCTCCGTTTCAGTGAGAAATACGCCTACATTATCATCAATTTCAGCAAAACCAAAGTATGAGGCAGGTCCATCGCAAGCACGATCATAATTTCCAGAGAAACGGATTCTTTTTCCTTTATTCATCACAATTTTCATATACATAAACATGCATACCCACCTGCTCTTTCTGAAGATAAATGAATTTTCAATTTCCTCTGAAGAAAAATACCAGCCAACAGGAGGATAATTAAAAGATAATACTTCTGAAAATTTCTTCAGACTTTCTTTTATCACCTCTGAGTTCATTGTTTTCTCCTTTCAACCGGTTTAAAAATCCGATCTAGAATCTCCATGCTTCCAACGCCTGCGTCACGGGCAACATGGTCCTCGCCGTCCCCTGTATACGCGAAGGTTCGGTGACCTTTCTATCCTTTACTGGTATTCTGTCTTTACCATCGCGGCCGTTGATCCATTGTATCGCATCTTCGGCTTATTCTGATATATACCACCAGCCAAGGCAAATATCGGTATCGCTATTTACTAAATTTTCCAAAATTGGAATTGCTTTCTTTACTTTCTTTTGACCAACGGCATAACAGGACCAAAATCTCACTAGAGGGGAAGGATTGTTCAATCCTTTAATAAGAACGTTTTCGACTTTTCCCCGTAGCTGTTTATTAGGTATTGGCACCATACCAATGCCCTCCGCTGCATGCCCTCTAACCTCCTCATGGTTTTTAGACGTGGCCAAAAAATCAATTAATGTGAGCACACATTTGTCATCATTTAAAATGGAGGAAAGAGCGTAGGTCGCAGATATTTTAGTGTGCAATTCCTAACCACTAATTGGGATTTGAATTAAAAGTTCGATTTGCTCACCTGAAAGAGAGTACTGAGCTATCCGTTTAGCGCTCTCAATGGCATCAAGAGCATTTCCAAATTCTATATCATTTAGTGTTTTTATAATCTCGTCGCTCATTGTAGTAGGCACCGAACATTTATATTCTATAGATTCTGTATTCGTTTCAAGTTACTAAAAATAATTCGCTATATATAATTCTCGATCCCATTTAGTAACCAAACCATACTACAAGGTATCTCAAAATAAATCTAAGTGCCCCTGGCGGTGTTGCAAAATGGTTCAAAATGCTCACATACTACGTGTATGCTCCGCTTTCTCTCCATTTCGCGCCTTGCCAGAAACCCCAAGCTTTATTTTGAGAGATCTTGTAGTCATCGGCCGCCGGAAACATCTATAAATGTACCGGTCGAATAGCTCGATTCGTCTGATACCAACCAGGCGATGGCCGCGGCGACTTCTTCGGCATGACCACCGCGCTGCATCGGAAGCTGGCTCTTGATTCGATCAACCCTGTCCGGTTCACCCCCGTCACGGTGCATTTCCGTGTATATAAAGCCAGGCCGGACACAGTTCACCCGTATCCCTTCGTCGGCCACTTCATTCGCCAAACCGATGGTTAACGTATCAATGGCGCCTTTTGAAGCGGCGTAATCGACATACTCTCCCCCAGATCCCAACCGGGATGCCGCCGAAGATACGTTTACAATCGTGCCGCCTTTACCGCCATGCTTGTAGGACATTCGCTTGATCGCTTCCCTGCTACAAAGAAAGGATCCGGTGACATTGGTGGCAAGAATTTTATTGATCCTTTCTTCGGTCATGGCCTCGACACGTGTTTGCTTTAATAAGATGGCGGCGTTGTTCACCAATGCCCTTAATACACCCAGCTCTTTATCGATAGCATCAAATAAACGTTTGACATCGATTTCTTTGGAAACATCGGCTTTAACCGCGATGGCTCTACCACCTTGCGTCCTGATTTTATCAACGACTTCATTGGCGGCGTGGTTATTTTTTCTAAAATTGATGCAAATAGCATAACCTTCCATTGCCAAACGCACTCCGGTTGCGGCACCGATACCTCTGCTTGAACCGGTAATTAGGGCGACTTTGGTCAACTTTTTAACCTTCCTTTTGCAACACGCTGCTTCTGTCAAATTTGGGAACAATATTTAGGCTTAAAATTCCGCTTGGTAACATTTTGGATGTGCTTATAAAACGCTTTGGGCTTTAATTCTTCAAAACGATCGCCAGTCGCCAAATGTTTTCGAATATCCAGACAGAGATGACAATTTGAAAGGTACCCGTTTTCTATCGCCTCATACCCCCTATCTTCGGCAAAATGTAAAAGCCCTTTCATATTATCATTTACCAGAAATTCCAAGATGGGGTGCTTGGTCAGGTCGACGCCTTCACGTACAAGCCGGTCAAGATCAAACCAGCTCCCCAACGATATCCCGCCGCAAAAACCGGGCATGAAATGGCCATAATTATCAAAGTGATTGTGCCAGTTCCGAATGATCGGCGGCTGGCAGGGGACTTTGAAAAACGACGTTGCCGGATAGCCGGGGTAGAGCATTTTAAGTTGTTCGGTTGCCCGCCCCATTAAAAACATCTCCACATTTTCAGATAGGGCTTGGCCTGGGGCTAGCTTTAGATAATCTTCAATGGCGATTTTATCGGTAATGCCCAACTGCTTGAATTGATGGTAGAATTCCATTTGATAGACCATGACATTTTGATCGAAAACTTCAAGGCTGATTTGAATACACCGATCGGTTTTTTCAAAGGCAACGTACTCGGCGTAAAATGGATTAACCGAAATCATGATCCCTTTGAGCCCCGCTTTTTTTAGAAGCTGGAGCCGGTTTCTAGTAAATGAATCATCTTTACACCAGAAGCAGTTGGTTTCGACAAACGTGGATGGGATTTTCAGGTTCTCGGCTGTTTCAACAGCCTTAAGCAGAAGATCAAATTGTAAAAATGGTTCCCCACCGCTAAAATGAAGGCCATGACTCAAACTCATATTTTCGGCCCCATAAGGGCTGGGTTTTATGTACTTGGCCAGGACCGCCAAACCTTCGGCAAGCTGATCTTCGGTGATCCAATCACTTTGCCACTTTGGCGAACAGGCATACATGCAGTGTTTGCACTCTGCCGGGCATTTGTATGACAACATCAGGCCGCCGGATATCGGCGGTGGGATTTTTAGCGTTTTCATATTATTCTACTATTTGGTCCACGGCCGCCCGAAACAATTCAGATAGATAAAATCATCTAAGGTACCAACCAGGTGGCTTGCAACCCCTTTTTGCCCCATTCAAACCGGGCGCGGATATTTCCGGTCAGTTTTAAAACCAACCAGTCCATAGAACATATGTGGACCTTTATGGCCATAAAATGTTTTCTTCCCCTTTCCGTTTCCAGAAGCGTAGGAACTTTATTGAGCAAAAAATCGGGCAACCCGGATGATGGTTTGTTAACCGGCGTGCCGGGAGCTTGAGACGCACAATAGTTTAGGCGACTGGTGATGCCGGTATCGGCCCATTGCTGGTCGGCAAATGCATCATTCGCATGCCATGTTGCCCGGCCGGAGACTCTCACCTGAATTTTTTTGGCGGGATGGTAAAATAACCAGCCGGTACGGGCATCATTTTTTATTTCCTGTACCTTTTTTGCCCGCGCATCGGTATGACAAACCAATGTCCGATGGGTTTTATCGACTTGTCTTAAAATAACGGTTCGTAAACGGCAGCCCTCGTTCGCCGATGTTCCCAATACCGGCCAATGAAAGGGATCGTCCGAATGGATGGCCCCTTTTTCGAGCATATTCCAAATTTCAGCCAATATACTGTTAAAAGTATTTCGTTTATTATTTTTGATATGCATTTCAATCGTCCTTCATCAATCCGAACAAGTTTCTTATAAACGATTGAACGCGAATCGTCACTTTTATTTTCTTCATTGAATTATTTACGGTTGTCTATATTTTTTTTAATCTAATTGAGTCGGAAGAATTGATATCAGGCCGAATCTGAATCCATGTAGATGAGAGTAACCATTAGCCCAAAATTTCTTTTGCAAACGCTTTGGCGTTGGCGACGTCTTCTTCGTTGGGGTGTCCTGTCATCTGTTTGACAATATCTGCCCACTGCTCGTCCGTCATATTCAGCTTTTTTTGTACCGCAGAGTGCATAGCCTCGGCCAGGGCACCTTGGCAATCAAAACAACCCTTGTATTCGATCCCTTTTTCCTGGCTGGCTGCCTTGATTGGTTCTGTAAATGCTTCCATGTCCTGCTCAGGATAGGCCGGTGCAAAATGGGTTATGAAACCGGCGATTTTTTGGCCAGTGCTTGCCTGAAAAACGCCTAAACATTCCTTTATCGGAGCCGCCAGGCTGCCGGAGTGCAAAGGCGAGCCTATCAAAATAAAGTCGTAGTCTGCCACGATCTCGGGAGTGATATCCTCCAGCTTTTTCAAATCCGCCTCGTTTGCCTGGGATGCTTCTTCCCAGATGGCTTTGGCGATCTTTTCCGTGTTTCCGCTCTGGCTGAAATAAGTCACTAGTACTTTCATGATCAATCCTCCTTCATGCTTGGTTAGGGTAGACGTGCAATGGATTTAAACGGACAATACCTTTCTTTGCCAGGGTGCCGTTTGAAACTGGTTTTAACATTATTAGAATTTTTTTGATGGGGTCACATCATCATTTGCTTTTCAATTCGGTCGCTTATTTCCTGACCCAAAACCTTGGCCTTCTCCCAGGTTTCCGTCTGATCCTCCACCTGACAGAATTTTTCTGGTGTTACCTTCGTATCGTCGCCGAAAATCCATGGCAACGCACTCATCGGACAGATTTCACCAAATCCACACACCAAACATTCCGGATTACCGGTTACTTTTAGTTGGTCCAGCACCTCCATTCCTTCGAGGGTCAAAGCGTGTGCGATCTGGTTGCTTGCTTCTTCCACGCCGGGAGCACCTCGCCCGATACCGGTTGCGACGGCCACGGCAAGTTTTCCACGATTTAATCCGTTTTGATGCCGAAGCGAAAACAACCGTTCCAGGAAAGCCTTGGTAAAACCATCAACCATCCCGTAAGGTGAATATCCTCCAACTACGATTGCACCGGCGTGACGGACTTTAACAGATAGCTCCTGGAAATCGTCTTTTGGTTTACAGACATTGTCCTTTTTGCATCCAAGACAGGCGATGCAGGGTCGTACATTCATTTTGCTGAGTTTGATGAATTCAGAATGGAGGCCGCTACTTTCAAGAATGACCTTTATCAAACGATCCGTGTTGCTGTTTATAATTGGACTCCCGGAAATGCCAATAATTTGGGGTTGCATTTACTTCGCTCCTTATTGATTGGGTTTCATTTAGCTTCCTTATAGGAGCTAAAATCTTAAATATCTGTAGCAACTGTTACACAATAGAAAAAAACAAATGATGGGGTGGAGCGATTTGTTTAAATGAGTGCTAAGCTGTTTCCAAGGTTGGTAGAATAAGCCGTTTGTCCTCAAGGATAATTTTACCCGCTTTTTTCAGCGTTTTCATAGCACGGGTAATGCTGACCCGGTGGGCGCCGGTTAAAAAACTCAAATCTTCATGTGTTAAAGGAAACTGGATGATGGTCCCTTTCGGGCTTAAGTCTCCGTGTTCTTTGGCGACACTAATGAGGACGCGGTAAAGCCGGTCTTCAATGTTGGTAACGGCCAGGCTTCCCACCCGTCTTGTCAACCATGAGATTCGTTCACTAAGATTTTTAATGATCTGCAATCCGACCTTGGGATATTGGAGGACCAACGCTTCAAATTGACTTCGACTGAATCCACAAGTCAAAGTCTCCTCAAGGCAATACGCACTGACCGGGTACTGGCCTTCTTCCGCGAACATGTTTTCCCCGACAAAATCACCGGCCTTGCGGATATCAAGCGTCAGTTCATTGCCGTCTTCGAGTACCTTGGAAAGTTTGACACGGCCGCCCTTAATCAGGAACATTTCATTGGCGGGATCGCCCTGTAAAAACAATGCCTGGCCGGTGATCGATTTTTTTCTTAACGCCTCACCGCTGAGCGCTTCAAGCTCTTCCTGATCAAGATTCTGAAATACCCAAAGGTGGCCGAGACAGTTCGGAGATAGAGAAATGTTTTTACCGGCCATTTTTTCACATAAACAAGTCATAATATTCCCTTTTTCATCTGGGCAGCAACGAAACGGTTACATTCGGCAAATCGGCTTTAGCTGTTGGGCTTCGCCTATCGACTTCTACCGACATATGTCCCGCCAGCTCTCATGTCGTTTTTCATTTCCCTGTGAGATTTGATCATCACCCCATTTTATCTTCTCTATCTTATCGCCAACTGCTTGTCTGTAGCAACTGTTACAACAATTACAGAAGAAAATACTATTCTTCAATTTTATCGATTTTGACCCCCGTAAAGGATAGCTCGACATCCTTTAAAAGCACTTTGGCTTCATCGGCCTGGTCGGTTTTACCATTAGTTTTACAGGGTCTGCCAAAGACCGAACACACATAAAATTCTTCCCTTTGACTAAATAATTCTTTCCGGCATTGTCTAATAGCGATTTTAGAAAGGCTACATCTACCGAGTTGTAAGTTGTAGGCACAGCATAAAAGTGGTTAGACAGCGATTTGTAGGCCATTTCAACCAAATATGAATCTTTTCAAGGCACCTTGAATGGATTCCCTTTTCCAGTTTCCATATATGCCTTTAAACTACCCAGAAAATACCTCCAACCCGCGTGGCAGATGTCAAAACAAGCCAGTTGCGGCACCAAACCTTGATGGGTCAACGTCACCTTGCTTCCGATTTCATTTTCTTCAATTTCCCATTGAATGGTCGTGCCCTTCCACTCATCTTTTTTATTCAAATCGGCGAGGTCGTGATGGGCATCGATCACCGCCCAGTCGAGCGATTGATTGGGAATGGTTTGGGTTACCGTCATCGTCCATTTTGTACTTCCTTCAAAACGAACGATCAGCGCGTCTCCAGCGTTCGATGCGTTGTTCGACAGCGCCGTCCACCATCGGTCAATCTCTTCGGTAATGGCTTTGTAGATTTTTTCAGGGCTTGCGGAGATGATAATTACATTAACAGAGTCTTTAGCAGACATGCTTCATGCCCCTGGTCATTGTAAAGGAAATGTTTGACCACTATCGTTTATTACTTGCCAAAGATTTCAAGAATATCATTTTAATTCGACGCACGAAAAGCTGGATTAATTCCGTCCGTCACGCACCCTTTTTTAATGAATACGAATAATAACGACTCAGTTTGGCGGGCGACATCCCTAAATAGTATAACATGACCAATGTGGTATTCAGCAATTGCTGACGGACAATCCCATTTGCGTAAAATCGTCGTGCAGATGTGATCACCGGTTTTTGGACCTTTCGAAAACCACCCAATCTTCGAAGTTTTTTTTGAATGGCAATATCCTCCATTAGCGGTAAATCAGAAAAACCATCGATCTTATTAAATGTGCTCCGTTTCATAAATAAGCCTTGATCACCGTAAGTGAACAAGATGTGGTTAATTCGGCTGAAACAGCCCAAAACCTTGAGCATTGGCGAGGGTTTGTCGAAACGGAGTGAAAAAGAGCCGGCCACAATGCCGTCTTGCTCCAATGTTTCATTAATTAAGGACAACCCGCCTGATGGCAACACCGTGTCCGCATGAAGAAAGAGCAACGTGTCCCCGGTTGCAGCGTTTGCTCCCATATTCATCTGGAAGCCTCGCCCGGATCGTCTCGAGCCCAAACAGGCAACTTCCGGATACCTGCTAACAACGTCCATGGTTTTATCTTGGCTGCCCCCATCCACCACCACCACCTCATAGGGCTCGCGGTGTCCTTTGAGAAAGTCCAGGCATCGCCCAATCGTCAAGGCTTCATTTAATACGGGGATAATGATGGATATCATCAATTCAAACGTTATCGTTGCCTTGGTTTCTGATTTGTTTCACCATTTAATGGCTGCTATGGGGGGAAATGATCTTGGGTTCATCGTTAACAATGATCACCCGATCCCTTAGAGCACGCAGTATTTCAGGGAGATCTTTTTTCAAAGAACGTCTCACCAGCCATTGGGGAATAAAAAACCCCGGATCCAGATAAACGCTATAGCATACGACTGTCCGGGTATTGTCCATATTAGGATTCAACGACCAATGTCCCTCCATGTCCTTTAAATCGCCACCGGTTCGAACAAAATCGATC
>JAAUYD010202870.1_pt1 | contig 13228 bp, 14 predicted proteins | sample 7278101 | NCBI WGS metagenome assembly JAAUYD01 (sample SAMN14350128, study PRJNA611818) | marine sediment metagenome | isolation source: surface marine sediment (0.6m) | place: French Polynesia: Moorea | collected 2018-08
AATACGCTGAGTGGACGCCTCAGCGTATTCGCGGTGAGACCGCGGCATGCGCGTGTCGATGGTGGTGTGCTGGCCTTTTCGGGTGCTACGGCGATGGCTGGCAACACGCTTGCCGCGATGGAAGATCTCGACCGTATGAGCGCTCAGGCAGGCTTCCACTTCCTCCTTCACGAGTTGGTAGGGGACGGAGTAGTAGTGGCGCTCGATCTCGATGTGGTAGTCGATGCTGACGCGTGCGACCTTCCACGTGGCATAGGTGTAGGGCGTGCCCGGCAGCGGTGAGAGCGCGGGGCGATCGAGCTGCTCGAACAGCTCGCGGCGAGAGCCGGGAAGCTTCTTGAAGGGGCGGGCGTTCAGCGCCTCTAGCAGTTCGGCGATCGCCTCGTTGAGCGCGTCGAGGCTGAACAAGCGTTGGTGGCGAAGGCGCGCCAGGATCCAGCGCTCGACGACTTGCACACCCACTTCCGCTTTGGCCTTGTCCTGCGGCTTGGCCACACGCGCAGGCAGCACCGCCGTGCCGTAGTGGCTGGCCATATCGGCGTAGGTGCGGTTGAGCTGGGGTTCGTAGCGATGGGGCCGGGTGACGGCGCTCTTGAGGTTATCCGGGACAACGGTCTCGGGCACGCCGCCGAAGAAGTGCAAGGCGCGCTGGTGCGAACCGATCCAGTCGGGTAGCTGCTGTGTCCAGGTGGCTTCGGCGAAGGTGTAGTTGGAGGCGCCGAGGACGGCGACGAAGATCTGCGCTTGGCGCACCTCGCCGGTGGCGCGGTCGATGACCGGGACGGTGTGGCCGGCATAGTCGACGAACATCGTCTCGCCGGCCCGGTGGGTCTGGCGCATCACCAGGTCGACCTTGCCGGCCCAGGCGCGGTAGTGCTCGCAGAACCAGCTGTACTGGAAGCCCTCCGGGCAGGTGGCCTTGTACTCCTGCCACAGCAGCTGGAGCGTCACGCCCTTGCGCTTGAGTTCGTGATGGATGGTGGCGAAGTCCGGCAGTGGGCGCGCCTCGCTGGGCAGCGCTGGCGGGGGTGGGTAGAGGGCCCTCTCGAGGGCGGTGTCATCGAGTTCGGTCGGCCAGCCGATGCCGGCTTGGGCGGCGCGGCGCAGGCAGTCGCCGACGGTGCTCTTACCGGTACCCAGGCTCTGGGCGATGGCGCGTTGGCTGTGGCCGGCGGCACGCAGCCGCAGGACGTCTCGGATCTTGTGCATGGACAACCTCGCTGTCGCCACCCTGGTCTCCTCCTAAGTGGTTGAAGGAGCGAAGGGTAGCGGGCTGATCGTCCTGCGCCGCTGGGCGCCTCCCTAGCCTTCCGTCAGGTGGCCGGGATGGCGTGGAATGGGTGGCCGGGATGCCGTGGAACGGGTGGCCGGGATGCCATGGAATGGCTGGCCGGGATGGTCTGGAATACGCAGACACCTGCCTGTTGAGGGTGTCGAACTGTGTGATTGATGAAGGAGGGCCCTTCGGTGCCGGCGATCGGAAGCGGGTACCAAACCACTGCAAGCTGCGGTCGTAAAGAGCGGCGGTAGTGAGCGTTGCAGAAAAGGCAAGGCCAAGTAGCCTGTCAGGTGAGATCAGGGAAGGCGAGCGTAAGCGAACCACTGTTGACGTGTCGAAATGCTCTGGATGAGGTCAGAACCAGGGGGGAGTGACGACCCTGGGATGAGTATGGACGGAGTTCCGAAGTCCGGTCCATGCGGCCTCCGGCGTAAAGGTGGCGCGATCCCTGATCAGGCGATCACACGGAACTGGAGAACCTGTCGTTCCGATGTAAAGGGAGCGATTCAAGCGGATCCACCCCGCAAGGATCTGAGTACCGATGCGGAGCACAGGGGCGGAGCAGTCCGTAGTAGTGATGAAGGTGCTGTAATGGCGCTGGAGCGAAGGGGCTGCGGTGTTCAGCCTCGCTGTCGTGTCAACCGCCCTTGGGTGGGAGGAACGCGGTGGTAGGGGCAAAGCCGTTCAACATTGAGAAGCGGGAAGTGTGGGAGGCGTTCAAAAGAGTGAAGGCCAACCGAGGTTCCGCTGGCGTAGACGGACAGACGATCGAGGCGTTTGAAGGGTCGCTTACAGCGAACCTCTACAAACTCTGGAACCGCCTGTCCTCGGGTAGCTATCATCCTCATGCGGTACGTCGAGTGAGCATCCCGAAGGTGGATGGCGGACAGCGACCGTTGGGTATTCCGACGGTGGCCGATCGCATCGCCCAAGAGACGGCTCGTCGCCATCTCGAGCCGCTGGTGGAACCTCACTTCCACCAGGACTCGTATGGCTATCGCCCCGAGAAGTCAGCCCACGACGCGCTCCGGCGAGCCCGGGAGCGTTGTTGGCGGTACGACTGGGTGGTGGATATCGACATCAAAGGGTTCTTCGACAATCTCGATCATGGGCTGCTGCTCAAGGCAGTCCGTCGTCATACGGACTGTGCATGGGTGCTGCTGTACATCGAGCGTTGGCTGAAGGCGCCGGTGCGGCTTGAGGATGGCACGGAGGTGGCGAGAGATCGAGGCGTGCCCCAAGGCGGCGTGATCAGCCCCTTGTTGGCGAACCTGTACCTGCACTACGTGTTTGATGCGTGGATGTCGCGGTATCGGTCAGGAGTGCCGTTTGAGCGGTATGCGGACGATATCGTGCTTCATTGCCGGAAACGGGTCAGTGCTGAGCGGGTGCTGGAGTTGCTTCGTGAGCGATTCGCGCAATGCGGACTGGAGTTACACCCGGAGAAGACGAAGATCGTCTACTGCCGGGACAGTCGTCGCGGCGGCACGCACGCGAACACCTCGTTCGATTTCCTCGGATACACCTTTCGTCCTCGCTTGGCGGCGTGGAAGGACGGTCGCTTTGGCGTGTCGTTTCTTCCGGCGGCGAGCGGGAGAGGCTTGAAGCAGGTCCGCCAGAGGATTCGCGGGTGGCAACTGCCGCGCCGGACGGATCGCTCGCTGTGGGATCTGGCCCGGGAGTTCAATCGCGTGATCCGTGGTTGGATCGGCTACTACGGCGAATTCTATCGATCGGCGTTACGGCCGACGCTATGGCAGATCGATCATTTCCTGGTACGGTGGGTTCGACGAAAGTTCAAGCGTCTGCGGGATCGCCCGCGAGGTGCTTGGTCTTGGCTGCGTCGGATGGCTCGGACGACACCGAGCTGATTTGCTCACTGGCGCTTCACGATGGGGACGTGCTGAATGCTTGGAGCCGTATGAGTTGAGAGACTCACGTACGGTTTTGGGAGAGCGTGGGGGTGAGATTCCCCTGCGCTACTCGCCTGACCGAGCACTGCTCCGGCTGTCACTAGAACGGCCAAGCAGGTGCGTTTATCGACCTCAAGAGTAGCGATCAAAAACTGCCGAAAGTAGTTTCTTTTCGACGGCTAGCGGCGGTGGAATTCTATCGTCACCGATTAGTTGCGTTAGCTCACGTTTGGCCCTTCGTGCGTCAAGGCCAATACTAAGCCTGAAAGCCAGTACTAGCGCTAGGGGAAGGGGCGCATTCCTTGCCCGCAAGACCACCTCCAGCTTTCGGATGCCATCCTCCCAGTCCCCGGTCAATAGCTCAAGCGCTCCCGGCGCCTTCGCCGCCTCGTATCCGACTAGGGTTCTAATCGCTGAGTGGGCAAAGACGCCGAGCAGGTACTGTTCGACGAGCCGGCGTTCATACAGGTCCGGTGAGTCCATCGAGAGCGCTGAATCACTCCGTTGTATAATGGACTTGCACTTGTTTAGGTGCTCCGCAGAACGAGATACGCTCATCTCGATAATCATCGAGACGGATTCTCTTAAGCTGTGCCCCCCTGGCACCCACAGCACCAACGCAAGAAATTGCTCCAAAGCGCAACCTTCAGTGGCGCAGCGAAAGCTGCCGAATTGGCTCGATGGCACTCTAACACTCTTCTTGAGAAGAGCTTCGGCAGATTGGTGCATCGAGAGCGCCTGTCTTACTTCAGAGTCTGATGCCACGTCAACTAGAGCACCAAGGCGATATCGCGCAGCTAGCGCTGATAGGTAGGCCGCTTCACGCTTAACTGACCCTTCCTGCCCTGGCGCAGCGTCGTCAAGGTGTTGGGCATTGGATGTAGTAACGGCCATGCGCTCGGCTTGGCGCCACTGACCTGTTCGAATAAATATAACGACCGACGCGAGAAGAAGGTCAGCGATACTCGCATGATCAACCGCAGTGAGCGGGATGGTGTTCGTCATGTCCTCCTTTACGGAAGTGGCGTGAAGGAAGGCCCACCCTGCCTCGGCAGATCCTACGGGCCTTTCTACGCATATTGGTACGTGCTGCCCGAAGCGTTCAGATAGCTCGCCACTCAGGGCGCTCCTTAGGCACGCCTCCGCGATAGGAACCAACACCCGAACAGCGGATTCACTTACGCGAGTTACGATCGCTTCTATGTACTTCCGGAACTCTCTTTCCTGGAGTTCGCTATCCCCGTGAGTTCGCTCAAATAGAGCTATCTGCTCAGAGTCCAATCTGTTGATAAGTTGTTTTCTTGCGTGCCCCACGAGCATCCGTTCCGCTCGGTTCCACCGCTCGCCAAAAGGAACCAGTTCTGCGTATAGCTCAGAAGCGCTTATTCCGCTCGCGCCAAGCAGTTCTTCAAGCTTGCTGGATTGATAGGGTAGCGTGACCGGTCGATTGTCTAGTACAGCGGATAACCGAACCGGAAGAAGCGCAATCTCTGCGTACCGCTGAATAGAAAGGAATAGCGCCCTGCCCTCTCGTGCCAAAGGCATTTCGGAGCCGAAGCGAAACAAAGGGCTGTACTGGCGTATCCTTCGCAACAAGAATGGTTGCTCAGTTTTCCATTCTCGCTCATTGAAACGCGTGCCGTAGGCGCGCGTTAGAGCCCGATCACCAGTTACGAAAACCACTTGAAGTTGCGCTGATCCATTCGAATTGCCGAGCGTTTCACTAAGCCAGGCGACGTAGGCAAGACTCCTCGCATCGTTCCAGATAGCGCGGGGGGCGCGAGGAGTGCGGGCAAACTCCCGCGACCGCAGCTCGCGCTGAAGTCGTACTGCCCAATCCTCCGCATTCCGCGATATTTGAGCTTTGTCCCGTTCAGTTGGTCGGTACTCCTCCGGGCCGGGTAGAACTCGCAGCCTCCGCCTGAATTCCTCGGAGATAAGGCGGCCGACTTGTTGCAGCGGTTCCGTCAACTCATCGGTTGCCAACTCAAGCGTAGCCAACCGATTCACAGAGAACGTCCGGAGGAAATCTTGATCATAGCCGTAAGCTTCTAGGCTCCTCACATCGTCAGCGAGCATTCGATCTACCGGCGCATCCCGACCGGACTTCTCGGCTGGAGTCCCGTGCTTCGTCTCATCCATCCAAACCCGTAGTTTGGACATCAGCGAGTCATGCGCGCTAGCTTCCCCAAGGGCGCGGCTCCCTTGAACCAACCAATCGCCAAGTCGATCCAGGAACTCTGAATGGTGCCACTCGGTAACATAGACTGCTCCTCCTTGCTGCCCTGGGAGATCGCCGGATAGGAGATCTTCGCCCGTGACTAGGGCGCTTTGAAGTGCAGTCTGCCGAACCGAGTCTACATTCGATAAACTGTCTGCCGTAAACAGGACCTGCCGCCAGTGTTGATATGGTGCAATGAAGAGCTCAAATACGTTCTGATCAAATACGTAGAGGATCGTCGCGCCGCGAGCAGCCCATCTCCTATCGTGCTCGTGCATATCGATGTCATGCGAGAGTTCGAGAAGCGACTCTACGCTTTGTTTCGTCAGGTCTTGCTTATTCATGGCAGCTGTATCAGCATCTTGGGCCGTGGTTCCGGAGCTAGACGGTCAGCCGAAATCTGCGCTTAGCGCAGGCACATAGCAACCGGAGCATCAAGCTCCGTGCCTGAGCCCCGGGGTGAGCAAGGCTGCAGCTAGGCGTTAGTGAGGTCCCGCAATAGTCGCTGAAATCGGTCCTCATATTGGTGCAGATCGCGGAAGTCACCAATGTGCCGATTCCGCCGGATCAGTGTTGCCCAGTCGTAAGGGCACTCCTCGATAGCATCGTCTAAACGTATAGGGAACAAGACCATTCGTCGCTCTTTCTCCTCCTTGCGCAGGGCTTGGCGAACTTCATGCTCCACCCAGCCGCTTTGGACCGAATCGGAAGACAGTACTAGCAGTAGCTTATCCTGCCCCTGGATGCCGATCCCGATAGCCTCATCTATGCGGTCACCGATTTTGATGTCTTCTGGCGCGTACCAGCACTGAACGCCAGCTCGTCGCAGGTCGCCATACAACCGCGTAGTGAAACTCTCGTCTCGATGCGAATAGCTGATAAAGCAGGACGCGTACTCAATTGCTGACGGCGAGAATAGACTGGGCAGGTAGTCGATCTCCGCGTCAGTTAGCCCGACGGCTCTCAAGAATCCCCTAGGGAGACTCCGCGAGACTCGAAGCGTTCTGTGGTCCACTATGCAGTCGCCTCCGGGGCGGACCATCTCGAGTCCACGAGCATCGGTGAGATCGATATTTATGAACCTTGTAGTCGAAACAAAAGCAGCAGAGAACTCGCATCTATGCTGGGTACACGAATAGAAGTTAGCATGATCCAAAACTGCCCCAGTCAGGTCAACATCAATCAGTTCACTGAAGCTGAAGTCGACGTGCCTTAAGGCGGCGCCGCCGAGGGAGGTTCCGGCTAGGTTGGCGCGGGAGAGTGAAGCGTGCTCCAGGCGAGCCTCGGTGAGCCTTGCTCTGCTTAGGTTAGCGGCGGCGAGGCTCGCGCCGCGAAGTCGGGCCCCAACAAGATCGACGCCCGCAAGGTTGGCGCCAGCGAGATCGACTCCTTCGAGATCCGCTCCACGTAAGCTGGGTGGCGAGCCTGGGAACCCCTTGCGCCACTCGTTCCAGTCAGCGCCCCCTCGCCGAAGACGAGATACAGCTACTTGGTTTGCCAAAGACATGCACCTATGGAAATGGTTGAGTAATTATCCGGCACCCCGCCCTGAATCAACGGATTAGGGCGGGCACCGCGGTCTCCGGTAGATTGTTAGTTACCACACAAACAGTCTGCTAGGAGATCACCCGATGACCGCAAAGACAGAGAGTACCAAGCGCAAGCTCTCGCTGCTGCAGTTGGGCGAGGAACTCGGCAACGTCTCGAAGGCCTGCAAGATCATGGGCTACCACCGAGACACCGTCTACGAGGTCCGCCGCGCCTTCCAGGTCGGCGGCGAGGCTGCCCTGGTTGAAGCGGCGAGGCCTAAGGAACTCCGCCTTAACCGGGTCGCTCCCGAGATCGAGGAACAGATCCTGGCGATGGCCCTGGAGCAACCTACCTACGGCGCTCAGCGCGGCGCCAACGAGCTGCGCCTGCGAGGCGTCGATGTCAGCCCCTCCGGCGTTCGAGGCGTCTGGCTGCGCCACGAACTCGAGACTATCACCCTCGGCGATGGCCAAGGGCGCGGCGGACGGGCGAGCTAAGTAGCGCCGACGAGCCGAGGCGGTGGCTGAGCCGATTGACTGGTGGGTGTCTCAGCCCGATGCGGGCCGCAACCTTGCGGCACTGCACTAGTGGCTGGTCGCCGAGCACGACTACGCGGGTAGCTTGCGCTCGGTGCAGCGCTACGTCGCCGAGCACTACCCAGCACCACCGCGGCTGGCACGGCGGCGCGTCGAGACGCCCCCTGGCGCCCAAGCGCAGGTGGACTGGGGTACCTTCCCCCGGGTGAGCGTCGGCGGCGAGCGGATCACGCTACATACCTTCCACATGGTGCTGTCGCACTCGCGGATGAGCGCGGTGGTGTGGGCGACTGATCAACGCCAGCTGAGCTGGCTGGCGTGTCACAACCGGGCGTTCGAGCGGCTCGGCGGCATTCCTGCAGTGGTCACCGGACATTGGAGACTGACCCACTTCGGACAAAACTATTGACCCACCTCTGTTCCACTAGGGCCGTCCAGTTGAGGAGGCGGCCCGATGCTGACAGAGGAGTCGATCATGGAGATCAAGATCATGTCGCGTCGCGGCATGTCGCTTCGGGCGATCGCGAGAGAGCTGGGCATCTCTCGCAACACGGTCCGCAAGTACCTGCGAGGCGAAGCGGTGAAGTCACCGTCGGGCCGCGGCCCAGGGCGCCCACGCAAGCTAGCGCCCTACGAGGACTGGCTGCGACAGCGAGTTGAGGCTGCACACCCGATCCAGCTGCCGGCGACGGTGCTGCACCGGGAGGTGGCAGCGATGGGCTTCGACGGCTGCCAACGCACGGTGCGCCGCTTCGTCGCCAGTCTGGCGCCGCCGCCACCGCCGCCCGAGCCGGTGCAGCGCTTCGAGACGGCGCCAGGGCATCAGGCGCAGATGGACTTGGGCGAGTACCGCCTGGGCGATCGCAAGGTCTACGCCTTCGTCGGGGTGCTGTGCTACAGCCGCCTGATGTACCTGGAGTACGTCGACAAGACCAGGGCGGAAGTGCTGGTGGCTTGCCACCGTCGGATGTTCCAAGCCTTCGGTGGCGTGCCCCGCGAGGTGCTCTACGACAACATGAAGACGGTGGTCACGCATCGTGATGCCTACGGTCGTGGTCGGCATCGCTTCCACGATGGGATCTGGAGCCTCGCTGGCGATTACGGCTATCGACCCCGACTATGCCGCCCGTACCGGCCGCAGACCAAGGGCAAGGTGGAACGGGCGGTCGACTATGCGGCCACCAGCTTCTTCCACCCACTGGTCACGCGCTTGGCATTGGAGGATCGCGTCCCTTCGCTCGACGAGCTCAATGCCGAAGCCGCGCTCTGGCTCGGCGCGGTCGCTAACGTGCGCATCCATGGCACCACTGGCGAGCAGCCGATCGCGCGACTACCTGAAGATCAGGCAGCAATGTCGCCTTACACCGCCATTGATGCCACACCGGTAGATGAGCGTCAGGCGAGTTGGCCTCGCTACCCGCTGCAGCGCTCCCCGCGCGCCTACGACGCCATCCTGCAGGAGGCGCACTCATGAGTGAACGGATCGATACGCTGTGTGCGGAGCTCTCTCTCAGTGCCGTTGCCAACCACTACGCCACACTCGCCGATGAGGCAGTGAAGAAGAAGCGCTCGTACGTCGAGTACCTCGAGCAGGTGCTGGAGGGCGAGGCTGCTCTACGTTCCGCACGCAGTCGCGAGATGATGGTGCGCCTGGCGACCTTCCCGACCATCAAGACGCTTGAGCAGTTCGACTTCCGACGCCGCTCCTGGCGTCCCGAAGAACCGCGTGCAGGAACTCTCCGGCTTGGCTTTCGTCGAGCGGCGCGAGAACGTGATCCTGCTTGGCCCCAGCGGCGTCGGCAAGAGCCACCTGGCCATCGCACTCGGTATGCGGGCCGCGGAACGCGGCTACAAGGTGCGCTTCGATCAGTACCTGCGCCGAGCGATCCTCGGGCCACGTCTTCTCATCCTCGACGAGATCGGCTACCTGCCGTTGAGGAAGGACCAGGCGGATCTGTTCTTCCAGGTCGTGGCCAAACGGTACGAGCACGGATCGGTGATCTTGACCTCGAACCTGTCCTTCGGGGACTGGGAGGAGACCTTCGATGGCAACGCGGCGTTGACCAGCGCGATGCTTGACCGGTTACTGCATCACGCTCACGTCATCCAGATCCGCGGTGACAGCTACCGGCTGCGGCACGCCCGGCAGAGTGGACTGATAGGAGGCAAATCAGACTAAGCAAGATCTGTTCCACCCCACAGGGGTGGGTCAGGAATATTGTCCGCTGGGTGGGTCAAATAGTTTTGTCCGTTGACACCAGCGCCGCCGCCAGCTCTGGACGATGGCCGGGAACCGCTGGCCCCATTCGCCCTGCTCGAAGGCGTCCAGGGCCTCAGCGCTGGGAGCGGAGTAGACCGACCGTAGGGCCGACGCCACCTTCTTGCGCTCCTTCCACAAAGCGAACTGCATCGAGTAGCGGATCAGGTGGACGATGCAGGTCCGGACGACCGTCTCAGGGAAGACGCCCGTGATAGCCTCTGGGAGTTTGGAGCGATACGGGAGCCTGGCGGCATAATGGAGAGGCGCGTAGACGGCTTGAGAGGCGATCTTGGGGCGCATAGTCGCAATCGGGGGCATCGCACGCCGCTATCGCCCTGCTCCGGTCGGAATGGAGGATCGCGGCGCCGGAGCGGCAAGCGGCTGGATTGCCTGGCATTCACCGCGCTTTTTCTACAGTCTCGTTAAGCCGCGAGACAGTCGCTTGAGGTCTGGGAGCGACTAGACGGGACCATACTGTTCCTGCAAGTCCTAACTTCTGCATCCCGGAGAAGTGCGGACGTGCGCACCGTCTGGATGCCAATGGACCTCAAAGAACCTATGTAGGAGTCTGCTATGACAGTCGTGATCTCTTACCGCCGCTCGGATTCCGAGCATGTCGTAGGGCGCATGTATGACCGGTTAGCCGCGGAGTTCCCGCCGGACAGCATCTTCAGGGATGTCGATTGCATATCCGTTGGGGAGAGCTTCCTCACGAGAATCCAGTATGAAATTTGCAGTGCAACTGCTGTGTTGGCGGTGATTGGTCCTACATGGGCTAGCTGTGCTGATGAACGTGGTCGTAAGAGGCTCAGCAACCCTCGTGATCCGGTACGCCTCGAGTTGGAGACTGCCATTGATGCCGGCAAGACCCCACTGCCGGTGCTTGTCAGTGGTGCCCGCATGCCAGGAGCATCGGAACTGCCCGCTGAGTTGGAACCCATACGCGAACGTAACGGTCAGATCGTTCGGTCTGATCCGGGTTTCCACGAGGACATGACACAGCTCATTGCCTTCCTCAAAGAAGAGCTACCGGCGAATTTGACTGGGCCTCAGCAGCTACTCAATACAGAAGTGCTTCGGCAGCTTCTGGAAGCTGCTCATGGTTGGTACAACGAGGTTGTGGTGACTATAGGGCAGCTTCATACAGCGCGTTCCAGGGAGGAGGTGCGTTCCTTGCGGTTTGTGTATGTTCATAGCCGTAAGTTTCTACCCACGCTCGTAACGGCTCAGAGGCTGCTCCATGAGGGTGATGAAGCCTCAGGTCTTACACGGGCCGTTGATGGCTTTCTTGGATTGCTAACGGTAAGGGCTACGAGGGGGTGCTGCTGTCTGGTCTGTTTCGATTTCGCGGAACCGAGCGGGTCAAGCCGGTGGCTTGAGGTCTTGCAAGAGTCGTTGCAAAAGATTAGCGATCTGACCACAGCTGAGTTGCGTACAAGAAGTTCAGCTGGGCGCCGTCCCACGCGCGACTTAACCCACCGCAGCAGCTAACGCTTGACGCGGAGTCCACTCCGGCTTCCGCCATAGCGGAACCCGCCTCAAGCGCATCTGTGCTAGAGCGTTTAGGCGCCGCCACTGAGAGCGAAATGCGAAATGGGGGGTCATAGACCAGACATTCCCGCGGCCATGAAGCGCGGGTACGCCAGCGGTCAGGCTTCTCCTGCGTGATCTGTGACTGCCCCGCGTACCAACGACGCCACCCCATAAATGAGTAGCGCTATTATCTAGAGTCTGGCCCATCAAGGAGAGGCTAGGCATGAAGAAGCGCTACAGCGAAGAGCAGATCATTGGCTTCCTGAAGGAAGCGGAGACAGGGATTTCGGTGAAGGACCTCTGTCGTCGCCACGGGTTCTCGGAGGCGAGCTTCTATCTCTGGCGAAGCAAGTTCGGCGGGATGGATGTCTCCGACGCGAAGCGGCTGAAGGCGTTGGAGGCTGAGAACGCGCGTCTGAAGAAGCTGCTCGCTGAATCGATGCTCGAGAACGAGGTCACGCGCGAGGCCTTGCGAAAAAAGTGGTAGCCGCATCCGCTAGCCGGGACGTAGTGCAGTGGATGCGAGAGAAGGGCCTGTCGGAGCGACGAGCGCTTCGCATAGTGAAGATGAGCGCGAGTTCGCTGCGCTACGAGCCCCGACCCGATCGCAACGTACAGCTGCGCGAGCAGATCATGGCCCTGGCGCAGCGCCATCGTCGGTACGGTGCCGGGATGATCTACCTGAAGCTGCGCCAAGCTGGTGAGCAGGTCAATCACAAACGCGTGGAACGTCTCTACGCCGAGCAGGAGCTGCAGATCAAGCGCAGGCGCCGAAAGAAGGTGCCAATCGCTGATCGTCAGCCGCTTGAGCGGCCAACGAACGTGAACGACGTGTGGTCGATCGACTTCGTGTTCGACCGCGTCGCTAGCGGACGCAGGCTCAAGATCCCAGGCATCGTCGACGATGGTACGCATGAAGCGGTGGCCACGCACCGGGACTACGCGATGGGAGGCGATCACCTTGTCCGCGTGCTTGATCGTATCTGCGCAGAGCGTGGTTACCCGCGAATCATACGCAGCGACAACGCCAAGGAGTTTACCGGCAGAGCGATGTTGACTTGGGCGCATGCCCACGGTGTGAAGCTGCGTCTGATCGAGCCAGGCAAACCCAACCAGAATGCTTACGTGGAGTCATTCAACGGTCGCTTCCGGGACGAGTGTCTGAACGAGCACTGGTTCGTCAACCTGACCCACGCTCGAGCGGTCATCGAAGCCTGGCGACGTGAGTACAACGAGGAACGACCCAAGAGGGGACTGGGTGGCCTGACACCCTCACAGTACGCCAGGCAGCTGGCGAAGAAATCGGATAGATTAACTGCCGGACCTCTAGGTCAGAGTGCTACTCACTAGGGGGTGACGTCGGGGCCAGGCCAGCTCTGGGTTGGCGACATCACGTATCTGAAGGTAGGGGCGCACTGGCGCTACCTTGCGATTGTGATGGACCGCTACTCGCGGCGTGTCCTGGGCTGGTCGCTAGGGCGGAGTCGCAACTCGGAGCTTACGCGTCGAGCGCTGCGAATGGCGCTCCGCCATCAGCAACCGGCCAGGGGAGCCGTGTTCCACAGCGATCGCGGCACGGAGTACTGTGGGGCAGAGTATCGGAAGGCGTTGGCAAAGGCGAAGATCGGTCAGAATGTCAACCGCTCTGGGAACCTGACCGACAACGCGCACATGAAATCATGGAACAAGACGCTGAAGACGGATATGTGCCAGGGCGTGACGTACCGAGATGACAGTCACTTGCGCAGTGCGATCCGTTCGTACGTGGAGTTCTACAACGAGGAGAGGCTACACTCGGCGTTGGGCTACCGATCGCCGGTGGAGTACGAGGGTGCAGCAGCAGTTAACTAGCAGCCCGTTGAAAATTGGTTACGCGGCATGAGCTTGACCGGCGCACACCAGGCAAACGGTGACTGGTATCGACCATCGCCGCGGATGATCGACCCAACTGATCGG
>JAAUYD010038779.1_pt1 | contig 13227 bp, 9 predicted proteins | sample 7278101 | NCBI WGS metagenome assembly JAAUYD01 (sample SAMN14350128, study PRJNA611818) | marine sediment metagenome | isolation source: surface marine sediment (0.6m) | place: French Polynesia: Moorea | collected 2018-08
CCTACCGGCTGTGTGCCACGGGTCCTGACGGCGCGACATGGGAGTGCGACGACCCCTACCGGTTCGGCCCGGTTCTGGGAGAGATGGACGAATACCTGCTGAGCGAGGGCACGCATCAGCGGCTCTGGCACGCGCTCGGGGCCCATGTGATGACCCATGAAGATGCCGATGGCACCCATTTCGCGGTCTGGGCGCCGAATGCAATGCGTGTCTCTGTTGTCGGCGATTTCAACCACTGGGACGGTCGGCGTCACCAGATGCGGCGGCGTGGGGTGACCGGGGTCTGGGAGATCTTTCTGCCGGGTGTCGGTGACGGCGCGGCCTATCGCTATGAGATCATGGGGGCCGACGGCACGCTCCAGCCCCTGAAGGCCGATCCGGTGGGCTTTGGCTCGGAACATCCGCCGCAGAACGCTTCGGTCGTGCGCGACATCGGCGGCTATGGCTGGTCGGACGGGGCATGGATGGACGGCCGCGCCGCTCAAAATGCCCGCGACGCGCCGCTTTCGATTTACGAAGTGCATCTGGGGTCCTGGCGGCGACGCTATGACGAGGGCGGGCGGCCGCTGAGCTACCGCGAAGCGGCGGTCGAGCTTGTCGACTATGCCGCGGACATGGGGTTCACCCATCTGGAGCTTCTGCCTGTGTCCGAGTTCCCCTTCGATGGGTCATGGGGTTATCAGCCTGTGGGCATGTTCGCGCCCACGATCCGGTTCGGACCGCCGCACGAGTTCCGTGACCTCGTGAACGCCGCGCACCAGAAAGGGATCGGCGTTCTTCTGGATTGGGTGCCCGGCCACTTCCCGACCGACCCCCACGGGCTTGGCCGGTTCGATGGCACCGCGCTTTACGAACATGCCGATCCACGTGAGGGGTTTCACCAGGACTGGAACACGCTGATCTACAATTATGGCCGGGCGGAGGTTGCGAATTACCTGGTGTCGAACGCGCTGTACTGGCTGGAGGAATACCACGCCGACGGGCTGCGCGTGGATGCCGTGGCCTCCATGCTCTACCGCGACTATTCGCGCGCCGATGGCGAATGGGTGCCAAACCGCGATGGCGGACGGGAAAACTACGAAGCGATCGCCATGCTTCAGCAGATGAACGCGGCCACCTATGGCGCCCATCCCGGCATCATGACGGTGGCCGAGGAATCGACGGCCTTTCCCGGTGTCTCTGCGCCCGTCGATGCAGGCGGGCTGGGCTTTGGGTTCAAGTGGAACATGGGCTGGATGAACGACACGCTGTCCTACATCGAAAAGGACCCGGTCTATCGCAAGTACCACCACGACCAGATGACCTTTGGCATCCATTATGCCTTCACCGAAAACTTCATCCTGCCGATCAGCCATGACGAGGTGGTCCACGGCAAGGGCTCGATGCTGGCGAAGATGCCCGGAAACGAATGGGAGAAGTTCGCGAACCTGCGCGCCTATTACGCGTTTATGTGGGGGCATCCGGGCAAGAAGCTGTTGTTCATGGGCCAGGAATTCGCGCAAAGCGCGGAATGGAGCCATGACGGGCAAATCGATTGGGATGCAAGCCACCGGCCCCCCCATCAGGGCGTTCAAGCGCTGGTCCGGGACCTCAACCGCATCTACCGCGAAACCCCGTCGATGTACCGCAAAGACGCCATGCCGGACGGGTTCCAGTGGATCGATGGTGGCGACGCCGAACACTCAACGCTGTCCTGGCTGCGCTGGGGCGAGGCGGGCGACGCACCGGTTGCCGTGATCTCGAACTTCACGCCGGTCGAACGGGCGGATTTCCGTGTGGGCCTGCCGCGGGACGGGCAGTGGGACGAGGTGATCAACACCGATGCCGGCATCTATGGCGGGGCAAATCGCGGGAATATGGGCGGCGTGACGGCGGGTCCCGAAGGCTGGCAGGGCCAGCCCTTCCACGCGACCCTAACCCTGCCGCCCTTGTCGACGATCATCCTGCGGCACAAGAAATGATATCGCCCGCCGCGTTCTGTGCGTAGAACGGGGCCTGGACGGGAACTGGGGAGGACCCAATGCAGACCTACTCAAAAAGGCTATCGAGCCGCGCGATGGCCTTTGTCCTCGCCGGGGGCCGTGGATCGCGGCTGAAGGAGTTGACGGACAGGCGCGTGAAACCGGCGGTCTATTTCGGCGGCAAGACCCGCATCATCGATTTCGCGCTGTCGAACGCACTGAATTCGGGCATCCGGAGGATGTCGATCGCCACGCAGTACAAGGCGCATTCGCTGATCCGCCACTGCCAGCGGGGCTGGAACTTCTTTCGCGCCGAACGCAACGAATACCTCGATATCCTGCCCGCCTCGCAGCGGGTGGACGAAAACAAGTGGTATGTGGGCACGGCCGATGCGGTGACCCAAAACATCGATATCGTCGACAGCTATGACGTGGATTACATCCTGATCCTTGCGGGCGACCACATCTACAAGATGGATTACGAGATCATGCTCCAGCATCATGTCGAGGCCGGGGCCGACGTGACCGTGGGCTGCCTGACCGTTCCGCGCGAGGAGGCGACGGCCTTCGGCGTCATGGCGACGGATGCCAGCGGGCAGATCACTTCGTTTCTGGAAAAGCCCGCCGATCCGCCTGGTACGCCCGAAGACCCGACCAAGGCGCTCGCGTCGATGGGGATCTACGTCTTCAACTGGAAGTTCCTGCGTGAGCTGCTTCTGGCGGATGCCGAGAACGCGGCATCGAGCCATGATTTCGGAAGCGACCTGATTCCGGACATCGTCAAGAACGGCAAGGCCGTGGCCCACCGGTTCGACGAAAGCTGTGTGCGCCACAAGCCCGAGGCCCCGGCCTATTGGCGCGATGTCGGCACGGTGGACGCATACTGGAAGGCGAATATCGACCTTACCGATTTCGACCCCGACCTTGATCTCTGGGACACGAACTGGCCGATCTGGACCTATTCCGAAAGCGTCCCGCCCGCGAAATTCATTCACGACCAGGAGGATCGGCGCGGATCGGCGGTGTCGTCGCTTGTCTCGGGCGGCTGCATCGTGTCGGGCACCAATATCCGCAACTCGCTTCTGTTCACCCAGGTCCATACGAATTCCTATGCCACGCTCGATCACTGCGTCGTGCTGCCCTACGTCAATGTCGCCCGAAAGGCCCGGCTGAAGAACTGCGTGATCGACCGGGGCGCCCAGATCCCGAATGGGCTGGTGGTGGGCGAGGACCCCGAAGAGGACGCCCGCTGGTTCCGCGTCACAGACGGCGGGGTCACGCTGATCACGCACGCCATGCTCGACGCGCGGGACGCCGCGCTGTGAGACGTGCGCTTTCGGTCGCTTCCGAATGCGCGCCCTTCGTCAAGACGGGCGGGCTGGCGGATGTGGCCGGGGCGCTGCCGGGCGCGCTGGCAGGACAGGGATGGGACCTAAGGACGCTGCTCCCGGCCTACCCAAAGGTGTCGGATGCGCTGGGCAAGGGCCGCAAGGTCCTGAATGAGGATGATCTGTTCGGCGGCCCGGCCAGCCTGCGGCAGGTCAAGGCCGATGGGATCACGCTTTATCTGCTGGATGCCCCGCATCTTTTTGACCGCGCGGGCGGGCCATACCTTGACGCAGCGGGTAAGGACTGGCCGGACAACCCGCGCCGCTTTGCCGCGCTGTCCTGGATGGCCGCGCGGATCGGGATGGAAGGCGCAGGCAAGTGGCGGCCCGAGGTGATCCACGCCCATGACTGGCAGGCGGGCTTCACGCCGGTCTACCTGTCGGGAATGGGCGAGGGTCGGCCGGGCACGATCCTGACCATCCACAACATGGCGTTCCACGGGCTGGCTCCGGCGGCCGACCGCGCCGCGCTGCGCCTGCCGGCCTCCGGTTTCGGGCCTGATGGGTTCGAATTCTGGGAGAAGGTCTCGGCGCTGAAGGCGGGGCTTGTCTGGTCCGACAGGATCACCACGGTTTCGCCCTCCTATGCGCGCGAACTTCTGACGCCCGAGTTTGGCGCGGGGCTTGATGGGCTGATGCGGGCGCGCTCGGACAGCCTGTCCGGCATTCTCAACGGGATCGACACCGGCATCTGGAACCCCGGGTCGGACCCCGAGATCGAGAATTACAAGAGCCCCGGAGGCAAGAAACGCGCTAAAGCCGCGCTTCGGGCCGAGTTCGGGCTGCCCGCGGCCGACGGTCCTCTTTGCGTCGTCGTCTCGCGGCTGTCGGACCAGAAGGGGCTGGATATCCTGTTGGAGGCACTGCCGGCGCTCACGGACCGGGGCGGGCAACTGGCGTTACTGGGATCGGGCGATCCGACACTAGAGGCGCGCTACCGCAAGGCCGCGGATCATCCGAACGTCGCGGTCCGCGTGGGCTATGACGAAGCATTGTCCCATCGCCTGATCGCAGGCGGCGACGCGATCCTTGTGCCCTCGCGGTTCGAGCCCTGCGGGCTGACCCAGCTTTACGGCCTGCGCTACGGGACCGTGCCGATCGTGGCCTATACAGGCGGGCTGATCGATACGGTGATCCATGCTTCGCCCATGGCGCTGCGGTCGGGCGTGGCGACAGGCCTTCAGTTCCACCCCGTGACCGCGCATGCACTGGCGGGTGCGCTGATGGATGCGGTTGCGCTCTACAAGTCGCCCGGCGTCTGGTCCGCGCTGCAGAAAAACGGCATGCGCCAGGATGTCGGGTGGGAGGCGACCGCCCCCGCCTATGCGCGCCTCTATGACGAGGTGGCGCGCAGTTAATGCAGGACAGGCTTTCGATATCCGCCGGACGCGCCGCCCCCCTTGGCGCGACACCTGACGAGGGCGGCGTGAACTTTGCCGTCTTTTCCGCCCACGCCACGCGGATGGTTCTGTGCCTCTACGACGGTGACGGGCGGGAAACGCGCATCGACCTGCCCGAACGCGAAGGCGATATCTGGCACGGGCATGTCGCAGGGTTGAAGACCGGCCAGCACTACGGCTTTCGCGCCTATGGTCCCTACCGGCCCGATGAAGGCCACCGGTTCAACCCCAATAAGCTTTTGATGGACCCCTATGCCCGGCAGTTGACGGGCCACCCCACCTGGAACGATGCGCTCTACGGCTTCACCCCCGGTCACAGCCTTGCCGATCTGAGCTTTGACCCCCGCGACAGCGCGCCCTTCATGCCCCGATCTGTCGTGGCCCCCGGCCACTGGCCCCATGACGCGCGTCACCCCGCCAGGCCCCTGAGCGAAACCGTCATCTATGAAGCACATCTGAAGGGCCTGACCCAGCTCCATCCCGAAATCCCGAACCCCGGCAGCTTTTCGGCCGCCGCGTCCGACCCGATCCTCGACCACCTGACGCGCCTTGGCGTGACGGCGGTGGAGTTTCTGCCGATTCAAGCCTTCCTGAACGACCGATTCCTCGTCGAAAAGGGGCTGACCAATTACTGGGGCTACCAGCCCTGGGGTTACTTCGCACCAGACCCGCGCTACTTGTCCGCCGGAGATATCTTTGAGGTCCGCCGCATGGTCGACCGGTTCCACGGCGCAGGGATCGAGGTGATCATGGATGTGGTTTATAACCACACCGGCGAAGGCGGGCATCTGGGCCCCACGCTGTCCTTCCGGGGGCTCGACAACGCAAGCTACTACCGGCTGGAGCCTGACAATCGCCGCCACGTGAACGATACCGGCACCGGCAACACGCTGCGTTGCGATCATCCGATGGTGCTGCGGATGGTGATGGACAGCCTGCGATACTGGGTGAGCGCGATGGGTGTCGACGGGTTCCGCTTCGATCTGGGTGTGACGCTGGGACGGACCGGCGATGGCAGCTTCGACCGGAACGCGCCTTTGTTGATGGCGATACGTCAGGACCCCACGCTGTCGCGCATAAAGCTGATTGCAGAACCCTGGGACATCGGACCGGGCGGATACCAGCTGGGCGCGTTCACGGCGCCGTTCCTGTCGTGGAACGACAAGTTCCGTGACGGCGTGCGCCGGTTCTGGCGCGGCGATCCGGGCCGCGTCGCCGATCTGGCCACCCGCATCACCGGCTCTGCCATCCAGTTCGACCATTCCGGCCGCCGCGCGACCTCGTCGGTGAATTTCCTGACCGCGCATGACGGCTTTACGCTTGAGGATGTGGTCAGCTACCGCGAGCGCAATAACGAGGCCAACGGCGAACAAAACCGCGACGGGCATGGCGAAAACTTCTCGGATAATCTTGGGGTCGAGGGGCAGAGCCTTGACCCGATCATTCGCGCCGCCCGCGACCGGCGCAAGCGCAACATGATCGCGACGCTTCTCTTGAGCCAGGGCACGCCGATGATCCTTGCAGGCGACGAACTGGGCCATTCGCAGGGCGGCAACAACAACGCCTACAATCAGGACAACGAAACCGCCTGGATCGACTGGCGACAGTCGGACCCGGGCTTTCACCGTTTCGTGCGGCGGATGATCGCCTTTCGCCGCGATCACCCTGTGCTGCGCCAGTCGCGGTTCCTGCACTCGCGCGAACGCGCGCTGGACGGGCTGGAGGATATCTTCTGGCGCCGTCCGGACGGCGCCCCGATGCAGGCGGCCGATTGGGACGATCCAGAGACGCGCTGCATCTGTGTCGAGTTGCGTACCGCGTCGGGAACCCCGCACTACGCGGCGCTGGAATACGCCGTCTTCGCTGTCCTGAACGCCGGGGATGCCTGCGATGTTGTGGTGCCCGATCCGCCGCCCGGCTCGGTCTGGTCGAAACGGATCGACACGGCTGAACCTGACAGCCCGGCCATGGCCTGCGGCCCGGGCCCGATTGCGATGGCCGCCGACAGCCTGGCCATCTTCACCCTCGATCCCGCCGACTGAAGCTCAAAGGACCAAAAACGCCATGGAACGCCTGACCATCGCGACCCAGCCCATCGACGGCCAGAAGCCCGGTACCAGCGGGCTGCGCAAGAAGACGCGCGTCTTCATGGGGCCGCATTACCTGGAAAACTTCATCCAGGCGATCTGGCAGGGCATCGGCGGCGCGGCCGGCAAGACCTTCGTTCTTGGGGGCGACGGGCGCTATTTCAACGACCGCGCCGCGCAGGTGATCCTGCGGATGGCCGCGGCCAGCGGCGCGGCAAAGGTGATCGTGGGTCAGGGCGCGATCCTGTCGACGCCCGCGGCGTCCAACCTGATCCGCAAGCGCGGGACGGATGGCGGGATCATCATGTCGGCCTCGCACAATCCCGGCGGCCCGGACGAGGATTTCGGCGTGAAGTTCAACATGCGCAATGGCGGACCTGCCCCCGAGGACGTGACGAACCGGATATTCGCGGCGACGCGGGCGCTGACCGAATACCACATCTTCGAAGCGCAGGATGTGGACCTGTCCGCCCCGGGCACGACGCGGCTTGGCGGGATGGAGATCGAGGTGGTCGACCCCGTTGCCGACTACGCGGACCTGATGGAGACGCTTTTCGATTTCGACGCGATCCGCGCGCATCTGGCAGGCGGCTTCCGGATCGCGTTCGACGCCATGCACGCAGTGACGGGGCCATATGCGACCGAGATCCTGGAACGCCGTCTTGGGGCAGGTCCGGGGAGTGTGCTGAACGCTGTCCCGAGCCCTGATTTCGGCGGCGGCCATCCCGACCCGAACCCGATCTGGGCCAAGCCGCTGGTCGACCTGGTGATGGGACCGGACGCGCCTGATTTCGCAGCCGCTTCGGACGGGGACGGGGACCGCAACATGATCCTGGGACGGGGGCTTTATGTCACGCCGTCCGACAGTCTCGCAGTGCTGGCGGCGAATGCGCATCTTGCGCCAGGCTATGCGGGCGGGCTCGCGGGCGTTGCGCGGTCGATGCCGACCTCGCGCGCGCTCGACCGGGTGGCCGCGGCGCGGGGGCTTGATTGCTTTGAAACACCGACGGGTTGGAAATTCTTCGGCAACCTTCTGGATGCGGGCCGCATGACGATTTGCGGCGAGGAAAGCGCGGGCACAGGGTCGGACCACGTGCGCGAAAAGGACGGGCTGTGGGCGGTGCTCTTGTGGCTGAACATCCTTGCGGTGCGGAAGGAAGGCGTGGCCGATATTCTGGCCGCCCATTGGCGCGAGTTCGGTCGGAACTACTACTCGCGCCATGATTACGAGGCGGTCGAAACCGACCGGGCGAACGCGCTGATGGAGGGCTTGCGGGACCGGCTTGCCGGATTGCCGGGGACCGAGGCGGCTGGCCGTCGGGTCGAGACCGCGGACGAGTTTGCCTATGACGACCCGGTCGATGGCTCCCGTTCAGAAGGCCAGGGGATCCGCATCGGGTTCGAAGGCGGGGCGCGCGCGGTGTTCCGCCTGTCGGGCACCGGCACCGAGGGCGCGACGCTGCGGGTTTACCTCGAAGATGTCGAAACCGATACCGACCGGATGCACATGGACGCGCAAGACGCGCTGTCGGGCATCATCGCGGCGGCGGATGAAATCGCGGGCATCACACGGCTCACCGGGCGCGCGGAGCCGGATGTCAAAACCTGAGACCGGTCGCGGCGCGCAAATTCCTTCCTCAAGGAATTTGCCCTAGCCGATCAGCCCGATGCGCTCGATGGTCCAGTAAAGCCCCACAGCGGCGATGATCAGCGAGCCAACGAGCGAGACCGACCGGTAGATTACCGGCAAGTCGCGCGCCATCGCCTCTTCATCGTCCAGGGGTGCGATCTCGGCGGCCGCGCGGGCGGCGAGGATCAACAGGAACGCGCCCACGATTACCGCAAGCTGGCCCAGTTCGACGCCCAGGTTGAACGCCAGAAGCGCCAAAAGGAATTGCCCCTGCGGCAGGCCGAACTCACCCAGGACCGAGGCAAAGCCCAGCCCGTGCAGCAGCCCGAAACCAAAGACCACCGCGGGCCGCACCCAACCCATCGAAGGCCGGAGCACGTTCTCGACGGCCACATAGGCGATCGACGCCGCAATCAGCGCCTCTACAAGCCACATCGACTCATCGGGGATGTTGATATAGCCCAGCGTTGCCAGTCCGAGCGTTACGGTATGGGCGACGGTGAACGACGTGACCTGCCACAGAAGCGGCCCCCATCTGAGCGCGAAGAAGAAGAGCCCCAGCACGAACAGGATGTGATCAAGGCCCTTCGGGATGATATGGTCAAACCCCGACACCACGTATGTCCAGAACACCTCGCCCGGAGCCCGCGTGTCGCCGCCTGTGCGCGCGATCGGGTCGCTCAGCGCGCCGTTTTGCAGAAACGCCGTATAGCCGTCCTCGACCCCCTGCTGGCGCAGGATCATCGCACCAAGCGAAGCTTGCCAGCCAAAGACCACCGGGTCGTCGCCCGAGGGAAGGGTCGCCCCGATCAGAAGCGTCGAGAAACGCGGCAACTCGGCGTTCCCGACCTCGGGGATCGACACCGCCCGCAGCTCGGGCATCATCCGCGCATTGCCCGACTGAAGCGTGATCAGGCTTGCAAGCCGCGGCCAGGCGGCGCGCAGTTCAGCCTCGAGCGCGCCGGGCTCCATCGTCCGGCGCGCATCGTAGGCATCCGAGTTGGCGGCATCGTTCGTATCGGCCAGCCCGGCCAGATCGACGCCCGCAAGCGGGGCCTCCAGCGTCAGCCGGATCGCGATTTCAACGGTTTCCGCGCCGATCTCCAGATCTGCGACGGCAGGTTGAACTTCATGCGCGCGGGCCGCGGACGACCAGACCAGACTTGACAGAAGCACCAGAAGGCCCACCCTGACCCATTCGGCAAACCCAAGACTACGCACCGCCATGTTCCTTCGTATGCTCATCGTTTTCCTCGCTGTCTCACTTAGCAGCGGTCCTGTCCAGAGCCACGAGCTTTGGATCGATCCGGTCGACCATCTTGTCGGGTCCGGTGAACCGGTGGTCGCCGATCTGCGGGTCGGCCAGGAATTCGAGGGGCCGGCCTACAGTTATTTCCCGCGCAGCTTCCGGCAGTTCGAAATCGCTTTCGGGAATGAAAGCGCGCCGGTCGATGGCCGCTCGGGCGACCGCCCCGCCGTGAACCAGACCGTGCCCCCGGGCCTTTCGGTGATCGTCCATGTCACCACCGACTCGCGGCTGGGTTATAGCGAATGGGAAAAGTTCCGGGCCTTTGTCGAACACAAGGATGCGGAATGGACGCTTTCTGCGCATGACGCGCGCGGGCTGCCGCGCGAGGGGTTTGGCGAGGTCTATTCGCGCTACGCCAAATCGCTTGTGTCTGTGGGCGACGGGGCGGGTGCGGACCGTGCCTTCGGGCTTGAAACCGAGATCGTGGCAGGTCTGAACCCCTATACCGACGATCTGTCAGACGGCTTGCCGGTCACGGTGTTCTATCAGGGGGCACCGCGCGCCGACGCGCAGCTGGAGGTCTTTGCAAAGGCGCCGGACGGCACCGTCGTAATCACGCAGGAGCGGACCGATGCCCAAGGCCGCGCGATTGTGCCGGTCAAACCGGGCCACCGCTACATGCTGGACGCCGTCGTGCTGCGGGAACCAGCCCCGGACGTGGCAGAGGCCAACAACGCTGTCTGGGAAAGCCTTTGGGCCAATCTGACCTTCGCGGTCCCGGCGCGGTAGCTATTCCGCGTCGCTGTCGATCAGCCAGCCGCCGGGACCCGCGATTTCGTCGGGCAGCGTAAGGATGAAGACCTCGCGCAGCACCAGGCACGTAATCGCACTCATCACCACATTGTCGAACGTCACTGTGTACAACCAATCCATCGGAACCTCCTGTTCGATGGGGCGAAACTGTCGGGGATTCGCGGCACGAACGTGGCGCGGTGCTGGTTCCGCAAAGGTAATCAAAGGTAATTCCGGGGCAGTTCCGCCTGGATGGGCGACAAAGCGGGCCGCGTGGGCGGGATCGTTCGCAGGCGTGAAACGAACTTATCCGGCGAAAGGGTCTTCTGGGTAGCGCACCGCTTCCAGATAGAGCCCCTGGGGCGGTGCGACGGGGCCGCAAGCCGCGCGATCCCGCGCTTCCAGGGCCGCTTCCACTTCGTCCGGCGTCCAGGCGCCTGCGCCCACCCGTTCCAGCGTGCCCACGAAGCTGCGCACCTGGTTGTGCAGAAAGCTTCGCGCGCGGACGTGAAACCGAATCTCCTGCCCGCCGGGATAGGGATGCGTGCTGACCTCCAGCGCGTCCAGCGTCTTCACCGGGCTCTCGGCCTGGCACATGGTCGAGCGGAAGGTCGTGAAATCGTGCCGGCCCAGTAGACGGTTTGCAGCCGCCTGCATAGCATCGGGATCAAGCGCATGGTTGACCCGCCAAAACAGCCCCGCGTCATGGGTCAGCGGCGCCCGCCGACAGGCGAGGCGATAGACATAAGCCCGCCCCTTGGCTGAAAACCGTGCGTGCCAGTCGGGGTCCACGCGGGCAGCAGCGAGGATCGCGACAGGCAGGGGCTTCAGGTGATGGTTTAGTGCTTCGGACAGGCGGAACGGGTCCCACTCCTTCGCCAGATCGCAATGGGCGACCTGACCCAGCGCATGGACGCCCGCATCCGTGCGCCCGGCCGCTGCGATGGAAGGCACGTCCGGTTCAAGCTTCGACAGCGCGGCCTCAACCGCCCCTTGGACCGAGGGCTGGTCGGTCTGGCGCTGCCAGCCTGCGAACGGGGCGCCTTCGTATTCGATTTTCAGGGCATAACGCGGCATGGGCCTGCGCCTTAGCGCCTGACCGGGCCCGGCGCAACGCCCTGCAGCGCCACTGGCAGCTTGGCAAGCGCGCCCTTATGTTCAGCGGGCGAACGGGGCGCGAGGGGCTGCGACTTTGATCATTGGGGATATTGCGGAGGGGCTGAGCCGGGGCGTGGACGCCACGGTGTCGACCGTGTCCGAGGCGTTCTTTGAACCGGTGATCCGGCTGGGCGTCACGGGGCTCTCGCGGGCTGGCAAGACCGTGTTCATCACCTCGCTGGTGGCAAACCTCATGGCGCGCGCCCGGATGCCGGGGCTTGTCGCCGCTGCCGATGGGCGCATCCAAACCGCCTATCTTCAGCCCCAGCCCGACGACACCGTGCCGCGCTTTGATTACGAGGCGCATCTGGCAGCGCTTACAGGGCCAGACCCCTTCTGGCCCGAAGGCACGCGCCGGGTCAGCGAGTTGCGCCTGTCGCTGCGGGTGGCGCCTGCGGGGCTGTTGTCGGGGCTTTCGGGGCCAAGGACGGTGCATCTGGACATCGTGGATTATCCCGGCGAGTGGCTTCTGGACCTTGGCCTTCTGGACAAGACTTATGGCACATGGTCGGCCGAAGTGCTGGCACGCCTTGAGCAGACACCGCATGCAGGCCCGTTCAAGGCAGCGCACGAGGGCGTCGACCCGGCTGCGGCCCATGACGAGCCGACGGCAAAGGCGCTGGCGGCGGCCTATGCCGCTTATCTGAACGCAGCCCGCGATGCAGGCCTGTCGGACACGACACCGGGCCGGTTCCTTCTGCCGGGCGACCTCGAAGGCTCGCCGGTCCTGACCTTTGCGCCACTACCTGAACCGGGATCGAAACGTCGCGGATCGCTCTGGCGCGAGTTTGAGCGGCGGTTCGAAGCCTACAAGCGCGAGGTCGTCAAACCCTTCTTTCGTGATCATTTCTCGCGGATCGACCGGCAGATCGTGCTGGTCGACGCCCTGGGCGCCATTCACGCAGGTCCCCCGGCGGTGGAAGAGATGCGGCGCGCGATGGCCGATATCCTTGCCGCTTTCCGCCCCGGCCGGAACGCGTTCCTGTCCCAGCTTCTTCTGGGCAAGCGGGTGGAACGCATCCTCTTTGCCGCGACCAAGGCCGATCACCTGCACCACACCCAGCACGCGCGTCTGTCGGCGATCATGGAGGCCCTGGTGGCGGATGCAAAATCGCGGGCTGATTTTTCCGGCGCCAACACGCAGTCGATGGCAATCGCCGCGCTGCGGGCGACGACCGAGGACGAGATCATGCACAATGGCGCAAGCCTGCCCGTGGTACGGGGGCGTCTGGCCGAAACCGGCAAGGCGGCGGCCTTCTATCCCGGCGAGTTGCCCGGCGATCCGTCCCGCATCCTTTCACCAGCGCGGTCGGGCGCGGATCGCTGGCTTGACGCCGATTACGGCGCGATGCGCTTTGCCCCGCAGCCTGTTTCGCTGAAACCCGGCGAGGGCCCGCCGCATATCAGGCTCGACCGCGCGGCCGAGTTCCTGATCGGGGACCGGCTGTGATGCCGGCGTCCACTTTATCCGTCGCGGGCAGGAACTGCCCGCCCTGCGAAAGGCCGACCCGATGACAGAACCGCGCCCCGGACCCGTCCTGATCGAAACCGACGACATCGGC
>JAAUYD010239240.1_pt1 | contig 13223 bp, 12 predicted proteins | sample 7278101 | NCBI WGS metagenome assembly JAAUYD01 (sample SAMN14350128, study PRJNA611818) | marine sediment metagenome | isolation source: surface marine sediment (0.6m) | place: French Polynesia: Moorea | collected 2018-08
ACACAGATACTGGTACGGACACAGACACCGGGCCTGACACAGATACCGGTACTGACACAGATACTGGTACGGACACAGACACCGGGTCTGACACGGATACGGGTACGGACACAGACACTGGGACTGATACGGACACGGATACGGGTTCTGATACAGGAGCAGAGTGCAATCCAGTGGATGCATGCTGCGATGAAAATGGATCATTCGAGCCCCAGGGCACGGTCTGCGGCACTGACCCCTGCCCGGCAGATGAGTGCGCGGGCGCGCAACCAGATCTCACCTTTAACGACTATCCAGCTGCATGTGATTTGACCTGCGACGGCCAGGGGAACTGCGCAGATACGTGTACCTGCGTGGCAACGTCGACGGCTTGCGAAACAGATCCAGCTGACGAGTGCTGCACAGCCACCTGTGACGATACCACCGGATGTGGATCTGCAGCAGGGCCGTGCGACGATGTCTGCGGCGTCGGTACAGCTGACCTGATTACAGACCAAACATGCACTGGCTGCGGAGAAAACGGGGCCCAAGGCATCTGTTCTGGGGGCACTTCCCTGGACTGCACGAGCACGTCACCCAATGCGTGTACCTCCACCACCTGTGGGGGCGAGACCTATTTTTGCAGTATCACAGATACCACGTGGCAGTGGGTCCTGGGTATTCCTGCAGACGACTGCAGCGATGGGTGCTGTACAGCCGGAGAGACCTATAATAATTGCCCTGAGGATTGTGATATGCCGCTTGATACCACGTGGGACGAGAACGAAGAAGGCTGGACTAGGTTGCCGATTGACAACACAAACTGGACTTTGGGTACTGTGGCATCATTGACCTGTGGTGATCCATGGGAAACAAACCAGCATTTCTATTTTTACTACTCACCTGGTGTGAATGATTACGCCATCAGCTTGGTTTCACCGATATTTAATCTTGCTGGATACAGCGCAGCTGATCTTCGCTTTAATTTTTTATTCCGTGAGTACTATAATGAAAGCACGCCGGCCGAAACATTTGCCGCAGAATGTTACACTGGGGTATCTTGGGTAGAGATTTGGCAGGTCTCAGAAACATCCTATGATAGCGGCTGCCACACAGAGAACCACAGTATCCCACTCGATGCTGCCTGCCTGGACAGGGAAGAAGCGCAAATACGGTTTACAGCATCTGGGGGCAATTCGGATAACATCTGGAGCTGGCACGTGGACGATATACGAGTCCATTAGCAAGAGCGCACATAAAAAGTATGCGCCAAGGTCTTTATTTGAAAGTCGCGCTGGTTAACTTCGTTCCCGATCCATCTGGAAAGAACTACCTCGGGTTCAATCACGGACTGGCATCTATTTCTGCAAGCCTCAAGCTGGATGGGCATGTCACGCGGCTGTTTACGATTTCCAAAAGCACAGACAACGTGCGCGCCCTGGCCGCATTTGACCCGGACGCGGTGTTCGTCTACCTGACGACCCACCAATACCGCCTCTTTTTGAACTATCAGCGCCAGGTTTTTACACCCTTAGGCGTGCCCGTTTTTTTGGGTGGACCTCATGCCACTGCCGCGCCTGAAGATACAGTGTCAATCCCGGGCGTGGCAGGGATCTGCATCGGAGAGGGGGAATTAAGCGCGCGCCTTTTGCTGGACCGGATCTCACAAAAGGCGTCTTTTGACGACATTCCCAATATTTGGTTTGTGCGGGATGGGGCAGTGGTTAAAAACGAGATCGGCCATTGCGCTGCATCCCTGGACGCGCTGCCCTTTGCAGATAGGAGCATCTTCCCCTATCAAACGCTCCTGAACACGCGGTCCATGGACATTCTCGGGTTTGAGCTCTTTCTCACCCGTGGATGCAAGTATACCTGCACCTATTGCATCAACGCCCGGCTAAAACAGGTGATCCCGCCAAAACACCACCTGCGGTACCGCTCTGTTGATAACGCGATCAAAGAGCTCGAGTGGATAATAAAGACCTATGAGTACCAGGGGGTCATTGGGTTTCAGGACGATATTTTTACGTTGGATCCCAAGTGGCTTGCGACATTTGCCAAGGATTTTCGCAAATACATCGGCTTACCGTTCTGGTGCAACGCCCATATCGATCACCTGAATGAGCCCATTATCAAAACCCTGAGGCAGGCCGGGTGCTTCCGGGTGCAGATCGGCATTGAGAGCGGGAACGAGCACCTCAGACGGTCTTTGCTCGGCAAGCATTTTACCAACCAGCGCATCCTGGAAGTAACGCGCCTGCTAAAAAAGCACCACATGAAAACAGTTGCCTATTTCATGATCGGTTTACCAGACGAAACAGAGGCAGACGTGCTGCAATCCATTCGCCTGTGCCAGCGCATGGCACCGGATTGGATCCTCATATCTGGGTTTTGTCCATATCCAGGCACGCGCATGTACGCCGACCTGGTGGCCAATGGCCGGCTAGACCCGACCTATTACAAAACCCTACCCACAGACACCTACTACGCCCCCTATCTGGTCTACGACCAGGGAGGTCTCACGCAAGAGCAGCTCGCGTACTATTACGCGAGTTTCGTCTCCCTTGCCAAACAATGATAGTTCTGGATGCCAAACTGTTCCCTGGTTCAGCCGCGTTACCAGCACCGCCACTTCTTAGCAGTTAGTTTCTTTTTTGGAAGAAACTTTTTAATATGCTATAAAAACATTCGTGTATAAAAGAAATACATATATAGAGCGAATTCGTCCTTTTATTAATAAGCCCGTTATCAAAATCATTACCGGGATGCGACGGGTCGGTAAGAGCTGTTTTTTGAAGCTGCTCCAAGAATCGCTGACTGAACAGGGTATTCCAGAGAAATCCATTATCTCCATAAATCTCGACACGATAGAGGCAGAACCGCTTCTGAACTTCAAGTCGCTTTACCGTCATATCAAGAAGCTATCACCAAGGGCCGGCAAAACCTACGTCATGATCGATGAGGTCCAGGAGTGCGAGCAGTGGGAACGGACCGTGGAATCCCTATTCGACGACCCGAGGTACGACATTTACATCACGGGGTCCAACGCGCAAATGCTGTCGTCCGAGCTGGCGACAAAACTCTCGGGACGATATGTGGAGTTTCCTATCTATTCCCTTGGCTTTTCGGAGTACCTGGCGTTCATGGGCCATGCCGAGGAAGACGCTTACAACCAATTCCCACGATTTCTCAAAACCGGGGGATTTCCGGCACTCCACCATTTTGATCACGACGAAGAGGTCATCTATCAGTACATAGAGAGCCTGTACAATACGATACTTCTAAAGGACATTATCAAACGCCACAACCTGCGCAACGTGGCCTTGCTGGAGAACATCACTCGCTATACCTTCGACAATATTGGCAATATCTTCTCCTCAAAAAGAATTGCGGACTATGTCAAGTCGCAGCGAATGTCTGTGGGCGTTGAGACAGTACAGAACTACCTCTCCTACATCGTGGACACCTACGCGCTCCATAAGGTAAAGCGCTACGATATCAAGGGAAAACGTTTGCTGGAAATCCATGAGAAATACTACCTCGGAGATGTGGGCCTAAGGCATGCCCTCCTCGGATACAGAGAGGGGGACATCGCAGGCATGCTCGAAAACATCGTATACCTCGAGCTGCGTAGAAGGGGCTATACGGTTCACATCGGCAAGCAGGGCACGCTTGAGGTAGACTTCATCGCCGAACGAGCGAACGAGAAGAGATACATTCAGGTGGCCTATCTCCTGTCCGAAAAAGCGACCCTGGCCCGAGAACTCAAACCGCTTAAGGCGATTAACGATAACTACCCCAAGTTCCTGCTGACAACCGACACACTCTTCGGCCAGGATATCGAAGGCATCAGCAGATTAAACATCGTTGATTTTCTACTGGAATAACCCACCCCAAGCCTAATCGATGTATCCCAATTGGCGCAGGCGGTCCTTTAACGCTGTTTCGTCTTTTGCGCTCAGTGGATCAGTGCGGGCCCGTGCGAGTTCGTTTCTCAATATCTGCCAACCGTTTGATAGTGCAGGATTTTCAGCATCGCTGATATCCAATGTCTCGCCCGGGTCATCTGCCAGGTTAAAGGCTAGATAGCTATCTGTCAGAGGGGTCCAAATCTGTTTGTACTGCCCTGTGGTCAGGGCAAGGCTGCGCCACAGCTGCTTTGGGTCTTTGGGCACGGCTTTGGCGTCGACAAAATCACGACTTGCTGCAGATACTGCGCTCATCAAGGGCGCCGACGCCCCCTGTGTGACGCAATCTCCTAGTGAGACACCGTCAATGTCTGCTGTGGGCATCGGAAGTCCGAGGAGTTGGGCAGCAGTGGCCAATAGGTCGACGGTCCGGGTTAGATCTGTGATGCGCGCGGGTTTTTGACCTTGTGGTGGTCTGATCATAAGTGGCACGCGAAGCACTTCCTCGTACAAGGTGTTGCCGTGTAAGTCAAAGACATCCCTGAGCTCAGCAGTCTCTGGGCGCTCACCCCAGGATTCGCCATGGTCCGATGTGATAAACAACCATGTGGTGTCTAGATCCACCACATCGAGTATCATTGGTAACCACTGCTCACTAAACCCCTCTACTGCGCGGTAATAGAGCTGCTTGGCGTTGTGCCTGGCCCGTTCTCCCGTGCGCATGGCTGCCAGCATGCGCTTGGTCAATGTGAACCAGGTGCGCGTCGTCATTGGGGTCGCCACATACGGAATATGGGTCCACCAGTAATGCACTAAGAGCAGAAATTTTTTTCCCCTGTTTGCCTTGAGCCAACCCATCAGGGCATCTGTATCCTGGGAAGAACCTTTGACCCTGGCCGCTGGGACGCGCCGAAACAGGTGGGTTGGGTCAAATACAAACGAGGCGATCTCATAGTCGGCTTGTGCGGCCAGTTCAAACAGGTTGGGATACGCATCTGGCCAGGGCTGCTCCCATTTGGCAAGTCCGAGCCGGTGGCTGTAGACACCAGTGAGCATGGACGCGATCGACGGCACTGTCCAAGGGCAAGCAGTGATCGTCCGTTCAAATAGAGTGGCTTCACCTGCCAATCGATCCGCAGTTGGGGTCTTGGCTGGGCCGCCGCAGCAGCCCAAAGCGTCGTGCCTCAGGCTATCTGCGACAATAATGATAGCGCTCATTCCGGCGCCTCTGTATGATTTGCCCCAGTGAGTCGATGAAGGCAATGGGCGTTGTGTCCTGTTAATCCTGATGTAGCAACAGACAGGGCGGTGCAACCTGCCCGGCACAACTGACCAAAGGGGCAGTCCCGGCAGAATCCATCCAGGTCGTTCACTGTAAACCGTCGATTATAAGCAAACCCGGCGGGATCGTTCCAAATCTGTGCCACAGGGCGCTCTCGGCAGCTGCCTTCGTCGAGGTGATCTGGCAGGGATAGACACCCGCGCACTGTGCCATCGCTCGTAATGCCGATAACGTTCAACCCTGCCTGACATCCCGCCCAAATGCGGCGTCGGCTTTGGGATCCAGCCCGCAACTGAGGCTCGGCTCGACTAAAATATCCTATATTATCAGCAGCTTGCACAAAAAGCGGACTGCGTTCCATCAATTTCAGTAAGGATTTCTCCAAAGCCGGCAATGCCTCGGGCGACAAACACAGGTCTTGTGCACGGGTCTTTGCCCGGCCATAGGGTAGGGTGAGCTGCACTTGCCACCCCTCAAAACCAGTATCCACAAGTAGATTGTGGATCTCATCGATCCGGTCGAAGTTGCGCTGGTTGACCTGAGTCACCGCGCCAAGGCGCACGCTGCGCTGTTTAAGTGCAGTTGCGCCTTGGAGTAGGCGGTCCAGTGCACCTGGCATATTGCGCAGGCTGTCGTGAACGTCGGCTGGACCGTCGATGGAGTAGGTAACGGCAAAGAAGCAAGCATCGGCGATCGCATCGGCCTGTTCAGCGGTCTGCAGGCCGTTTGTGATCAATTCTGGTCGCATGCCGTGTCGGTGAATGGCCGCGACCAATTCGGGCCAGTCTTCCCGGAGCAGGGGCTCACCTCCAGAAAGCGTGATGGATCGACAGCCGAGCCCTGCAAGGTCGCCAATCAGGGCCAGTGCCTCGTTGGTATCGAGCTCGTTCTCCCTTTGGCGGCCTGCTTTGGATCCACAGTGGTAACAGTTCATGTTGCAGGCCAACGTGATCTCAAACACGCAAAATCGCGGCTGCCAAGGTCTAGGAGGTATCATTGGCCTGGGTAGCTGGCAGTCACTTGCTGAACGCAAAACGGGTTGTTATAGATTGTGCCAGTGACCGCATAGGCCATGGTGGTGCATCCCGCCCGACACACCCTTCGAAACTGACAGTTGCGGCATCCCCCTTCGAGCAATTGCTCATCCCATTCGGTGGTATAGGAAAAGTTCTTGGCATTTTGCCAGATTTCTAAGAACGGTGTGTTGCGCACATTGTCCACGGCAAACGATCGGGGGTGGGATGGACAGCCCTTGACGTCGCCATTGGCACAAATTGCCACCAGGCGATGACCTGCTTTGCAACCGGTCCAAAAGCCGGCCTTGCCGCGAAGAGAGCCCCTGAGTTTGGGCTCGGCTTTGCTGTAATAGCCGATATTGTCACCCACTGCGATCGCTACCCCGCCTTTGTCGATAAGCGCAGAGAGCTGTTCCACAAGGCTCAGGATCTGTGCAGGGTCGATTAAATAGGCGTATTTTAAGCTCAGCAATCGCCCAAGGGGCATTGCGAGCTGGACCTGCCAAACGTCCGCACCGAGGGATACCGCTGTCTCGTGCATCTGAGTCAGGTCATCGATATTGCGCTGGTGCACCTGCGTGATCACCCCTGTTTTCAACGGCGATGCAGCGAGTAATGTAATGGCCTGGATAGCTGCATCATAGGACGACCTACCAGAGGGGCGAGGGGGGCAGCGGATTTCGTCGTGCACTGCCCTTGTGCCGTCCAAGGAGATCGAAACACCGGTAACACCAGACGCTATCAGACGCGCCAGCACCTTTTCATTGACCAGTAGTCCATTGGAAATGACCGTGACATCAATATGCTTTGCTGCGAGACATGCGGCAATGGCAGGCCAATCAGCGCGGACCAGGGGTTCTCCGCCTGTGAGCATGACCTGCTGACACCCTGCCGCAGCCAGATCATCGGCCAGGCTAAGGGCCTCGGGCAGGCCCAACTCGTCTACTGAGCGCTCTCCTGCCTCTGCTTCGCAATGGATGCAGCGCAAATTGCACGCATCGGTGATCTCCCAAAAGCAAGTAACGGGCGCTCTTGGTATGGTGGACAAGAGGTCTTTCATTGGGATGGAAAAGAGACGCCTTTGTAGATTGGGACATCATCGCAGAGAACACCAGCTAAAAAATCGTCTTGTACCGCGTCGAAAGTGGTGTTGAGCGCTTCTTGGTCTTGGCAGCAATTGGTCATGTACTCAAGGGCAGCGGCGATCTGCTCAGGGGTGCCATAGTTGAACAATTCGGTAAGGCCCTCTTCCCAACTCGCATTTAGTGATAAAAAACAGTCGCAGAGAAACGCTTTCCAATCGTTATCCAAGTTCGACCCGTTCAATGCGGTCCACAGAATAGAAGCGTCGTCCAGATCGCAGTTTTGGGGCCAATCAACCACTCCCGAGTTGCTGTCTGTATCTGTATCGGCCGCACCAGTATCGCTACTTGTATCAAAGCCGATATCCGTGTTGAAATCAGAGCTGATGTCGTCAGTTCCTGCATCTACAGTTGCTGTGTTTGCCAGCTCTTCATCGCTACAGGCGGCCATGCCGAACAAGAGAAAACCGCCGAGCACATGTGCGGGAAGGGTCATCAAAAAACCATTTGTCGAAGCGGGTTCGCCCTGGGGGCCGGTGGTCATCAATGCCTGTCTCAGATCGTAAATTAGGTTATCAATATCCCAAGATCTGAGCAGCTCAGCCTGAGGCGCTGGCAGGCGAACGACCCTTGATGGATCGGTTGTATCTTCAATGATCAGCCTCAACAAGCGCGAAAGGGGCTGCCAAAAAGAAGGATCTGTCTTGTTATGGTCCAGCAACCGGTAGAGTTCTCGGTAGGTTTCATCGAGGCCTGACCAAGGGCGAAGTGCGACACCCTGATGACTGAGGAACGCTCGCACTCGCTGTGTCACTGTCGGGCGTATCGTCGGTCCTCTCATCCCACACTCCTTTTCTTCATCCTAAGGTTACCTTAATGATGTGGTCTATGTACACATTAGTTAGATTATGGCACAAATATTACGAATTGTATCACCATATTTGTATCATTGCTGCTAAGCGCTCGAAATTACTCGTATTAACCCAATATCCTACCATCCGCCCTTTGCGATCTTCTGTACGTGTCTGCTCTTATAGTGTAAAATAGTAGTGGATAGTCGGAACACATACTGAGGAATACGGGAAACATACGGCTACATGAGGAAAATCGATGCTTCGCATAGTGCCGAATAATCGCAGGCAGGCCTTGCGATTCCGGCGCTCTCTGACAGCCACAGCGGGCTATGTGTTTATCGCTATCGGCACCATTATTGCCGCCTATAACGGATTTGTCCGCGGGAACGATATACTGTGGGTGTGGATATTTTTCGCTGTGTGGCTGTTTACGAGCATCTGTATCCTCGCCGCCATATCCACCGGGTTCAACAAACGGTTCAAAGACCCCAGCTTGACAGTTTTCCAACTCCTGGTCGCCATTGGTTTTACAACTGCCGGGTGTTTTTTTATAGCGAGCAGCATCCGGGGGATCGGCATCGTCGTCTATGTGTTGATATTTGTGTTTGGCACGTTTCGGTTAGGTGTACGGGAATACCTGTTTCTGCTCGTGTTGACCGTCTTAGGGTACATCTTGGCAATGACGCTCCTCTATCGCACCGATCCTGCCGGAATTAGCCCAAAACTGGAGGCCATCCGAGTCGTCCTGTTGCTGTTGAGCCTGTTGTGGGTCTCCTACATGGCCAACTACATTGCCAACCTCAGGCAGCGCATCAAGCGCATGGCCAGTCACGACCATTTGACCGACATCTATAATCGAAGGGAAATCCTGCGGCTACTGGATAGGGAAAAATCCCTGTCGGATCGCTCTGGCACGACCTTCTCGTTGTGCGTGATCGACATTGACGATTTTAAGATATTGAACGACACCTACGGGCATCAGGCCGGTGATCAGATCCTCAAGGCCTTTGCCGAAGCAATCAAGCACAACATTCGTTCTGAAGATTACGTGGCCAGATACGGGGGAGAAGAGTTCCTCGTGGTATTTGTAAACTACGATTGCACCACCGCCTGTTCGAGCAATATTCAGCGATTGTTAACTGTGACAAAGGCATTGGCCTTTCCAGACATATCCCCGGATCTCACAGTAACTATCTCAATCGGCGCGTCATCCTACCAAGTATCAGAATCCATCGATAGCCTGATTGCAAGGGCGGATGAAGCCCTGTACAGGGCCAAAGCTGCCGGCAAGAATAGAATAGAATATCAGTAAAAATTTCACGCCACTGTTATTTATTTGCCAGGAAAGTGACAATCTGACGAACTCCTCATAAATCGAAATTTATTTTAACAATTTCGTTTGACAACCAAGAATATGCTGCTTAAATGGTTGATAAGTTTGGTTGGATAGGGGCAGTAAATAACAGCAGAGCAGGTGTTGGCTTGAGGGGGAAAGCTCTCTACGAGCGCGTTTAGCGCAAAGGCGGGGTGTATATGAGCCGATCTACAAATCCATTCTTTGATGCAGCTGTCAGCCTTCAAAAAAAATGGACCGAAGCCCTCTTTGATCTGCCGAAAAACGGCGTGGACAATGGCGGGCTAAACCTTGGTGGGTTTGCCAAGATGTGGACTGAGAGCATCCGCAGTGCCGTCAATCAGGGATTGTCACTATCTGACAACGCGGCCCAGGGAGTTCCAGATCTTCTCGACAATATTAAAAAAACAGCGTCAGGTTATGAGGCATTGCTGAACCTATGGATACCAAAAGCACCTGCCGACGATGTCCATCAGGATCCAACACCAGAGCCGTCTTGGCCCAGTGCAAACTGGATGACATCCTTCATGGACACGGTATTGCCGAAGATGCCGAGCCCATTTACCGTTCCCCGTCCAGCCACGCCCGACATTTGGCAGACTGCTACAGCTCAGATGACGCGGAATTGGGCGAAGTTTGTCAGCGATCTCAGCCAGGAAGCTGCCGAGCGCATGAGCGCGGACAGGGAAAAAGAAGTATCTGTCCAGCACTTTTATGAGTCCTGGCTCAAGGCATACGAAACCACTGCCGGCCGATTTTTGAATGTGACGGCCATAGGTCCTGCGCGTTATGACCTGGAAAAGATTAGCGCTGGTGCTGATACGTTCATAAAGTATCAGACTGCCGCGTATGATTTTTTCACGCAAATGTTACAAACCGGCCTGGAAGCATTGGAAGAAGTGGCTAGTCAGGCCAATGAGCGGTTTAGCGGCGAGATAACAGAAGACACGCTCACTGAATTCTTCCATCTGCTGATGAGCATTGGTGAGCAAAAATACCACGAGCTCTTTTCTTCACCCCTGTTTTGCCATTCCCTTGAGACGTTTCTATCAAGGGGGTTGGATTTTCAAAAATCAGTCAACGATGTTACAGAGATCGCGCTTAGATCCACCCCCATTGTGACCCAGTCCCAGGCAGATGAGATCCACAGCGAGGTCTATGCCCTGAAAAAGCGAATACAGGAGTTGGAGCGACTCGTTGGCACAATGCTAGACAGAGCATAAGGAGGCCCAGATGGTTGCGGTAAACAGTGCAGACCAGTTTTCAGAATTGCTGACCAACCGACTCGTGAGCTTTCAGGAGCAGCTATTAAAGGGCACCAAGGTATTGACCGGGCCGTTGGATACGACCACCGGCGCTACGCCAAAAGACGAAGTCCTGGCCGTAGACCGGTGGAAGCTCTATCGCTATCGGCCGGTTGTCCAACATCCAGCACCCATTCCAGTGATCATCTTTTACGCCCTCGTCAATCGGTACTACATGGTGGATATCCAACCGGACCGGAGCATGGTGCGCAAATTTCTCGAGGCCGGGCTCGACGTCTATGTGCTGGACTGGGGTCATCCATATCGGGGAGATCGATTCCTGACCATGGAGGACTACATCGATGGGTACATGAACCAAGCGGTGGACTTTGTCCGGCGCACCTCAAACCAAGATGCGGTAACCCTGTACGGCATCTGTCAGGGCGGCACCTTCAGCACTATCTACACCGCTCTATATCCAGAAAAAGTGAAGAATCTCGCGATAATGGTCACGCCCATAGATTTTCACACCGACACGGGACTGCTCAATGTCTGGTCCAAGTTCCTAGATGTGGACCGGATGGTGAACACCTTTGGCAATGTGCCAGGGGATTTTATGAACGTTGGATTTCTGCTGCTCAATCCCCTGAGGCTCATGTTCCAGAAGTATGTGGATTTTGTCGACCACATGGACGACAAGAACTTTGTTTCCAATTTTGTCAGAATGGAAAAGTGGATTTTCGATTCTCCGGATCAGGCTGGAGAGGCATTCTTGCAGTTTATAAAGTGTATGTATCAAGAAAATCAGCTGGTAAAAGGCGCGTTTCATCTCGGTGGCCGACGTGTGGATTTAAAGCACATCAAGCAGCCTGTCCTCAACGTATTTGGCGAGAAAGACCATCTTGTGCCACCTGCCTGCAGCCGACCTTTTAATGACCTCGTGGGTAGTAAAGACAAGACGATCCTCTCCTATCCAACTGGGCATATCGGACTGTTTACCAGTGGCAAGTCCCAAACCGAATATGCCCCAGCCATTGCAAAATGGCTATCTGATCACTGCCAATCAAACGGTGCCATGACCCGAGCCAAAATAGAAGCGCCGATGACTGCGACAGAGACAGCAGTGCCGCGCAAGACAACTGGCACCAAGGCAACGACCAAAAAGAGAGGCAGGAAAAAGACCGGAGGTGCGCGGTGAGTGGGGCGACAGGTAGATACGAAGCCATTCAAGTGGGCGACAAGGCGAGCTTTTCAAAAACCATCAGCGAGTCCGATGTGTATGGGTACGCCGGCATCACAGGGGATTTCAATCCGGTTCACATCGACCAGGAGGCAGCAGCAGCCAGCGCCTTTAAGACGCGGGTGGCCCACGGCATGATATCAGCCGGACTCATCTCCACTGTCCTGGGCACCAAGCTCCCCGGTCCCGGGACGATCTACTTGGGCCAGGAGTTATCGTTCAAGGCCCCGGTCTTTTTTGGAGATACAGTGACGGCCGAGTGCACGGTCATCGAAAAAAGGGATGATAAGAAAATTTTGCGGTTAGAGACGGCTGTAAAAAACCAGCGGGGCGAAGTCGTTCTTACTGGAGTTGCAACTGTCATGCAGAAGACTTAACCAAAAGAGAGAGGCAGCAAATGGGCGATCAATCACAATGGGTTCAAGACATGATCAGGATTGCGCGGAGTTCCTTTGAAATGGGCATACAAAGCATGGACATGGCACAGGCCCAGGCGCAGAAAAATATCGAAGTCATGATGGCTAACGCCGGCACTCAACAAGACGTAACAAAATCGTCGCTCGAAAGTTGGTTCGATAGTGTAAACAAGGCGCGTAAGCTTTATCTCGATACCATTGAGGAGGGCTTAAGCAATTTGGAGCAACAATTTTCTTCAGATAAAAAACGCTGAAGAATCGGGGCACCTGCTCAATCATTAACAAATGCAGGTCAACAAAAGGAGAATAGGGATGTGGGATGAAAAACAATTCATGAACAGCTGGATGGGGATGGCAAGAACCTCGTTCGAGACCGGAAAGCGCTCGTTGGATAGCTTTGCCGAGCAGACTGAGAAAGCAATGGACCTTGCGCTCAAAAATGCCGACATACTCCGCGACGAGACACGCAAGATGTACAATACATGGGCTGAGAACAACAAGAATCTTCGCCAAATGTACCAGAAGGCGTTTGAAGACGGCCTGAATACCATCGAGCAGCAATTTACCACCAAGGGCAAATCACCTGGTGGCAAGTAGCACCCGCTTTCAACCCCCGCGAGCCAGCCGCACCATCTGAACTACCAATAATCATCGAATAAAATCATTGGTTGTTTACAATCCCCAGGGTATTGCCGCAAAGCGGTAAAGGAATATAGCCTGGGGTTTCCAACCCCAGGGCTAATTCGAAGGAGTAAACCACTGGCCTGCCAGTGGTATGAACAATGGCTACGCCAGTGATTAGTGGGAGCAAGAGCAGGTATTCCCCCTTCGACGAAGGGGGTTAGGGG
>JAAUYD010265759.1_pt1 | contig 13220 bp, 11 predicted proteins | sample 7278101 | NCBI WGS metagenome assembly JAAUYD01 (sample SAMN14350128, study PRJNA611818) | marine sediment metagenome | isolation source: surface marine sediment (0.6m) | place: French Polynesia: Moorea | collected 2018-08
CTGACCGTCAACCGCTATCCGCTCGGCGGTCCGTATGAGTCAGCCTGGGAGGGCGGCGATCTCGATTCACAATGGCAGGCGCTGGGCGAGCTGATCGTCTCCCGCGATCCCGCGCGCATCGGTATCAACGTGTCTCGCCACTGGCCGGTTGCCGATGGGCTTACCCACGCGCTGCACCTGCGCTTGCTCGAGGTGCTGCCCGAGGACTACGCAGATCGACTGGTGTCGGCCGAAGACCTGGTCGTCCGGTGGGCAGAGACGCGGACGCAAAATGAGATGGAAACGTATGCGCATACGGTGAGCATCGCGCGCAGCGTCATCGCCGAGGCGTTTTCCAGCCGCGTAATAACGCCCGGTGTGACGACGACCGATGACGTCGCCTGGTACCTGAGGCAACGCTTCGTCGAGCTCGACCTGCCTGCGTGGTTTATGCCCTATGTCAACGCGCAACGTCCCGGACAAACCTGTGACAGCGACACTGCGTTCTGCGGCGAGAGTGGCATCATCCAGGCCGGCGATGTCATTCATACGGACGTCGGTATCTGCTATCTGCGCCTGTGCACCGACACGCAAGAGATGGGTTATGTGCCGAAACTCGGTGAAACTGAGATTCCGAAAGGCCTCATCGACGCGCTCAAGGTTGGCAACCGCTGGCAGGATCTGTTGACAGACCAGTTCGTCATTGGCCGCACGGGCAACGAGATCACGGCCGTAACCCGTGCCGAGTGTGATAGAAAAGAGATCGAATGCAGCGTGTACACGCACCCGATCGGTTTCTTCGGGCATGCGCCTGGCCCGACTATAGGTATGTGGGATGATCAAGACGGCACACCGGTGCGCGGTGATTGGCCATTGCACGCGAACACCTGCTTCGCGATTGAGGGCAATATTAAGACACCGATGTCCGACTGGGACGGCCAGCTAGTGCAGATCAAGCTCGAGCAAAGCGCCTGTTTCGACGGTGACGACGTGCACTATCTTGCCGGCCGACAGACCATCTGGCATTTCGTGCGCTAGCCAGGCAGCCGGACGATCAGCCCGGTCGCTTCGCTCTGAGGCACCGGTTGCGTTAGGATACCGGCCTCATTTTCGTAGGAGAGTACGCATGTCGGTGCTACGGGCCGTTTCATTCATTCTGTTTCTTGCGATCGCAAATGTCGGATTCGCCGACGAGACGCGTCTGTTGCGTTTTCCCGATATCCATGAAGACCGTGTCGTATTCGTCTATGCAGGCGATCTGTACATCGCGTCGACGGATGGCGGCGCTGCCAAGCGGCTGACATCGCATGAAGGTCTGGAGCTGTATCCCAAGTTTTCGCCCGACGGCAATTACGTTGCTTACTCCGCGGAGTACAACGGGACCCGCCAGGTCTACGTCATCCCGACGGCCGGCGGCACACCGAGCCAGCTGACCTGGTACAACGATGTTGGTGCCATGCCGCCGCGAGGCGGTACTGACTACCGCGTGCTCGATTGGACGCGGGATGGCAATCATGTGCTCGTGCGGGCAAACCGCCTGCCTTGGGGCGTACGCATGGGCCGCTACCATCTGGTCCCGGCGAACGGTGGTGACGAGTCGCCGATGGAAATCCCGGAAGGCGGCGGCGGCATGTTCTCTCCTGATGGCACGAAGATCGTGTATACGCCCATTGACCGAGAGTTCAGAACCTGGAAACGCCATCGTGGCGGTCGCGCCCAGGACGTGTGGGTCTACGATCTCGAGAACAGCACCTCGACTCAGCTGACCGACGATCCTGCAACGGATCAGCAGCCGGTCTGGGTCGGTGATGACATCTTCTTCACGTCCGATCGCGGCTACACATTGAATCTCTACCGCTACACTGCGGAGGGGTCTGAAGCGGTAACGGCACACGAGGACTTTGACGTCCTGTGGGCAAGCGCCGGACCGCGTGCGATCGTCTACGAAAATGGGGGCTGGCTCTATCGATTCGACCCGGCGAGCGGTGAATCACGCAAGCTGTCTATCACGGTAGGCGGCGATCGTCCCGCGACGATGCCAAAGGTTGTGGAAGGTGCCGGCTTCATTGAGTCAGCGGACCTTTCTCCGGCGGGCAATCGTGTGCTCATTGCAGCCCGCGGCGACCTGTTCAGCGCGCCGGCGAAGGATGGGCCCATCAGGAACCTGACGCGCACGCCAGAGGCGCGTGAGATCGATGCCAGCTGGTCGCCGGACGGCGAGTATTTCGCCTATCTGTCGGACGCCTCTGGTGAGTACGAGATCTGGGTACGTCCGGTAGGCGGTGGCGAGGCCCGGCAAGTTACCCGGGATGGCGCGATCTGGCGGTTTCCGCCGGTCTGGTCGCCCGACTCGAAAATGCTCATGTTTGGCGACAAGAAGCAGCGCTTGAATGTTGTGACCGTCGACAATGGCCGAGTGACCGTGGTTGATTCATCGGTACACAACGACATTACTGACTACAGCTGGTCGCCCGACAGCCGCTTCGTCACCTACATCAAGGATAACGACCTGCTCATCGGCAACGTATGGATCTACTCGCTTGGCGATAAGCGGGCACGCCAGGTAACGTCGGATATGACGAACGAGAATGGTCCGGTGTTCGACCCACAGGGCCGCTATCTGTATTTCCGCTCGTCCCGTGACCAGGATCTGCAGTTCAGCTCGATCGAGTTCAATTACATGGTAACGGACTCGACTCGCGTCTATGCGGCGCAATTGAATGCCGATCAGCCCGCCTTGTTCCTGCCAAAGAGTGACGAAGTAGCACCAAACGGCGCCGGGAATGCGGAGCAGGACAATGGCGAGCCGGAAGACACTGAGGTCGTCGTCCGCATCGACTTTGAGGGCATCGAGGACCGTGTCGTTGCTCTGCAATCCGAGGGCGGCAATTACAACAACCTCCTGGCGAGCGCGAAAGGTCCCGTGTATGTCGCGACCAACAACGGGGACAGCAAGGTCGTGATGTTTGACCTTGAGAAGGAAGAAGAGGCGACGGTGCTCGAGGGCGTCGGCAGTTTTTCGCTGTCTGCCAATGGCGAGAAGGTCCTTTTTTCCGCCGAAGGCGCGCTTGGTATCGCCGATCTTGCCCCTGAGCAGGATGCGTCTGAAGGTCGAGTCGACCTCGACAATATGGAACTGCTTGTTGACCCCAGGATCGAGTGGCAGCAGATGTACGTCGACGGCTGGCGCATACTGCGCGACTGGTTCTATGACCCCAACATGCACGGACAGGACTGGGACGCGATTCGCGCCAAGTACCAGCCACTTGTCGAGCATGTGGCTCACCGCGCCGATCTCGATTACATCTTTGGCGAGATCGCCGGTGAGATGAACGCCGGGCACATCTACGTGCAGTCCGGCGACCAACCGTCGGTAGAGCGACGCAACGGCGGCCTGCTTGGAGCCGACGTCGAACGCGCCGGTGATGCCTATCGGATTGCGAAGATCTTCAAGGGCGAGGCCTGGCAGCCCGCGTTCTATTCACCGCTTGCTGCGCCCGGCGTTGATGTATCGGTTGGCGATTACATCATTGCGGTCAACGGCGTCGCGGTCGCTGGCGTGAATAATTTTTACCAGCTCCTGGAAAACACGGGTGGTGACATTGTGACGCTGACTGTGAATGATCGCCCGTCTGCCCGCGGCAGCCGCGATGTTATGGTCCGGACTGTCACGGGTGAAACACAGCTGCGCTATCTCGACTGGGTTCAGGATCGCGCGCGCCGCGTGGAAGAACTCTCTGGTGGTCGCATTGGGTATGTCCACCTGCCGAATACGGCCGTGGACGGCAATCGCGAGCTGTTCAAGCGTTTCCTGCCGCAGGTGAACAAGGATGCGCTCATTATCGACGCACGGTACAACGGCGGCGGATTCATTCCCGATCGGATGATCGAAGTTGTTTCCCGTCAGCCGTTGAACTACTGGAAGCGCAGGGGGCTCGAGCCGCAGGCCACGCCGGTCTTTTCTCACACGGGACCGAAAGCAACGCTGATTAACGGCTACTCGTCATCGGGTGGCGATGCGTTTCCGTATTACTTCAAGAAGCTCGGATTGGGTCCATTGATCGGCACGCGTACCTGGGGCGGGCTCATCGGCATTTCCGGTAATCCGTCGCTCGCAGACGGTGGCAGCATTCTGGCGTCGACATTCCGTTTCCTGGACACCGACAACGAGTGGGCTGTCGAGAACGAAGGCGTTTCCCCGGATATCGAGGTCGTCGATCGTCCTGAACTCGTCGCAGCGGGCAAGGATCCGACGCTCGAGGAAGCGGTCAGGTACCTGCTTGCGGAACTCGAGAAGAATCCACCTGTTGAGGTCGAAGCACCGCCGGCACCGACAGATTTCTGAGTGGAGTGAAGAAAACCTGGGACTTGGGCCTAATTCTGTGGGTCAACGTCCTGGTGCTTCCCTTTGTGCTTCTTACGCATTGGGCACTGCGCCTGGTGCGCGCTGAATTCCTCGGCCGATAGATTGCCATCACCATCGAGATCGAGATCTTCGAACGTTGGCGCGTTCTTGGCGTTCTTTAGCTTGCGACCTTCGGCAGCACGTTCCGACATCCGTTTTGCACGAAACGCGTAGAACTCCTCAGACGTCACGATATCGTCAGCATTGGCATCCAGCTCGGCGTAGTTCGGCATCTGGTGGCCTTTGTGCTTACCATGGCCCTTACAGTCGGCATAGGCCTGACTTGACCACATAAAGATGACCGTGCAGGTCACGAGCAAGGTCGCGAACGCACGCAGCCAATGAGAACTATTCATGGTGTAACTCCGCAAGGGATTTGCGGTGACTATCGAATGCTGGCTCCGTGGGAGCAATACGTATTAGACGATACTAATTAACCCGAATGGCGGGTCTCGAGACGACGCGTCACGTCCTCGAGGCTCAGGCCGCGATCGGCAAGCAGGACAATCAGGTGATAGATCAGGTCTGCGGCTTCGTCGATGGTTTCTTGCTCGCTGCCTGCGGCAGCTGCGAGCGCGAGCTCGACACCTTCTTCGCCGACTTTCTGGGCGATGCGCTTGGTCCCGGACGCAGCGAGTCTCGCCGTGTAACTTTTGTCCGTGCCATTCTTGAGCCTGTCGTTGACGATGGACTCCAGCTGGGCGATGAAGGCGATATCAGGTTTGCTCACGTCACTCTCTCAGGTTCTTAGCTCGGTACCGTTCTCGATGAGATACCGCTTGAGGTCGGGAATCGGGATCTCAGCACTGTGAAACACACTCGCCGCCAGCGCGCCGTCGACGTCGGATTCAATGAACACCTCGAGGAAGTGCCGCATTGCGCCGGCGCCGCCTGACGCTATCAGCGGTACGTCCGACACCTCACGAACGGCTACCAGCTGCTCGCAATCGTAACCGCGCCGAACACCATCCTGATTCATACAATTCAGCACGATCTCGCCGGCGCCGCGCGCCTGTACTTCGGTAACCCAGTCGAGCGTCCGGCGCTGAGCGGCCGTGGTCTTGTCCGGATCGCCCGTGTACTGGTAGACCAACCAGTCCTCGTCTTCTTCACGACTGTCAATGCCAATGACGACGCACTGCGAACCGAAGCGCTCGGCAAGCTCCGTGATAAGGCTCGGATTGGCAAGTGCCGGGGAGTTAATCGAGATTTTGTCGGCGCCCTTGTTCAGCACGTCTTCGGCGTCTGCCAGTGTCTTGATACCGCCAGCAACGCAGAACGGAATGTCCAACACGCGTGCAACATTGCTAACCCAGCTGCGGTCGACGGTACGGTCATCGGGGCTTGCCGTGATGTCGTAAAAGACGAGCTCGTCGGCGCCTTCCTCGCAATATCGGGCTGCGAGTTCCAGGATGTCGCCAACGACGCGGTGGTTGCGGAACTGGACACCTTTCACAACGACCCCGTCGCGAACGTCGAGGCAGGGGATTATTCGCTTAGCCGGAATGACGACACCTCCGCTTCGCTGATTTCTCCGTCAAGCAGCGCGCGGCCCGTAATCGCCGCTGGCACGCCCAGTTCGCGGAGCATCTCGAGATCTTCGATGTCCCGCACTCCGCCTGACGCCTGCAACTGCATGGTGGGGTAGCGCTGCAGGATTTCGGCATACAGATGGAAGTTGGGCCCCTCCATTGCGCCGTCCCGCGATACATCCGTGCACAGGACGTGAACTGCACCTGATGCGGCGTAGTTGTCGAGCGACTCCCATAAGGTGAGTCCGGCGTCCTCGGTCCAGCCCTTCGCGGTCAGTACCGGGGTACCGTCCTCGCCGAGACGTACATCGAGCGCGAGCACAATGTGGTCCGCGCCGAACTCTTCGATCCAGTCAGTAACCACCTGCGGCTCGTAGATCGCAACGCTGCCAATGACACAGCGCATAACGCCCGAATCGAGCCAGCCTGCGACATCGTCTCGGCCACGGATGCCGCCGCCTAGCTGCACCGCCAGATCGGATTGTGTCGCAATTTCCGTGACGATCTCGCGATTTTGCTGAGCACCTGACCGCGCACCGTCGAGGTCTACGATATGCAGGTCTTCAACGTCGAGTGCCGAGAAGCGCCGACCGATGGCCGCGGGGTCGTTTGAGTATTCGGTCGTCTTGTCGAACTCACCCTGGAACAGGCGTACGCACTTGCCGTCCTTGAGATCGATCGCCGGGATTATTCTCATGCCGGTTGTCCGAGGAAGTTTGTCAGGAGAGCGGCGCCGGCCGTGGACGAACGCTCCGGATGAAATTGCGCTGCAACGAAGTTGTCCCGGCCAATGATCGCGGTGAACTCAGCCGAATGTCGCGCGGTCGCGAGCGTGTACTTGGACACGGGCAACGCGTAACTGTGCAGGTAGTAGAACCAGCTGCCATCGGCGACGCCGTCTAGCAGTTCGTGATGGCCTTTGATCGTGGTTTCACACCATCCCATATTGGGCACAGCGAAGCCTTCAGCGACATCAAGCTTGCGCGCGACGCCGGGCACGATACCGAGGCATTCGACATCTTCCTCTTCGGACGCTTCGCAGAGCAGCTGCATCCCAAGGCAGATGCCGAGTACCGGTTGTTGCAGATTACGGATCACGTCTACGAGATCGGCGTCCTGGAGCCGCTGCATTGCATCACGTGCCGCACCGACGCCCGGTAGCAAGACGCGCTCCGCCGTCTTAATGACGTCGGCATCAGTGGTCAACACCGCTTCAGTGTCGAGCCGCTCGAACGCGTAGAGCAGGGAGGCAATGTTCGCACCGCCGCTGTCAATGATGGCGACCCGAGTCACAGCGCCCCCTTGGTCGACGGCAATTCCGAACCCTCGCGTCGCAGGGCCTGGCGCATGGTACGGCCGACCGACTTAAAGCAAGCCTCGACCATGTGGTGGGTATTCTCGCCCTTCACCTCGACGCGCAATGCGGCACCGATTGACTCCGCGAGGGAACGGAAGAAGTGTTCGACCATTTCCGTGGACAATTCGCCGACTTTGTCGCGAGGGAAGTCGCCTTTGAATGCAAATGCCGCGCGCCCGGAAAGATCCAGCGCGACCTGCGCCTCGCTTTCGTCCATCGGCAACAGGAAGCCATAACGGCCGATTCCGTACTTGTTTCCAAGCGCCTGGCGAAGGGCGGTGCCGAGGCAGATCGCAACATCCTCAACAGTGTGGTGCTCGTCGACCTCGAGGTCGCCGTCGCACTGGAGCTGCAGGCCGAAGCCGCCGTGCTTGGCGATCTGTTCGAGCATGTGATCGAAGAAGCCGATGCCCGTGGCGATGGACGTGTCGTTCGTGCTGTCGAGATTGACGGCAGCGCGAATGCGCGTCTCGTTCGTGTTGCGCTCGACTACCCCGGTTCTGTCTGAATGGCACAGCAGATCGACGATCTGCGGCCAGGTCAGTACGCTCTCAGCAGCACAGTTCACGAGTAGGCCGCGCACGCCGATGCGTTCGGCCAGTTCCATGTCGGTCTGGCGGTCGCCGATGACGGCTGAGCTATCGAGATCGATGTCATGGGCGGCCAGGTAGCGTGTCAGCAGCCCGGTGCGCGGCTTTCGACATTCGCAGCTGTCGTCCGGCAGGTGCGGGCAAATGAACACCTCGTCGAAGCTCACGCCCTGCGACTCGAACAAGTGCATGACGAGTGCGTGTGGACCGTCGAAGTCAGCCTGGGGGAAAGAGTCGGTCCCAAGTCCGTCCTGGTTGGTCACCATGACGAATCGATACCCATGCGCCTTCAGCTCGAGTAGAGCTGGCACGACGTCGGGGACGAGGTGCACTTTGTCGAGCGCGTCAACCTGGAAGTCCTCGGGCTCCAGGATCAGGGTGCCGTCCCGATCGATGAACAATATCTTCTCAGCCATTCTCGCGATCCCTCAGCGTGTCGAGGGCCTGCAACAGGCGGTTGTTTTCATCGGGGGTTCCAACAGAGATTCGAATGCAGTCGTCGAGGTCTCCGCCAAAGTGACGAAGCAGGACTTTGTTGTCCTCGCAATGCCGCATGACGCGCAGTGCATCGACCATGCGCACGAGGAGGAAGTTGGCGTCGCTGGGCCACACCTTTTGAACGAAGTCATAGTTGGCTAGCGCAGCGGCCAGCCGTTCACGTTCGGCAACAATCTCGGCCACCGTTTCACGCGCGAGTTCGAGCTGATCGTCCTGCAGCGCATCCTCGACGCACTCAACGACCGGGGTAGCAAGTGCATAAGGCGCCTGCACTGCGCTCAGCATCGCAACAACCGAGGCGGGACCGGCAACGGCGCCGCAGCGGGCACCGGCGAATCCCAGTGCTTTCGATAACGTCCGCAAGACGAGGAGGTTTTCGTATCGGTCAAGCAGTGCCGTTGTCGACTCGTGGTCACCAAACTCGACATAGGCCTCGTCTACAACGATGGCCGACGCGTCTCCCCGTGCCTGCAGCAGTCGCTCCAGCTCGGGGCGCGGCAGGGTAGTACCCGTAGGGTTGTTGGGTGAGCAAATGAAAATGAGGCGAGTTGTGTCATCGCTTGCGGCGAGAATCGCGTCGACATCGATCGCGAAGTCCTGCTCAGGCATTGACCTGACTTCGATCAGGTTTGCGCCTTGCACCTCGGCATAGTGTCGGTACATCGAGAACGACGGCGCGGTGACGAGCACGCTGTCCACACCAGCTCGGCAAAACGTTCGAATGACGAGGTCAATCGCCTCGCTCGAGCCACGTGTGACGAGCAACTGGTCGAACTGGCAGCCGAAGCGCTCGGCGAGGGCCTGCTGCAATCTCTGCGGCCGAACTTCGGGGTAGCGATTCAGTGGCCGGCGAAAGCTGCCAACAGTACTGCGACGCGGGGATTCGTTCGCGTTCAGGCGAATCGTGTCATCGACCTGCTCGGCGGCGTTGTACGCATGCAATGCCTGGATCTCGGGCCTGGCGAGCTTGACGATACTCATGAATCGCTCCTGAGCCGGCGCGTTACGGCGGCGGCATGGGCATCGAGCCCTTCGAGTGCTGCGAGACTGACCACCGCGTCTCCGAGGTTGGCGAGCCCGTCGCGTGAGAGCTCCTGAACCGTCATCTGGCGAATAAACTGGTCAAGTCCGAGGCCATTGTAGTTGCGCGCAAATCCGTACGTGGGGAGGACGTGATTCGTGCCGCTGCAGTAGTCTCCGACCGACTCAGGTGTCCATTGACCCACGAAAACCGATCCTGCATTGCGTATGGCAGGCATCAGGTTTCTGGCTCCATCGACCTGCAGAATCAGGTGCTCCGGAGCGTAGGCATTGCTTACTTCGACCGCGCTATCCATGTCATCGACCACGATAAGGCGGGAATTCTCCAGTGCTGCGCGCGCAATGTCAGCGCGTGACAGCGTCGCCAGCTGCGCCTCGAGCTCACCTGCAACGTCCTGTGCCAGCTCGGGCGCATCGGTCACGAGCAAAACCTGTGAATCGGCGCCGTGCTCCGCCTGGGCAAGGAGGTCCGATGCGACGAACTCCACCGACGCACTGGCGTCGGCAATGACCAGGACCTCCGAGGGGCCGGCTGGCAGGTCGATCGCAGCCCCTGCCGCGTCCCCACTGACAAGCGATTTCGCACAGGTAACCCACGCGTTGCCGGGCCCGAAGATCTTGCAGACTTTAGGCACGGTGTCGGTTCCATAGGCCATGGCTGCAATGGCCTGGGCTCCGCCGATCTTGAATATCTCGGTAACGCCGGCTCGACCGGCCGCGACGAGCACGGCGGGATCCGCGCTGCCGTCCGGCCTGGGCGGTGTGCACAGGATTCTCGTGGGGCAACCCGCGATCGCGGCTGGAACCGCGAGCATGATTGCGGCGGAGGGCAACGGTGCCGTACCGGCAGGGACATACAGGCCTACCGCATCAATGGGGTGGCTAATCCGCTCGCAGACAACACCCGGCATCGTCTCGACACGGATCGGGGCGGGCTGCTGGGCCTCATGGAAGCGCCGGACATTGTCGATCGCGAGGTCGATGGCAGCGATGTCCGATTCCTTGAGCTGGTCCGCTGCTGCGGCGATCTCGTCGTCGCTGACAGCAAGGGCCTTTAGGCGCACGCCATCGAAGCGCTCGGTCAATTTCCGCACGGCCGGATCACCGCCGTCACGCACTTCTGCGACAATTGCAGCCGTCGCTGCTCGCATCGATTCGTCGTCGGCCACCGCTGGTCGCTCCAGCAGCGCTTGCTGAGCGTCCCGTTCGAGTTCCGACCAGGTGATGGGCGATATCAGGCTCATGCGAGCATTTTCTCCACGGGCAAGACGAGCAGGGAGCTCGCGCCGGCAGCTTTCAGGTTCTCGAGCGTGTCCCAGAAGACATTCTCGCGGCAGACGGCGTGAACGGCGACCTTGTCGTCGTCGCCGTCGAGCCTCAGGACCGTCGGCGCTTCGGAGCCGGGGAGCAGCGCATGAATCTCCGCAAGGGCGTCTTTCGGCGCGTGCAGCATGATGTACTTGCTTTCTCGGACCTGGAGCACGCCGTCCAGACGTTGGAGGATCTTGTCTACCAATGCCTGTTTCGCCTCGCCCAACGGCTGCTGGGTCTGGATGACAACCGCTTCGCTTTGCAGCAGCGTATCGACTTCGACCAGGCCGTTGGCCTTTAGCGTGCCGCCGGTTGAGACAATGTCGCAGATGAAGTCCGCACGCCCCAGTTTTGGCGCGATTTCGACGGCACCCGAAAAATACACGGGCTCCGCGTCGACCCTGTTCTCCTCAAGAAAATGCTTTAATAGACCCGTGTAACTTGTTGCGATTCTTGTCTTTTCGAGAGACTCTGGGCCGTTGTATTCAGTACCGTCCGGGGCCGCGAGCGCCAGCCGGCAATGGCCGAAGTCGAGTTCGTAGATCTGCTTGAATTCGATCGCCCGGCCTTCGGCAGCACGGTTCAGTCGTTTCTCCTCGACCACATTGAGGCCGACGATGCCCAGATCGCAGATATCTTCGCCAACGAGGCCGGGTATGTCGTCGTCACGGACGAGCAGCAGGTCGATCGGCATGTTCTCGCCGTAACAGATGAGCTGGTCCTTGCTTCGTGTGAGCTTGAGACCGCAACGCTCGAGCAGATCAATCGAGTGATCAGTCAGGCGCCCGGTTTTTTGCACCGCAATCTTAATGCGCTGCTCAGAGGGTTCCATTGAGCTGTCCTTAGGAGTGGTGGAGACGTTCGAGAGCGGCCTGGTAGCCGCCAAAGCCGTCAGTCAGAAAACGTGCGACGCGACCGATCGTGGTTACGCTGACGCCCGTAATGTCGTGAATCTTGCGATAGGGGAGGCCCTGTTCCAGGTATTCAACCACCTGCCATCGATCGACGAGAGCTTGCAGCTCGGCCGGCGTGCACAGATCCTTGAAGAAGTTGCGGCACTCGTCGACGTCTTCGAGGCTCAGGATGGCCTCGAACAGAGCGTCTTCGGCACGCGCCACGCGGCGGCCGGATTCATTGCGGTTGGGTTTCATACCAGAACCAGTGTATTAACGCGTTAGTACGCTAATGTATTCTTACGCAAAACGCAACCCCTGCGTAACTGTTTCAACTGAATCGAAATTTTCGCCGACCAGGTGGTTGACTTGTTTCAGCGGGCAACCCTAAACTTGCTCAAACTCATCGAGACCGGTCGAGGGATAGGCCCAAAGACGCCGGGGCAACCTTCAGGACTAACCCTCCTGAAAAGGTGCCAACTCCTGCGATGTCCAGCGGACATCGAGAGATGAGGGTTCTTGCAGCACCCAGGTTGGGTGATGGGCAAAACGACCCCTCCCTTGCGGGCTTCGCAGGGTTCCGATGAGAACAACGGGACAGTAAAGCGGAGACCGCCAATGACTACATCAGTGAGCAAAGCCACCAGCGCCGTTCGTGCGTCGATCGAGTCCGATACGCAGCATGGAGCCGTGGTACCGCCGATGCACCTGAGCTCCAATTACACGTTTGCCGGGTTCGGCGAGCCGCGGCAGTACGACTACACGCGCTCCGGAAACCCGACGCGGGACGCGCTCGGTGACGCCCTGACTGAGCTCGAGGGAGGCGCCGGGGCAATCGTCACGGCCTCGGGCATGGGCGCGCTCACCGTCCTGACGCAGTTCCTGTGTCCGGGTGACACAATCATCGCGCCACACGATTGCTACGGTGGGACTTACCGCCTGTTCGAGCAGCAGTCGCAGAAGGGGCTGTTCAACGTGGAGTTTGTCAACCAGACCGAACTCGACACGCTACGCAATGTCTGTCGTGAAGTGCAGCCGAAGATCATCCTTACAGAATCGCCGTCCAATCCTGTTCTGCGCATCTCCGATCTGGCCGGGATCCGCGAGATAGCCAGCGAGTGTGGCGCGTTGTTCGCGGTGGACAACACGTTCCTGTCGCCGGCATTGCAGAATCCGATCGAGTTTGGCGCCGATCTGGTCATTCACTCGACGACCAAGTACATCAACGGCCACAGCGACGTCGTGGGAGGCGCGATTATCGCGGCCACCGAGGAGCTCGCTGAGCAGTGTGCCTACTGGGCCAACGTCATCGGTATCACGGGCGCGCCCTTTGACAGTTTCATGACCCTGCGCGGGATTCGCACACTGCATCCGCGAATTCGCCAGCATGAGGAAAATGCAGCGCTCGTAGCGCGCGTACTGAGCGAGCAGGACAGCGTGGCCAAAGTGCACTATCCGGGCCTCGAGGATCATCCGGGCCATGAGCTCGCTCGAAAACAGCAGCGCGGTTTTGGGGGCATGGTCAGCTTCGAGATCGAGGGCGGCGAGGCCGCCGTTCGTGCGTTCCTCGCGAACCTGCGGCTGTTCTCACTGGCCGAGTCGCTTGGTGGAGTC
>JAAUYD010079261.1_pt1 | contig 13212 bp, 7 predicted proteins | sample 7278101 | NCBI WGS metagenome assembly JAAUYD01 (sample SAMN14350128, study PRJNA611818) | marine sediment metagenome | isolation source: surface marine sediment (0.6m) | place: French Polynesia: Moorea | collected 2018-08
CTGCGGGTAAAGGGTGAAAAGGAACTTCTGGGCAAAGGTGTCAGTTATTGCGTGGACTGCGACGGCAATTTCCGCCAGCACCAGGGCGCCATCGGCAGCGGCGCTTTCATCACCAACCACGGCAACCGCTTCGCCACGATAAAAATTGCCGTCGCAGTCCACGCAATAACTGACACCTTTGCCCAGAAGTTCCTTTTCACCCTTTACCCGCAGGGTATTGCGGGCACTGCCAGTAGCCAGAATCAGGGACGTGCACACCAATTCCGTCCCGGTTTCGGTCTCCAGTACGAACCGGCCACCCTTCGCGGCGATCCTGAGGATATCCGCATCCATAAAATGGCTGCCGAAATTCTCCGCCTGACGTCGGCCGGTTTCCAGCATGGTCTGGCCGGTGGCGTTGAAAAGGCAGCACATGTTCTCGACATGGGCGCGGAACAGGCTGCTCTTGTGCTCTTTGCCCAGAACCAGCACCGACACCCGTTTGCGGGATGCATGGATCGCCGCCTGAAGTCCGGCCGGGCCGGCACCTACCACAACCACATCAACCGTCTGTTGATCACCCATTGATTTTCCTCCGATCCAGCCTGTACGGACGGCCGGGCCACGATGATGGACACCCGTTCGGCCTGATCACAGGCAGCCTTATTGTTTGCCGATGCAGGCCTCGTCTTCACAGGCAGGCTGGCCAGCGACAGTCATACTGCCCGAGGTCGATGATTTCGAATTCGAAGCGGCGCTTGCATTCCTGGCTGGCGACGCTGCCGGTTGTCCTGCGTTCTTGCCGATACAGGCATCGTCTTCACAGACGACCTGTTGGGAAACCGACATCGATGATTTGAAACGGCGGCGAGAAGAGGTCTTATTGGACGGTGTTTTTTTCATATTCAGGCCTCTCGCTGTTTTGGCATTGGGTTATACAATAGGATAGGCATCCGCCTGTGACTGGCAAGCATATCGGCTTGCTTTCATATGGCTTGTTCGCAACAATAACCGATGCGGTCAGACAGATAATTGACGTAAGTCAAACAAAACCATTGACCCGTATGGGATGGTGGTTCACCAATGGCGAAGATCTCGCCATTAAGGTGATGGTGCGGCGTGACGGTGTTTTTTCAAATGCGTTAAAAGACTGGCCCGTTTCGTGGAGTCTGCGAACCATAGCCACGTCTATTGCGTTTTCCAACAGCAGCGATCAGACAGGCAGGGGGACTCGGCGACCAGCCAACCATCAATGACCCATCACATGCATGCCAGAGGAGTCAGGGTGACGGAAAAACAGCGGCTGATCGAAATGGGCGATGGCGACGACGAACGGGCGGCGCGCTATTTGAAAATCGTCAACCACCTGGCCAGACAGAATGTCAACCGATGCTGGCATTGCTGGACTTGTGGCGGCGGCTGTCCGTTTTCCGATCACATGGATCTGATGCCCAACCAGGTGATCCGCCTGATCCAGGTGGGTGCCGGGGCTGAGGCCCTGAAATGCCGGACCATCTGGCTGTGCGTAGGCTGCCATACCTGTTCCAGCCAATGCCCCAACAGTATCGATGTGGCAGCTGTTATGGACGCCCTGCGTCAACTGGCCATTCATGAGGGCGTCGCGGCGCCGGAAGCGGACATCTTCCGATTTCACAAGTACATCTACCAATCGATCCAGCGGCACGGTCGATTAAACAAACTGGAAGCCATGGTTCAGTTCAAAATCAGCACGGGTGATCTGTTCTCGGACGTGCAATCCGGTTTGAAAATGCTTACCCGCGGCAAGCTGGAGCTGATTCCCCGACGGGTGGCCGGACAGGGTGAGGTTGACCGCATTTTCGACCACTACAACCGGCAGCGACGGAGTTTCGACGCCCATGAATGACATGGATCTGGCCTACTATCCGGGCTGCACCCTCAATTCCACGGCTCAGGAAATCGATGCTGCTTTGCATGATGTCTGCGACCGGCTGGATATCCATCTGTCCCCCCTGCCGGATTGGAATTGCTGCGGCTCTTCATCCGTCCATGCAGTCCGGCCCCAGTTGGCCGTATCACTGGCCGCCCGCAATCTTTTCCAGGCCCAAAACGAGGGCCGGGATTTGATGGTCATGTGCGCCGGCTGCACCAATCGGCTGCGGGTGGCCGCCAACCAATTGCGCCATGATGATACCAGCCGACGGGTCAACCGGGAGCTCCTGGGCGCCACCCTCGACCGAGACCTGCAGATTCATCATCTGTTGGATATTCTACCACGGCGATTGGATACCCGGCCTTACATTGGCGCCCTGCAGCGGCCTTTATCGGGGCTGCGCTACGTTCCCTATTACGGATGTCTGTTGGCGGCACCGCCCGAATTGAAGAACTATCCCAAACTGTATGGCAGCATGGAAACGGTCATGGCTTGGCTGGGTGCCGACGCCTGCGCATGGGGTCACCAGGCCAAGTGCTGCGGGGCCTTTTTGTCGGTCGCCCGGCCGGATATTGTCGGTCCCATGGTTTCCGATATCATGGACCAGGCCGTCGTTGCCGGTGCCGAGTGCGTGGTGACGGCCTGCGCCATGTGTCAGCTTAACCTTGAACTCAGAAGCCATAAAGATCGGCGCGTTCCGGTATTTTCCATCGTCGAACTGCTGGCTTATGGGATGGGGTCGACTGGCATGCCTGATTGGCTCAAACGGCACTTGATCGATCCACGGCCCCTGTTTCACCGCAAGGGCTTTCCCTTTTAGCCTGGAAGGGCGCCTGTCAGGCTGCGTCGATATCGTGTGAATCTGGGCTTTAAACAGGGCATCGGGTGGCGGGGTTGGTTCGGCGGCTAGCGGGAAATCAGGTTCTGATAGCGCGTCAACTCATTGGACCAGTGGCGCACCTGCTGTTCGTCCTCTGATCCCCTCACCTTGTTCTTGGCGAAGAAATTGATAGCATTGTCATAATTGGCTTTAGAGATGGACTCCCTGAGCCGGATCTCTCCCTGGCGATGCATACGGTTGCCAATGGCCAGCATCCTCTTAAGCATCTTGGCCCTGTGGTGCTGGTTGCGGCGATTCTTGGCCAGATAGACCAGCGTGGTGCGATAGGATTCGATATAGGGCTCGATGTAGCCGGAAAAAAATACCAGTTTGCGATATCCTTCCGACGAGAGGTTGTAGGTGTCGGGCATGGCGGGGTGGGGCACGAGGATGGCATTGTCGATGAATGCCTTGACTGTCTTGCGCACGATGTAGGCCGGTGGATGCTCCGGATCGGGATTAAACTCCTCGGCGAATAGGTCCTGCAAGCGACGGTAGGTATCGTGGAGATCCGCCGCCGAGAATTGGAAGGCGTCCTTCTCCAGAATGGCCATGGCCGTAAATGCGGGGGGGATAAAGTTACAGATGCTGATGTTTTTGTAATAGTCCAGCGCATTGCGGCGGTTTTCGGGAACACGCAGGCCTTCTTTGCCAACCTGGCCTTGTCCCTGGTCGTCGACCTCTTGGATGAACTTGCGGCGGCGGTAGTGGAACAATACGCTGTCCACGGCGTTGGGGTGACCGTCGGCCAGATTGTCGGTGAGGCAGACCCCCTGGGCGCAGAACAGGTCCATGGCGGCCTCGATGCGGAAATTGAGCTCTTCGCGAGAGACCACCTCACGGCCTCCCGAAAGCAGGGCGCCAGCCACCAGAGATTGGGGGGTGACCATGGTTTGCAGATCGATGGCGTGCATGATGTGGGCGCCGATATCCCGACACAGGGTGTTTTGCTGCTTGGACGAGAGCAGCGCCCCGGTGAGGCCCTGTTCGGCCAGCACGTTGCTTAGCGGCAGCGGCTGACCGAAATTTAGGTGAACTTTGCCGTAGCGATTGCGCAGAATGCCTTTGGCTTTGAGCATTTGGCGAAAATTCTCAGGCTGTTTTTTTCCGCCGCTGATTTCATGCAGGTAGGCGCCTTCGTCGGGAATACGGTCGTAGGCGATGAAGACGGGTACAAAGATCATGTCCTTACAGGCACCCTCGAAGAAGGCGTGCAGCAGTATCGATAGCATACCCAGCTGCGGCTGCAAGAGTTTCCCGCTGCGGCTGCGCGTACCTTCGATGTACACGGCGATATTGAATCCCTCCTTGAGAACCTGGAAGATGTATGCCGAGAAGACTTTGGCGTAAAACACGGCCCCCTTGAAGCTGCGACGCACGAAAAAGGCGCCCACTCGCCGAAACAACGGGGCCATGGGCCAGAAGGCCAGGTTTTTGCCGGCGAACACGTGGGGACAGGGCATGTGATTGTCGTACAGGGTGAAGGAGAGCAGCAGGGAGTCCATGTGGCTCTTGTGAGCCGGCATGAAGATGATGGGCCCCTTTCGGGAAATCCGCTTCACCGCGGCCAGGATGTCGGCGTTGAAGGTCACCGATTCGAACAGCGTGTTCAAGAAGCGGATCATGATTCGGTGCATGATGTTGATGAAGGCCGGGCTGTAGGTTGCCGCAATTTCATCCACGTAGCCCATGGCTTCACGGTGGGTCTGCAGTCGGGTCATCTCGCGCCGTTGCGCATAGGTCTCCATGAACTTGCGCAGCTCCTCACCGGTGAGAATTTCCTGCTTGATCTCCTCGGGTGTTTTGATCGTGGGACCCGTGATGCTTTTGCGGTGAGCGTTGATCTGGCTGAGCAGGTCCCGCCGCAGCTTGAGGGAAAGGTATTCGATGCTGCGCCCCTGGTTTTCCGGAGATTCGACGAATCGTTTGACGTTGACCGGATCGGACACCTCGATAAAAATGTTGCCGGGTTTCCTGAAAAGCGTTGCCAGCCGCCTCAGTTTACCCGGTTTTTGAGGAGAACCGAAGAAAATATCCACCAGCGTAGGCCAGGTGGACGCGGGGTGTTTGCTGAAAAAGAGCAGTTGGGGGACGATGCAGATGGGCCGCTCCAGCGTTCGCTGGATTTCGATCAAGTGACGGATGGGGTCGGTTTTGGATTTGATGAAGCGCCGGTAGAAATCGCGTTTTTCCACCAGTGGCAGAAATACGGTGGTACCCCGGTCGATTTCGTCACGGATGAATCCGGCCCGGTAAGGATCCCGGAATGAGAAATGACGGAAAAAGAACCGCAGCTGGTTTGCCGCGATGCGCAACAGCCGTCCCACTGGCTGCCAGACCCGCACGCTGCAATCCAGGCCCAGTTGGGGATAGGGCAGCTTGGCCTGCATGTAGCGGGTGTAATAGCACAGGAATTCAAAATAGCTTTTGTATTTGGATGCGTAAACCACCACTGCATCTTCAGGGAGGGCGTCAATGGTCGTCCTGATCTCCTCATTCAGGCGGATGCCTGCGAAAAGACGGCGCAGAATGAACATGGAGAAGATGCCCGTTCGCTGCGGCAGCCAGCAGGTGTATAGGTTCCGGTCTTTACCGTCTGGTAGGCTGGTGTGCGGGCTGAAAACAGAAAATGGCTTCATGAGGCGGTTATATCAGATTCACAGAAAAAGGCCACCGCCGAAATGGCGTATCTTTGCGTTCACGGTTGATACGGCTCCAGGGGCAGACGCAAATCGGTATTGTCGTGCACGGCGTTGGTCGTGTCGGGATGGGCGCCATAAAGGTAGCGCACAGTGATCGGGTCCGGTGCGTTGTCTTCCAGTTCGATGCGAATGGTGTCGGCATCCTGTCTGCGCACTGCTGCAATGGTCAAAGCGCGGTCGCCGGAAAACAATTCGAAACCGCTGATTTCCGTCCACGGCGAGAAGTCCGTACCGCCCCGGTGGGTAAGGATCACGTCGACTGCTTTGGCCGATCGGCGGAACACTGCCGAGATGGCAGGACCGCGATGGTAAGGCACCTTGCCCAGCAGATACAAGATGGTTTGGGCGGTGCGAATCCCCAAGGTGGTATAAGCTGCCGGGGCCAGGTGCTGGCGGCCGCGGTTTTTCAGATCCATGCTCAACCCCGCCAGGTGGCAATCGTCAATGATGTCTAAGGCATCCATCTGGGCGGCGCGGATCCATTGACAGGGCCGGTCCCTGCCGCTGGGGCGTTTAACCAGCGGAATGACCAAAAAGGGCAACTGATCGCGACCAGAACCGTTTTCGATGTCGGTACGGACCTGTTTGTCCACGAAGCGCTCCAGGGCCTGACGGTACTCCTCCCGGGACACGCTTCCGCGTGCCGCATCGGCTTCGCCCTGCATCCAGACGACGTATTCCACCGAACCGCCAACCGCGTTGATTGCGTCGATCCACCTGCGATAGATGCTCTTCGGACTGGTATCTAGCCAAAAGCCCTTACCCCAATCGGCTTTGGCCGTCAGACCGGTGCCGTTGACCGAATAATCCAGCAGGCCGATAGGTATCTTCAGCACCGCCGCCAGCCGATTGCCCATGGATAGGGCGCCGTTGCCGGTCGTGTCGGGCTGGATCCATTCACCGGCCCGGAAGAACCTGATGTCGGCGGAGGGCAGATGATCATGGCCCGTGTAGAACCATTCGCGCATGTTGGACTGCCCGATGCAGGTCACCAGCATGCCGACACCCCAGCGATGCCTGCCTTCTACGACTACCCAGGGCGCAAGGCCGCTGCGCACTTGCAGGCGGTACCATCCACCCTGGGGCACATGGGTCAGGATGCCGGTAAAGAGTTCGTTTTCCGGGGAACCGTCCACGACGGTCCAGGGCAGCACGATTGCGCCGCTTTCGGCATCTACGACCCGGGCTTCGACAGGACCGGAGACACCGGTGTAAGTTCCGGTGACGACGATGTCGGCAGCCGTGCCCCGGCGCTGAAATACCCGTCCTTCCTGGATGTCGGTCAGGTTCAACTCGGGCAGTTCGGCGGTGGGATGAACCGAGCTCGCATCGGGCACCTTGGCAACTGCAGTTGGTGTGGGCGCTTCAGCCGGCGTCAGAACCATACCGCTGTAGATGTCGCCGTCGTCGGCGATAGACACCGCGACCATCGGTACGGGCGGTGGTGTATTGCCGTAAAAACTCAACATCTCGGCGCTTTCGAGGACGAACACGCCGGGGTGTTCACTGGGATTGATCTGAATCTGTGTCGATCCGCTAAAAGGCAGAGGGATGATCAAGTAATGCTTTTCGCGAGCGAGGCTTTTGCGGATCACCAAGTTGTCATCTGTGTGCGGCTTCACCGTGATGTGACCCAGATGGCCTGGAGAAAAATTCAGTTTGATTATCCTGAAGACGCTGTTGGTAGAGATAGACGGTATGGGCAGAGAGAAAATGGCTTCCGCGCCCGAGGATCGGATTTTAAGACCCTCGTGGGTGCGTTGCAGGGCACAGCCGCCCACCACCGCAGCGCCGGCAAGGTCGATTTCACGGGTGACAACGCCCTGCATGTGCTGATGGGCATCAGCATACAGGGCTTCCAGATTCAATTGCAGCCGATTAAGGGCGGCTTCTCCGCTCGCCAAAAGGATCCAATCTCCATCGGATGTCATCACCTGGGGGCCGAAGCTGGGTTCCCGGATCGAATCGATAATTTGCATGCCTGTGAACGCATGGGTCAAATGCGGCAGTAGTTGGTTCAGATGGGCGTCCCCATAGACCACGGCGGATGGTCCGGTGACGGCATGAGGGCCTGAGGTGTGGCCGGCCGGAGGCGCCGCCGCTGGCAACATGTCGCCCAGCAGCCGGCGGTAAAGGTGGTTGTCCGCCGGCGGGCATTGGTCCACGGACCCTCTGGCGGCGGGTGCGGTTTGCCCGACCGTCTTCAGAAACAGACCGGCGGCGGCAGCGGCGCCGTCGCAGGTCCACCAGGCGGATTGTTTGCCATAGACGGGGTTGCCATTTAATTTGGCTTTTTTCAAGGTCGCTTCCAGCGGTACCAGAGCAGACAGGGGATGGCGCTGATGCGCGGCCAGCAGCGCCCGATAAATCCCTTTAGTCTCCCGGTGATGGCCGGTGCCCAGATACTCCGGGTAGATGGCGGCCTTGTCCGGTACGACGCTGAAAACGAAGTGGCGGCCCGCGGCGGTGATCATCTTTTCGGCGGCGTGAAGATCCAGGAAAAGGCGTTGGGCTGCCTGTTGACTGGCTTGGCGTTGCGCCGCTGATGACTGCGGCTCGCCGGGGTATAGCCAACCGCCGATACCGACGTGCACGGCCGGGGTCGAGGCAGCGGCGAATAGACGATAATCCAACCAGTTGTTTAAAATTTTAAGCGGCCTGCCGACCGGCAGGGATTCCTGGAACCAGCCCTCGACTGCCTGGTAGTAGTCCCGGTCGAACCACACATCATGTTCCGGCCGGGGGAATCCCTGGCGGACGGTGTTGTCCTGATAGCCGGACATATCCACGCAAAGCCACAGGATGGCCGGGGCAATCAAGGCACAAACGAAAACAAGTGAGAAAAGCTTTTTCACCGCGATCTTTAGAATCGGTAGTAAATAAATGGGTTCAGACTGCCCGAGGCCAAAATGGCCGCACACCAGGGCAACAGCACTATGAACAATACCAGGCTTGCGGCCGCGGATAACCAGTGCCGTTGCCCCAGCTGGTAATCGCCATCCATGGTGCCGGACGGCAGAATCAGGGCGGTGGCCGAACAGAGCAACAGAATGGTATTTCTCATGTCGAACAGGTCAGCCACAGACGGATGCATCAGACCGCCGGTAAAAGTGAACATGGTGCCATAATAAAAACCGGCTTGGGCCATGGTGTCGCAGCGAAATAGAACCCAACCGCACACCACCACGAACAGGGTCAACACCCGTCGCATACCGCGCATTCGATGCTCCGGCAGACGGCGCAAGCCGGAGATGCGTTCGGCTGCCAGAAAAAGACCGTGATAGGCGCCCCAAGCCACGAAGGTCCAGTTGGCGCCATGCCAAAACCCGCATAGGAGAAAAACCAGGGTCAGGTTCAGGTAAGTGCGCAGGGTCCCTTTGCGATTGCCGCCTAAAGGGATGTAGAGATAATCACGAAACCAGCGACTCAGGGAGATGTGCCATCGCCGCCAGAAATCCGTCAGGCTGACAGCGCTGTAAGGCCGGTTGAAGTTTTCCAGAAAACGGAAGCCGAAAAGCATACCCAAACCGATGGCCATGTCCGAGTAGGCTGAAAAGTCGAGGTAAATCTGTAGGGTGTAAGCCAAGGCCCCCAGCCAGACCGTGAGCGTGTTAAGCGACGCCGGTTCCAGTCCGAATATCAGATCGGCAAATCGGCCGCAGGTGTCGGCCAGAAGCACCTTTTTACACAATCCCCAGCAAAACCGCACCGCACCGGTATAAAAGGCGTCCCATGATTCCACACGGTCTTTGATCTGTTGCTGGATGTCACGGAAGCGAACAATGGGACCGGCTACCAGCTGGGGGAACAGGGCCACATACATGGCGAAATCGATCAGGTTGGCAATGGGGCGGCAGCGGCCGCGATAGACGTCGATGGTGTAGCTGAGCTTCTGAAAGGTGAAAAACGAGATGCCTACCGGCAGAACGATGGATTGCCAAGCACTCAGGTCTATGCCTAACCCGGTCAGATGCGCGGCGGACTGAGCGACCATGAAATTGGCATATTTGAACCATGCCAGCAGCCCCAAATTGATCAAAATGGAAAGTGTCAACCACAGGCGCTTGAATCGGCTCAGCGCTCCCATGAGGCGGCCCATGGCATAATCGAAGAGGGTCGAGCCGGCCAGAACGAGGATGAAGTCCGGTGCCCCGAAGAGGTAGAAGAGGTATGAGAAAAGCAGCAGGGTCAGGTTGCGCAGCTGGTTTCTGCAAAGCAGGCGCTGGCCGTAGTAGACGAGTAATACTGATGGTAAAAATGCAAAAAGGAAAATAAGGCTCGAAAAGATCATGCGCGTTGTCGTGGATGGTTGGCTGGCCACAGCGGCCCTGGCACCGGATTGAATGCGCCTGCTGCAATCCATGCAAGCGTTCACGCCAATTCAGATGCCGGGAGCGCCACCTGTTCCTGTCACTACCTATCCAGTATGGAATCCCGGCCGAGTCAGATAGCTAACACCCAAGCTGAGCGATTGTCGAGCTTGCCGCAGATTCAAGGCAGGTGTCGTCGCGCTATAGTGAACTATGCGCGGCGATACCTAACGCCGAAGATGGGGTGAGCTCGGCAAACCCAATGGGTTTCACCTTTCAAGAACAACCATCGGTGTTACCCAGCCGTTATCATTGTCAAACCACTCTCTTGAGAAAGGTGAATCGCTTGTTTGGGTAACACACACCCACCGGCACTGCCAACACCATTTTTGCGGCGATCGCTCACTGCGACGTATCTTTACGGTTGTTTTGGGCGGTGCGGCTGGTCTTCCGTATGGTGACGACCGCAGCCGTGGTGATATGCTGGTCAAGCGTGGAGTGGGCGCGCCTAAGCTAACGGTGCTGTTGACATTCAATGGATCCATCAACAATTTATGGCTCATCTTCGTACATTCTGCTCATGGCAAAGCGATAACTGCACTGAAAGGTTGTTGGCGATGGCTGATGATACCTTGATATTGACCAAAGGTGACAGGACCTACCTCGACAGCGATTTTAAGAAGAAAGTATCGGTCCTGACCTTCATGTCCGGGAAACAGGTGGGGCGACGGATCATGCTTGCCGATGACCGTATCACGTTGGGACGATCTTCCAAAGCGACCATTATGCTGCAAGATACTCATGTATCCCGGCTGCATCTCGCCGTCGATACCATCCTTGCTAATGGTGCTTACCAGATTAGGGATCTGGGTAGTTCCAATGGTACCTGGTTAAACGGGTCGCGCATTTCCGAGGCCATAATCAAAGACTCGGACAAAATAACCATCGGTAACACAATGCTGCGATTCAGTCGGGCGGACACCTTTGACCTCAAATATCAAAGCGAACTCGATCAATTGATCAATATCGATGCACTCACCGGTTTGGTTGTCAAAAGGAGATTTGACGAGGAGCTCAACCGTTTCGTGGCCGTGGCCAGGAAGCAGGGTAGCTGTTTGGCCATGATGATGATGGATATGGACGGCCTCAAGCAGATCAACGATACCCATGGTCACCCCTTCGGCGCTTTTGCCATTGCGGAAACAGGTCGGGTCATTAAAGCGGTGATTGGTCAGAAAGGACTGGCCAGTCGATTCGGGGGCGATGAGTTTATGGCCTTTTTGCCGGATGAATGCGCCGAGGCAGCCGGGCGAATTGGCGAACAGATTCGCCGATCAGTTGAAGCCCACGCCTATCAAAAAGATGGCCTGACCCTTGAACCGACCATCTGTGTCGGCGTCAGTACGCTAAAGCCCGCCGACACCATGGCGTCGCTGCTGAAAAGAGCTGACGAGGCCCTGTACCAATCCAAGCGAACCGGGCGCAACCGCGTGAGCATATCTCCTTAACTGCCTGCCGACAAATTGACCTGACCGCGTTAGAGGCTGTTTCAAAATTGCATCTAATGCTCAATGGCTGTGTTGCGAGCCGCCTTAAAATGCTCACATATAACTAAATATGCAGCGCTTTTGCGTTGGCCCACGCCTTGCCTTAAACATGATCTACAATTTGGAAACAGCCTTTAGTCAACCATCTATCCGGAGACGTGCCGTTGTGGGGTTGTCAATGCATGCGATCCGCCTTACTCAGATGGGCCGGTCTTGAGCGCCAGCGGTGCCTGAGTGGGAACCTGGCTCTCCAAGCGATCGACGTTTTGAAATCCCCGGGGCAGCTTTTTGCCGCGTCGACCGCGTTCGCCCACGTACTGGTCCAGATTGCCATAAGTCAGTTTGAAGAAACGCTTGCCGGCATGGATGATCAATTGACCCGCTTCCGGTACAAGGACCACATGGGTCATCAATTCCTCGCGCATTTTGGCACGTTTGGGCGGGATCTGAATGATTTTGTTGCCTTTGCCTTTGGCCAGAGCCGGCAGTTTGTTCAGAGGAAACGCCAGCATGCGCCCTTCGTTGGTAACGGCGGCCAGTAACGGATTGGTCCCGTTTTCAAGGCAGATGGGCGCCATCGGCAGGGCGCCTTTGGGCAGCGACAACACCGCTTTGCCTTTGGTGTTACGTGTAACCAACTCCTCAAAGCGGGTGATGAACCCATAGCCGGCATCGCTGGCCATCAGCAGCTTCTGCTCGGGAGGCGCCATGATCACAGCGGTGATCGTGGCCCCCGGTGGCAAGACAAACCGGCCGGTAAGGGGCTCGCCATAGCCTCTGGCGGAAGGCAGGGTGTGGGCCGACAGGCTGTAGGATCGCCCGGTGGTGTCCAGAAAGACCACCGGTTGATTGCTTCGGCCTCTGGCAGCATCCAGAAAGCGATCGCCCGGTCGGTAGCTGGCCTCTTCGGGATCGATCTCATGGCCCTTGGCGGCCCGGACCCAGCCGTTGGCCGACAGGATGACGGTCATCGGCTCGACCGGTGCCAGCTGTTCTTCGGATATGGCCTGGGCCTCCCCGCGTTCGACGATGGCTGTACGCCGATCATCGCCGTAGGTTTTGGCATCCGCCCGCAGTTCCTTCTTGATCAGGGTCTTGAGACGGGCTGATGATCCCAGGATTTTTTCGAGTTGCAGGCGTTCTTTGTCCAACTCCTGCCGCTCGGTGCGGATCTTGATCTCCTCCAGCTTGGCCAGGTGCCGCAGGCGCAACTGGAGGATCGCTTCGGCCTGTGTATCGGAAAGCGAGAAGCGTTCCATCAGGGCCAGCTTGGGTGCGTCATCGGTGCGGATGATACGGATGACATCGTCGATATTCAGGTAGGCCACCAGCAGGCCGTCGAGAATGTGCAGGCGCTGGTTGACCTTCTCCAGCCGGTAGTTGAGACGGTCTTTGACGGTTTGCGTGCGGAATTCGATCCATTCGTTGAGCAGTTCCACCAAGCCCTTGACACCGGGCTTGCGATCCAGGCCGATGACATTCAAGTTTACCCGGAAGGTCTTTTCCAGGTCGGTAGTGGCGAACAGGTGGGCCATGAGGGCCTCTTTGTCCACCCGATTGGAGCGGGGCACGATCACCAGGCGAATGGGATCTTCATGGTCCGATTCATCGCGCAGGTCGGCGACCATGGGCAGCTTCTTTTTGACCATCTGGGCGGCGATCTGTTCCAGGACCTTGGCTGGCGACACCTGATGGGGCATTGCGTTGATGACGATGTCGCCATTTTCGAGTTCATAGGTGGCCCGCATACGGATACTGCCCCCGCCGGAGCTGAAATCATCACGCCGAAATCCGAGATCGAAGCCCTCTATCGCACCGGCAGGGGCAGTATCCGTATGCGGGCCACCTATGAACTCGAAAATGGCGACATCGTCATCAACGC
>JAAUYD010252638.1_pt1 | contig 13210 bp, 9 predicted proteins | sample 7278101 | NCBI WGS metagenome assembly JAAUYD01 (sample SAMN14350128, study PRJNA611818) | marine sediment metagenome | isolation source: surface marine sediment (0.6m) | place: French Polynesia: Moorea | collected 2018-08
CCTTCAGGGCCGCTGCATCGACGCCGTACTGCTGAGCGATGACACCCACCAGGGTGCCTCGGTCGGCGATGGCGCCTTCGAGCTTCTGCCGAAGTTCGCTGCCGGACTGCTCCGTACCCTCGGGAACGTTGTCAGCCATGTCTTCTCCTACGCCCCGTACAGCTACGCCCTTCAGACCGGGGGAATCGTCTGGGGATGCTTCAGAAGCACACCCCGAACGGGGTGAAGAAATCAGCCACAGCAGTGGTCTTTGTGCCCGCAATGCGGACACTTCCAGCCAGTCACGTTCGGGTCGTAACGCTCACCGCAGAGCTCGCAGTTCAAGCAGCAGCGACCCGGTCGTAGGCGTCTTCGGCCATCGGCAGGAACGGATCCGACTTCTCCGGCCACGTCGCCCACGCCTTGAAGTTGATGTACGTCCGCTCGAGACCCTGAAGCAGGACGAAGCCAGGCCGGCGCACCAGCAGATCGATCGAGTAGGCGGGATCCTGACGGATCGCTTCGATCGTGAACCCGACACCGTTCACGAGTGCATCGGCTCGCATCCAGCCGGAGTCGTGCTGGAGCCAGCCGAGCCCGAGCGAGAAGTGGACGTCGATCGGACCGTTCGTGTGTGGATCCACCAGGTTCGGGATGAACGTGCCACGTGGCGTGTTGTTCTTGGCGTTGTCGCCGACCGCCAGGTTGTCGAGACCCGATTCGGCTGCACCGATCGCCACCAGCTGGGTGATGGCGTCCCGGCCTCGGATCCGTCCGTCGTCGATCAGGAGCCGGGTGTAGAAGTCGAAGTCAGCATCGGTGAGTGCCACGCATAGGCACCCCCATTGACTGGTCAAGGTCCGTCCAGATAGGATTAGCACCGTGGACCGAATCGAAACCGACGAACTCCGTGAACTCATCGCAGCGGCTCGGTGGTGGCATCGACCAGATGGTTCACTAATCGGCCACCCAGACCTCATCAAGGCGGTAGACGTCCGGTTGGCGTGGGCGGTCGAGAACTACGAGAAGATGCTGGACATCATCGAACGTGAGTCGGCCGGGACGGCGACGGACTTGGGTCCGATACAGGAACTCAGGCCGTCAGACCAGCCTGGGTGAACCTTCCGGTCCGATCCTGACCGAACTGGAACGTCCCCTGCCGCTGACCGGCAGCAGCCTCAGAAGCAGCGGCCACCGTGAGCGCACGCTGAGCTGAGCCTTCACCGAAGAACGAAGCGTCTTCGAACCGGACCTGATCAATCTCACCGAGGCCTCGGCGCTGTGCGGCACCCGACAGTGAGCCACCGAACTGGGCGAACTGGAGGTACGCCTGCTGAGCTCGGGACCGGTCGATGCCGGCAAGACGGATCTCGGAGATCCGATCCTTCGTCGGGATGTCCAGACCGGCGTTCACGGCAGCGGCACCCAGCAGGGCTTCTTCGTACGAGGCCAGCAGTTCGTCGAGCGACAGGGTTGGGTTCGTCTCGGTCCCGCCGTTCGTGTAGAGCAGATCCAGGATCTGCGACACGAGCTCCGGCTGCTGCGACTGCAACTGGGTGAAGCTGACATCGTTGTCGGTTGCTTCGGCCAGAGCGGCGGCACGCTGCGGTGCAACCTCCGCTGCCCGTCGCAGGAACGTCTCATAGTCGAACGTCTGGGCTGCCACCGCTTCGGTGTACTGACGGGACAGGTTGGCGCCAGCCGTCGGATCGACGACGGCTGCGAACAGATCTTCCGGTGAGACGTCGATGCCGGCGTACACGTAGAAGGCGTCCCGCACCGACTGGGATCCTTCGATCACCTGCTGATGGATCTGGACTCGCTCGTTGAGTTCGTTCGGGTCGATGTCAGCCTGGAAGATCCCGACCAGATCTTCGGGTCGGGCATACACGTTCTCGTCGAAGCCGGCCTGTCGAAGGATCTGACGGTACGCCTCTTCGGTGGCGAGGTACTGCGCTTCGTTCATGCGCAGCGAGCCGTCCTGCCGCCACATGCCAGCGAACCTCGAACGGTACTGCGGGAGCTCACGGAAGCGAACGAGCACGGCGTCAGCGTTGCCGCCGGTCTCGGCGGCAACTTCTTGGAACCACGACGGGTCGACCCCGATCTGCTCGAGCCAAGGGAACTGTGCTCGCAGCTGATCGAACAGTCGGGTCGGATCTTCAGAGAACAGATCTCCGCCGGATCCGGAAGGTGGTGCGGTCGTGCTGGGGGCGGACGGCGACACAGCGCCGTTGGGGCCGATTATGGGGTTCAGGTACCCAGTCGGGTCGAAACTCGTCGCTCCGGCTTTTTCAGCGCTTTTTGACGCCGTGCTGGTGGTCGTCGACGGGGTGCGTGACGCACCCGTACCGACCGTTGCCGGATTCCCAGAGTCGAACAGGCTCATCAGACAAACCCCAGCTTCCGGCCCATCTCAGACACCATCGACGTCATCTCCGACGCAGCGTTCTTCGTCGTCAGCCACTCGTCGGACTTCTTCATCTCCTGCTCGAACTCCCACACCGGCTGACCCGACGTCAGAGCCTTCTGCACGGCAGAAGTCTCGAGTGAACCGGTGCGTTCCATCACCCGCTCGTACGTCTGCAACCACGGCTGGGCCGCCTGCAACGTCTCCTGCTCCGGATCCTTCCACGGGTACAGCACCGCAGCAGACCGCTGGATCGACGTCATCAGATCATCGTCGGATGCTTCCTTCGACACGATCCGGCCGGCCCAACGCATCACCTCATCGTTCGTCCACGACAGACCCCAACGCTGCAACGTCTCACGGATGTTCTGCGCCGTGTTCTCGATGTCGACGCCACGCTGACGCTGCTGCTCCTGCTCGCCACGAACCTGACGGGCATACGGCGACTCGACGATGCCAAGCGCCTGATCCCGAACCATCGCCGAGAACGCACCAAAGCCGAGACGACCGGACGCCAGCTCTTCCACATAGTTGGCGATCCGGGGATCGTTCTCGTCGACCAGCTGGCCGGTGTACTGGAACCAGGTGTCCCGAGCGTTCGCAGCAGCCTCACCGAGGCGCTTCTCCTTCTCGGCATCCGACAGGCCGTTCCATTCGAGCTCGGCCCGTGTCGAGTTCTGATACCACTGGGTGGCCTGGAGCTTGTTCTGGAGTTCGGCCGTCGACATGTCCGGCCGGGCAGCGAAATCGGCGATGACCCGAAGCACTTCCGGATCGTTGCGGGCCGGATTGTTCGGGCCCATCACCTGCGCCAGCAGTGAATCCCAGAAGCCCTTGAACGTGCCGAACGTCGACTTCGTGAACAGCAGCTCTTCGACGTCGCCGCCGTTGATCGGCGCCATCGCATCGAACTGGTCCTTCGACACGACCGTCGACTGGTAGTTCTGCCAATCCGAGTTCGAACCTCGGATGTTGTAGACGATCGTCAAACCCTGGCCAACGTCGAACGCCACCCAAGTCTGGCCGCCCTGCACCTCGAGGACACGGGCATCGGTCGGCAACTGCACCGACGACGGGGCGCCCTCAGCGAACGACGCCGAGCTCGAGACAGCCCCAGGCGTGTTCGAGCCAGCGCCGCCCAACGTCGAGTAGTCGAGCTGCTGACCGAGCAGGCCACGCTCCGAAGCCGACTGCACCTTCTGGCGGGCCTCGTTCACGTTCGTGCCGTAGAACGGGTCACCGTTCGCTTCCCAGCCGTTCGCACCAACACCCCAGGCGTACAAGCCTGCCTGCTCATGGACCCACTTCGCAGCCCGAGCGTTCACCGCCGGGTCGAGCAGATCCGTCCACGAGTTGATGATGCCGGCGGCACGCAGGTTGTCGTCGTGGATGTAGTTGATCTGCCACAGACCACGATCGCCGGACCCGGCCGACGGGTCACGATCGGTGCGATGAGCATCCGACTTCCAGCCGGACTCACGCTTGGCGATCGCCACCATGTTGACCAGATCTTCGCCACGGAAGCCGGCGGCGTAGGCGACCTGGGCGATCTGCTCACCCGACAACTGACTCATGTGTTCGCACCCACCACGTTGGCGGCTCGAGCAAGCCGATCCATGAACGTCGAGTTCTCGAACGCACCCGCCTGCGTGGCGGCTGCTCCGACCGTCGACTGATACCGGCCAGACGTCAGGCCGGCCTGGACGGCACCCTGACCGGGTGTGATCTCATTGCCCAGGATCGAACCTTGAGCTGCCTCGAACTGGGCCCGGTACACCGACGGGTCCAGACCGCCGGCATTCCCGTACAGCTCATCGAACTTCGCTTCCCCACGGAGGAACTGCTGCGCTCGAGCAGAGATGTCGATCGACGCCAGGTTGTTGCCTTCGGCGCCCTGGACGGCCGAGTTGATCTGTGCTCGGAACCGGGCAAGCGTGCCCTCGTCGGGCTCTTCGAAGAACATCTGCTGGTAGAGGGACCGCATCGTCTCGTTCAGACCTTCCGGATCCGGAAGTCGTGTCGGTGCGTCATCACGCCGTGTCGAAGCGTCACCCGCACCTTCGAATGCTTCCTGACGGTCCCAGTACGCCGACATCAGATCCGACGACGTGAGCTCCGCTTCGGCGAAGCCGGCCGAGATCATCATGTCCCGCCAGTCGGAACGGGACGTCAGGCCGGCCGAGCCGATCAGACCGGAGATCCGGAACTGGTCCTCGCCTGACAGCCGGCGAGGGTCGCCGCCGGACGCTGCTGCACGGGTCGCCAAGATCGGGTCGAGTGCGTAGATGAACGCCAGACCCGGGTCGTAGCCGAACCGCTCGAGGCCTTCCGACCAATCCTGCACGATGTCGGAGAACCGAACCGTCGACGGACCAACAAAGGCGGCGTCCTGGCCGGGCAGTCGGGAACGAAGCTGGTCGGTGACGCCACCCGACACTCGGGTGTACTCGGTGTCCGACGGACGCAGATCTGGGGTGATCGCACCCGGCGGACGGTTCTCGCCGAGCAGGCCATCCGACAGCGGGACGCCGAGCTGTGGAGGCGCAGCCGGCAACGTCGACAACGGAGCCCGACCCGTCATCCGATCCAGCACGCCGGTCGCCTGCGCAAGCGCAAGCACCGGCTGCCACGACACACGCTGACCGTCCAGGTTCGTCGCACCCAACTCGTCAGCCATCCGGACGATTCGCTGAAGGTTTCGGACATCGACGTTCCAACGAGTCTGAGCGGCGTCGAACTCTCGGGCGTTCACCGAGTAGCTGCGGCCGCCACCCAGGTTCACTTCGAAGGCCGGCAGTGGCTCTTCGTCGAAGACGGCGTTCTGGACACGGAACTGCACCGTCGGCGAAGCAGTCTCGAGGGCGCCGGAGATGACCAACTCGTCCCACGTGCGGAAGTCCTGGCCGTACCAGATCGAGAACTCATCGACGATCCGCTGACGGTCCTGGTCGTCGAGCCGGCCGTACTCCTGCGAAATCCATGTCGGCTGGTTCCAGTCCTCGAGGCCCTGAATCGCACCATCGACGCCGGCCTGGCCGGCAGCCAAGAGCTCATCGTCGTCGACCTGACCGTCGTTGTTTCGGTCAGCCGTCTCCAAGAACTCCGACTCGGCACGCTGGCGTGCTTGGTCCTCCTGGAACTCGCCAACCTGCTGCTCGGACGACGTCTGCTCCGGACCTTCACCGATCCGTTCGAGAGCGATGTCGACCTGTTCGAGCAGAAGCGTGTCGTTCGGGAACTCGTCCTTGATCCGACGAAGCCCATCGCCGTCCAGCTCCAGCGTCGCACGCTGGATCAGGTCGGCACGCTGCTCTGCGTTGGCGTTGCGAAGCGCCTCGAGGTATTCCTCAACGGTCACAGCGGCGCCTCAATCGGTCCGAGCTCCTTCAGGTACTCGACGGCACGGACCAGACGGTCCGGGTCATCGCCGAGTAGCCCGAGGGCTTTGTTGCAGTTGCCGCAGAGAAGACCACGGATCCGACCGGTCTCGTGGCAATGATCGACGGCCAAGTTCCGACCCGAGCTACAGGTCGAGCCGCAGATGGCGCACACGCCGGACTGAGCCGCCAGCATGTCGTCGTACCGCTCAATACCGATGCCGAAGTTGTACCGGAGCTGGGCGTCTCGCTTGGCTGTCGCATCCCATTCACCGGACCGCATAAGCCGAGCCTTCCGAGAGCGAACCGAGGCGCAACAGCACTCTTTGCACGCCGACTGAACGCCCTGCGGGCGACCGGATCGGCGGTAGTAGTCGTCCAGTGGCTTCTCAATGCCACACTTCGTACAGATCTTCATCGGGGAGCCTCGATTGGGCCCAGTTCTTTGAGAAAGAACGTGTTCCACACGCTGATGAACCGAGGATCGGTCTGCGCCAACTGCACGGCACGCTCCCTCACGGCGTTGAACGCCCAGGGTGGAGCATCGAGCCAGCCGTCTCTTCCATCAACGGACACCCCCTGGAAGCCAAGCTGTTCCTTCACCTGATCGATGAACGCTTCCATCTCGGCGAGATAGACGGCCTGACTGGTCGCCGTCTCTGGAGCTGCTGTTGCCTGACGGATCAGATCACGTCGCTCCATCTGGAGGGCGTTGATGTTCTGGACCGTCTCGATCCGGGACTCAGCCCACGACGGGTACTTCCGCTGGAGCTCGGCGATCTTCGCTTCGTACGCCAGCTTCTCCCGCTGGAGCCACGGACGGTTGTGCAGGTCGTACCACGAGAAGCCATTCTGGCTGAGGAACTGGTCGACCTCTTCCCGGTAGTTGTTCCACTCGGCGTAACCGTCACGGACCTGAGCCGAGGGCAGCTGGAACGTCCCGGCGCTGTAGGTGCCGTACGCTTCCTGCACCTCCCGGGTCATCCAGTTGATGTCGTTGATCGCCGGCATCACCGACGTCATCAGTCGCTCGAGCTCAACCCAGTCCTCTTCGCCCTTCACGTTCACAGCGATCGGCGAGAACAGCAGCAGCGCCTTGCCGGACGTCTCGAACAGCTGCGAGTTGATACCACCGAAGCGGCCGGCCGATGCGCCGTACGCCAGCACGTTCAGGCGCTGGATCTGCTCGAGGGCGGGGATGTGGTCCTGCCAGAACTCGTCCAGGTTGTAGCGCTCGTCGAGCGCCTGGTAGGCGGCGAAGCCGTCGTGGATCAGGATCGACCGGCCCAGATCGTCGTTGAGGAACTGGCCGATGTGGGTGAGAACCTTCTTCTGGAAGGAGAACGGGAAGAACACGAAGTTGGTCGACAGCTCAGCCGCCGACCGGCCTTTCATCCCGTACGTCTGCGTGGCCCGGGCCGCCCCGTACGCCTCTTCCGCACCGAAGCCGGCACGACGGAGCTCGGCGAACGCCGAGACCTGCCACTCCATCGGGTTGAAACCCATGATGCCGATCTGACTGAACCAGTGTCCGGCGTCATCCAGAACGTCCAGATCGCCGGCACCCCGACCCTTGGCGATCGCCTTGAACGTGTTGCGGGCGCCGTCGTAGTCGACCTGGCCGAGCCGCTTCTTCGTGGCGGTCGGAGACAGGTTCGACGGCAGCAGCACCCTGGACCCGTCGGCGTGGCGTAGCGGAGTACCGGTGCGTCCCAGAACCAGGCCCTCCGTGTACCTCGAGATGTCGAACATCGGCGACAGCGAGAACCGCATCCCGTCACGGAGACGTGCCAGCCGGTCGCCGATCTGCCAACCCGAGCGCTGCTCGGCTCGCAGCAGGGCGTCCGACACCCAGTCGTTCCGGTTGACGGCACGAGCGGCGGCGTATCCGCCGACGCTCCCAACCAAGGCACCGGCGACCGCACCGTCCTCGCCAGCCACAGCGTTGCCGATGTAGGCACCGGCGGCCGTCTTCCCGGCCGTCGACCAGAAGCCAGTGTTCGACGTCCACTTCAGCGCCGACACGTTCAGGTTCTTCGTGCGGACCTTCGCCTCGAGAGCGTAGAGGCCGAGCGAGTCGAAGTCGGTGTTCCGGAAGTTCCGGATCCCCGAGAAGATCGCTTCGGCCTGCTCATCAGTCCAGCCGAGACTACGGAGATCCCGAATCACACGACCACGGTGGCGGGTCAGATCCTCGATCCGGAGCGGGGCGAACGCCGACTCCTGGGCGTTGCGGAACTTCTCCCAGAAGTTCATCAGGTGCCGCTCTTCGGCGGCCTGAGCGATCGGATCCTGAATCGACATCAGCACGCCACGAAGATCACCGAGGGCCTGGTCGATCTCTGGAGCGTCCGGGGCGAAGTCGCCGAGACCGCTCTTCGCCAGGGCGTTCACCAGCGCCGAACGCTCCCGACGTTCCTGGGCGACACGGGCCACCGCCGGCTCCTGCCGGCTGAAGAAGTTGCCCATCGTAGCGGCGTTCAGTTCACGGACACCGTGGTCACGGAACAGCACCGACTTCGTGGCTAGGTCATGCGGCATCAGGTACTCGACGCCGTGGACCAGCTTGTAGCCGTCACCGGCCATTAGTTCAAACTGCGCTGCGAGCTCGTCGGCCGCAGCGTCACCACGTGTTGCACGAATGTTGGCAACCGTTTCATCGATGTCGACTTCGGCGGCCGTGTACCGGGCCTTCTGGAGCAGCGCCTTCCGGCGTGCCTTCAGCGCCTCAATGCCACGCAGCACGTTGCCTTCCGAGTCACGAGCGATCGCATCCAGACCGAAGCGCTGCGTCATCGCAGCATCCGAGATCAGCGACTCGATCTGGTCGTCGATGACGGCCGACAGCTGAGCGTCGGAGATTCCGTGCCGGCGCATGAAGCTGTGGATGTACCGGATCTGCGAATCGTTCTTGCCGAAGCCGTTCGCCCGAATGAACTGCTTGACGGCGTTCTCGTCGAGATCCCCGAGCAGCTGGCCGGTGTCGGCGATGCGCTTCCGCACGCCGGTCTCCGACAGGAACTTCAGCTTCTCGGCTGCGGTGATCAGATCTTCGAGCTCGTAGGCGGTCCGCTCGAGCTCCTGTTTCGAAACGGTCGCCGTGCGGGCCATCGTGAACCGACCCGACGGCTGAAGCCGGGCAAGCGGGGCAACGTTCGAGCCGGCACGCTGACGCACCAGCGGATCCCGGATCAAGGTGTCGGTCATCTCGTCGGTGGCCTGCTGGACCGGATCCTTGATCTTGAAGATCTCGGCCTTCACGTTGCGCTGCGTCCCGAACGGCGTGTCGACCTTGGCAAACGTGGCACCATCCAGCAGGCCGTCCGTCACCCAGCCCTCCACGGTGAGCGACTGCGACGAGAACTTCGGCCAGTTGCCGAACGTGTCCATCACGTTCGGGAGGTACGCCTCGAGGATCCCGATCCGCTCTTCTGAGCCGGCCTGCTGCCACGGGCCGACCCGAACCGAATCAGCCAGATCCGGGAGGTTGTCGAGCGACGTCAGCTGATTGAGCGTCTGGGCCGCCACATCGTTGTGGCGAGCAGCGAGATCAGCCACAGCATCCGGATTCAATGCCAGCTCGGCGAGGGTCCGTTCGTACATCTTCGTGTGATCACCGAAGGTGCGGTCGATCGCCGTCGCACGAGCCACCTCTTCCATCAGGGTCGGGCTGTCCGGGTCGAACGTGCGGAGCTGTGAGATCAGCCGGTTGCGGAAGATGTGGAACTGGTCGCCCATCCGACCACCCGCCTGCGTTGCGGCGGTGTGATCGATCGCAGCGGCGACCATCGTGAACGTGACGGCGGCACCCACCGAGTCGTCGTCCATGCCGAAGAACTCACCCATCGTCCGACGGAACGAGCCGGTCTCCGTCATCAGCGTCTCCCACCGCTCCAGCCCTTCCGGGCTGTCGGCGAGGGCGGCACGCATCCCACGCTGGAAGGCGAGACCGACACGCTGATCGTCTGCGATCGGGCGGTAGTTGAGCCGCTGCACGACATCGGTGGCGTGACCCACCCACTTCGACGGGTTCGGCACCTTCGACCACACGCTCGAGGCCGGGACCAGTGAGGCGCCTACGGCTGAGCCGAACAGGAGACCTTCGCCCAGATCAACGTCATCGGAGACGACAGCAACCCCGGCACCGAGGCCGGCGCCGAACAGGCCGCCCCGAGCCACACCCGGCAAGGCACCGACCCCACGGGCAACCTGCGGCAAGGCGGCCAGACCGACACCACCGACGATGCCACCGGCCAGCGTTGATTCGAGATCATCGCCGGTGAGCGTTCCGACCGCCGTACCTCCGGCGAAGCCGAGAGCAGCCCGGCCAGGGATGGTTCCGCCGGCAGCGACGAAGCCCTTCCCGGCTGACGACAGAACGCCGGATTTCCCCACGAACGTGCCGGGGTTGAAGATGTTGAACGGAGCGAACATGAGCTCCGGGACGGTCGCCAGCGGCGAGTTCAACCCGAAGTTGCGTAGGCCTTCCCGGCCTTGCTCGACAGAGTCGATCGACGTCAGGTCCAGGCCGCCCTGGTAGCCGGGAACCAGATCCTGAGCCTGCGACAAGAAGCCGGCACGCATCCCGATCTGAACGCCCTGCTTCGTCTTCACGACCGACGGCAACGCACGCCACGCCTGCATCGCCGAACCGGTCGCACCCAGAACACCCGACCGCTGAGCGAGCCGGCCAGCCATCCACGACGTCTCAGCGATCGAAGCAGCCGACGACGGCGCCAGCATCCGGGCGCTCGAGTAGATGCCACGCATCATCCGGCCCGAGTTGGCGGCACGACCGGCGAGGACGCCGATCCGTGCCGAGTTCGCCAACACACCGACACCGGTCGACAGCGTCAGAATGTTGAGAGCCGGGAACACGATGTCGTCAACCGGGCCGGTGACGGCATCCAGCAGGTTCTTGCCGAAGTCCAGCGGACCGTCCGAGTCAGCAACAGCCCGCCACTTGTCGCCCCACGACGAGAACTCCGAACTGATATTGCCGAAGTCCCAGAACAAGTCGAGCTCAGTGGCGGCAGCCAGCAGACCAGACGGCTGGGTCCAGTCGCCCAAGATCTCCAGCATCTTTGGGGTGGAGACCGCACCGACACGGTTGCCGGCATAGAACGAATCGAGCTCCGAATAGATCCGGTCGTTGCGGATCCGGTTCAGCTCCGGCGACCAAGCGTTGTCGACGACGCCGTCGGCCGGCGCCTCAAGGGCGCCGTCACCGATCGCTTCGATCTTGAACCGCTTGACCGCATCGACATCCAGTTCGGTCGGCGGGATTGGGTTGCCGACCACATCGTTCGCTGCGATCAGGAACTGGTCGGAAGCCGAACGAGTCGTGTCCAGACCGGACGTGTCGACACCATCCAACGGATCAGAGTCGTCAACCTCGCCGTTCAGGTCGTCGTCGAGGCCGAGCAGGAAGTCGGTGAGCGACTGCGGGTTCTGCGTCGGATCGGCAGCCAGATCCAGCTTCACCATTTCGGGGACGGCTGGGAGGCGCCAGCGTTGCTCGATCGCAGAGACCGTCTTCAAGTTCTGTTCGACGCTGGTGACGTCGAACGACGACGTTGATGGAGCCGCTGGTGCGAGCTCGGCTGAAGCGTCGAAGGCGCTGGCGGCGAAGTCACTCATCTGAGTGACACCCCCGATCAGCCAGCCTGGAAGCGGTACCCGTGGTCCCCGGGGAACTCTTCGGCGTGGTCGAAGCCGTCCCGCAGAATCTCATCCGGGATACCACCCGGGAACGCCTCGCAGGTCGGCCGGCCTTCACCGCCACCGTGGAAGTGAATGCACGCTGAGCACTGGTTCTCGAACCTCATGCCGACTCTTCCAACGAGATGTAGGCGTAATGAGCGAGCTCGAAGTGGCCGTCGTCAGTGCGGCGATACGCAACCCCGCAGAAGCCATCGTCGGAGACGTCGAAGCCCCAGTACAGATCGTCGCTCACAGCTGGTTCACCTTCACCTTCCGGGACGTCGCTGCGTTCACCATGTCGACCACCTCACGGGACAGGCCTGACGGGGTGCCGGTCAGCAGCTCCGAGAACGCCTCAGCCACAACCTCCACCTCATCGGTGGCGGCCGTGATCGATAGAGCCTTCCGGGCCTGCTTCCGCCAATCCTTCCCCAACAACTTCCGGACCTGCTCATCCAGATCGGGCGCCAACAGCATCGCTGCCTGGGCGGCCACATGGCCGTACTCGTGGGCGAGCACGCCGGCAGGGCCGGGCTCAGCCCGCTTCGTCAGGATGCCGGCGGCCTGATCGGCCTGGATCGCAGCGGTCAGCTTGTTCGTGTCCGACCACCAGTCCTTCGTCAGGACGACCGCACCGCCTGGGTCGGCGGTGGTCTGTGCGTACTGGGAAGGGATGCCTGGAGACACGGCCACACGGCTCAAGCCCCAGACGTCAGCAGCACTGGAACTCCCAGCGAAGGACGCCGTAACCGATCGGAGTTGTTCGACAACCTGATCTCCCAGACGATGGACGGCGTTACCGACACGGAAGCTGGGGTCGAAGTCGAAGCCGAACTCGCCGGACCACTCTGGGTCCAGTTCGTCTCGGCGAATGTGCGGAATCCTCGATCCATCGGCAAGCCTCACTTCAGGGCGACTGGGCTCCCGAGGGTCACTGAGCTGAAACGTTCCCCCATCGGATCGGACGGCTCGAACAGATCCTCCTGCCAGCCGTCCGAAAGCAGCATCTCGAGCTGCTCCAAGAAGATCGGTCCCGTCGCCGTCCAGAACGGCAGGGAGTTCATCCACGGCAAGCGCCGGCTCAGGCGCCCGATCCGGAAGCCCATCCACAGACCGAACGAACACACGGCCAGCATGAGGGGCAGTGAGCGGAGCAGACGTCGAACGGACAGCATGAGTGGACACTCCATCAGTGAAGAGAGATTCGAACGCCGGCTTCCAGCCGTCGAGCTCCGGCTTGTTCGAGTAGACGACCAGGTTCTCGGCGCCCAGCGCCTCCAACTGTTCGGCCAGAGCAGCAGCGTCACCCTGGACGAAGCCACGACGAATGGACTGGTTGCGGGCCGGCTCGAACGAGTCGACAGCGAAGTCGGCCGGGTTGATCGTGATGTCAGCGCCGTTCAACGTGAGCGAGATCTGATCGTCCGGGGTCCACTCCGGATCGATCGTGTCGGCCAGACCGAAGACCAGCATGTCCCCTTCGGTGGTGGGGATCGGGTGGTAGCCCTGACGCTTCAACTGCGCCAGCATCTCGGAATCACCGGAGTTTGGCACCAGCGACCAGTCATGGGTCGTCAGCGGTGACACCGCCGGATCCATGAACTCGCCCGGATCGATCTGATCGGCACGCAGGCGCTCCTGCGAACGAGCCGGCTGAGCCGACACCGTGCGGCCCAACTGCTGCACCGTCGAACGGAGCTCGCCGGGCAGCCGGGAACCGGACGGCAGATCGAACGCCACC
>JAAUYD010066923.1_pt1 | contig 13209 bp, 11 predicted proteins | sample 7278101 | NCBI WGS metagenome assembly JAAUYD01 (sample SAMN14350128, study PRJNA611818) | marine sediment metagenome | isolation source: surface marine sediment (0.6m) | place: French Polynesia: Moorea | collected 2018-08
AACGCACCATTATATAGGAGTAATGGTGCATTAGACTAGCGTCATAATGCACCCTACAAATACTATTTGATTTGTAAAAATGCAGAGACTCAGATCCCCGACTTTTCTGTAAAAGTCGGGGATCTGAGTCTCTGCATTTTTACAAATCAAATAGTATTTGTAGGGTGCATTATGACGCTAGTCTAATGCACCATTACTCCTATATAATGGTGCGTTGCGCTCCGCGACAACACACCCTACGTATCTTTCAAAAATCAATTAGGATTCCTATATATATTGATTATTGTAGGAGGGATGTTATCACCCCTGGGGAAAGAGATTATATTTAATAATGCCTAAATATTTCAGATTAATTGGGATTCTAGCTTTATGTTGTCTGTCAAGGATGCACAAACCATTATTTTCAATTTAGTTCAACCCCTGCAACACCCACAAGATACTCAAGTAGGGGATTTATCGTCAATAAATTCGATTCTCGCTACACCCATCACCAGCCAATTAGATTTTCCCCATTGGGATAACTCGGCTATGGATGGCTATGCAGTACGTTATGCAGATGTAGAAACAGCCAGCAGTGAGCAACCAGTTATTTTAGAAATTGTTGAGGAAATTCCTGCTGGATACCAACCCCAATCAACCATTGAATCGGGACAAGCAGCGCGGATTTTTACTGGCGCAGTTATGCCAAAGGGTGCGGATACTGTGGTAATCCAGGAAGAAACTAGGCGAAATCATAACCATGTTGAGATTCTTTGTGCACCCAAACCCCAAGAATTTGTCAGACACCAAGGCTCTTACTACCAAGCTGGGAATCAATTATTACCAGCAGGTATACGTTTAAATGCCCCAGAAATTGCCGTTTTAGCCGCTGCTCAATGCTCAAAATTCAATGTTTACCGCAAGCCAAAAGTGGCAATTTTATCTACAGGTAACGAATTAGTCACGCCAAACCAACCCCTGAAACCAGGACAAATTGTAGATTCTAATCAATACGCGTTGGCGACTTTAGTCAGGCAAATGGGGGCAGAACCATTAGTAATAGGGATTATTCCCGATGACAAACAGGCCTTACAACAAGCGATCGCTCACTCAATTGCCAATGCGGATATAGTTCTCTCCTCTGGTGGTGTGTCCGTGGGGGAGTACGATTACGTAGAACAAATTATTACATCACTCCAAGGTACAATTCACATTCGCGCCGTGGCGATGAAACCAGGAAAGCCCCTGACTTTTGCCACCTTCCCCCATGATATCCGTCCTATTTTATACTTTGGTTTACCGGGAAATCCCGTTTCTGCCCTAGTTACATTTTGGCGATTTGTCCAACCTGCGATCGCTAAATTTTCCGGTTTAGCTGATGGTTGGCAGCCACAATTTATTAATGCGATTACTACTCAAGAATTGCGCGGTGCTGGTAAACGGGAAACCTATGTTTGGGGTAAGTTAAGTTTAGTTGATGGATTGTATCATTTTCAGGTGGCTGGTGGTGGTCAAAGTTCTGGTAATTTAATCAATTTAGCTCAAACCAATGCTCTGGCAGTAATACCAGTAGGAGAGAAAGCGATCGCTGCTGGGAATGGGGTCAAGGTATTAAAGATTATCAGTTGACAGTTGACGGTTGACAGGTGACGGTTGACGGTTAAACCTTAAACTTCCTTCACTCCTTCACTCCTTCACTCCTTCACTCCCCCTGCCCCCTGCCCCCTGCCCCCTGCAATTGGATATACAAACTAGATGCATAACAGCTTATAGTGGGGGAGCATCAACTCCGCAGTGCCGTATCCCTAGCTAAACAGCCATCTTCCATGTGCAAAATGCGATCGGCAATATCCAGGATGCGGTTATCGTGGGTGACTAACAAAATGGCACATCCCTGCTCCTGTGCCAATTGCTGCATGATTTCCACCACATCCCGACCAGATTTACTATCCAAAGCTGCTGTGGGTTCATCGGCTAGGAGTAATTGGGGTTCACTTACCAAAGCACGAGCGATCGCAATCCGTTGTTTTTGACCGCCAGAGAGATTTTCGGGATAATAATCTAGGCGATCGCTCATACCTACTGCTGCTAAAATACTCGCAGATTTGGCACTACGTTCAGCCACAGAAATATTTTGTTGTAGGCGTAGGGACATACCCACATTTTGCTGTGCGGTGAGAGATCCCAGCAGGTTATGGGCCTGAAAAATAAATCCAATGTGACGGCGGACTTCTACCAGTTGTTTTTTCCTAGCACCATACAGTTCTTGACCTAATACTTTCAAGCTACCAGATTGTATGGAACGCAAAGCACCAATCAAAGTCAGCAAGGTGGTTTTACCACTTCCCGATGGTCCGGTAAGAATGACGATCTCACCTTGATATATATCCAAACTTACATCGGATAATACTGGTTTACGCAACTCACCCTTACCAAAGGCGTGATTCAGATTACGAACGGTGACAACAGGTTTCATAAGGAGGAGTGTGGGGAGTGTGGGGAGTGTGGGGAGTGTGGGAGGGAAGGAGTCATACCAATGCGAAAAAATAATGAAGAATGGGGACAAATGGATTTCTAGAATATGTACACGGAGGCTTATTTCCAATCCAAAATCCAAACTTCGACAGGACTTCGGCGTGAGCTCAGTCGAACGCTCAGTTACCAATCCAAAATCCAAAATCTAAAATACATCTGCTGGATCTGCTGTCTGTAATTTCCGCATGGCAACGGCAGCAGAAATCAAACACATGATGGCTGTGATGATAAATACTTGTAATGCCACATCCAATCGCATCACTAGGGGAACCCTTGTTAATGTTCCCAGGAGATTATACATGCCAATGGAAACACCAAATCCAGGGAAAAAGCCTAATACAGCTAAGATAATCCCTTCCTGGAAGACAACATTGAGTAGACTCAGGTCGGAATAGCCCATTGCCTTGAGGGTGGCATATTCAGGCAAGCGATCGCTCACGTCAGCATATAAAATTTGATACACAATTACTACCCCGACAATAAAGCCCATAATCGTACCAAAGTTAAACACTATACCTGCAATGTGGGCAGACCAGTATGCTATTTCTGTATCCACAAACTCCTGACGGGTCATGACTTTAACATCATCAGGTAATCTGGCTTGGATATTTTTGATGGCGGTTTGAGTATTTACACCAGGTTTCAGGGTCAGAACTCCCACATCAAGTTTGTCCAGGCTATCGGCACCAAACAGTCGCATATAATTCCAGTCACTAGTGATAACGTGACCATTTAAGAACATATGACTGCCCAAGTTAAATATGCCTCCCACTCTAATCCTATGACCAGATATCTCAGTGGTAATAGTTTCTCCCTGGGCAAATGATTTAGGTACATCGCCTAAACCGGGTTGAGATTTGCCATCGAATAAAATTACGTTAGGTAGTTTAATTTGCTCGATGTTTTGATTAACCTGGGGTAAATTCAGGACTGGTTGTTCGGGATCGAAGGCTGTGACAGCAATTGCAGTAATTTTTTTATCCCACGGATTCACCCAACGAGCGAAAGAATGATACAACGGTCTGGCTGATGCAACTCCTTCTACGGCTGCTGCTTGGTATAAATAACGCCTAGAAAAAGACTCTCCTTCAAACAAGGTTTGAGTCCTTTTACTAAGTAGGATCAAATCTCCTTGAATATGCTCGTGGATCAGGGTAGAACCCTCATATAGGATGGCGGTAAATCCCAGGTTCATAAAAATCAAAATATCGGCAAAGGCAATCCCTGTCATTGCGATTAATAGGCGGATTTTTTTATGGCTGAGTTGCGCCCAACCTAGGGGGGGTTCCTGAGATAGTTTGTTGGCAAAAGGTAGTTTCATTTTTCAACCCCAGAGAACGCAGCGAAAAGTGTGGTTTTGGGGAGCCAGCGTTGTAGACGGTAAGCCACTGCGGTGGACGGTAAGCCATTGCGGTGGACGGGTTTCCCGGCATAAAGCAACTGGCGCAACCCTGAGGGGTTCCCCGTCGCAGACGACTGGTGTTGGTTTCCCCCATGAACAACTTTTCAAGAGAGAGAGTGCAGGAGGGTAAAATACTTAATTTATTATTAATAGGACTTACGCAACTGGTATAGTTTTTGGCGTAGGGTGCGTGAGGTGCGAAAATATTTGAACGTAGCAATAAGACTTATAACGTCACGCACCAACCACCGATTGTGACAATTGCGTAAGTCCTGATTAACTCAAGTCAAAAGTTATACGTACTTGCAGGTTGGTCAGTCCTGCAACTTTGGGACTATCTTGAGGACGGACACGAACTTTGACTTCTATCACACGAGCATCTTTGTCGGCGGCGGGATCGGATTCTAAAACATCTTGCTTTTTAATCTGCAAACCGATATGGTCTATGGTGCCTTGTATACTGCCCTTAAACCCTCCATGTTCGCTCACCACTGTAGCTAGTTGACCAACACGCAGCTTACCCACATCAGTTTCATAAACTTCAGCCACAGCATACATTTGGTTCGTTCTTCCCAGTTCCACAATCCCCTGGCTAGTGTTTACCTGTTCCCCAACACGGGTATTAATTTTCAAAATTTGCCCAGCTACGGGGACGCGCACGTATAAGTCCTCTAACTCTGCCTTAATCCTGTTGATTTGAGCGATCGCTTTTTCGACCTCAGCTTGGGCAACTTTGACATCCACAGGACGTACTTCCCTCAGTTTTTTCAGCATTGCCTTTTCTGTCTGGATCTGCTTTTCTAAGGTTGATACCTTATAGGCCAGTTGAGCTTGTGCCTCATTCACTTTGGCTGTAGCTGTCTCAAAAGCTTCTCGCTTATCGTCCAAGTCAGAAGTTTTCACTGCCCCTTCTTGGTGTAAAGATTGATAACGTTGATAATTAATTTGGGCATTGCGTAACTCCGATTGAGCCCGAGCGATTGTGGCTTGTTTCTCGACAGTTTCAGTGCGTAGCTGTGCTTGGATGCGGGCAATATTAGCTGACTGAGCGGCAATTTCTGCCTGTTTTGCTTCCCCAGCTTTGATTTGTTTGAGTTTGGCCTGCTCAACTACCAGATTTTTCTCGGCTTCCGTCAGTTCTGCCTGTTTTTTATCAATACCTTGGAGAATAGCAATTACCTGTCCAGCCTGGACGCGATTGCCTTCTTCCACGAGTAATTTATTGACTCGGCTATCCTGGGCATTAGCAACGGATAATTTAATCACCTCCCCCTGGGGTTCTAGTCTTCCCAAAGCAGTCACTTTGGTTATTGGAGCGACCTTGGTGGCAGGGACTGGTGCGGGTTTTGGTTTTTGAACTTGAGAGATAGTATAAGTTGCACCCACACCGATGACAGTCACCACGGCAACACCCATAATCCAACGCGCCAGTTTTCTCTTTGCCTTGGGTTTTGGAGCTGCCCTTATCTCTACGGATGGCGGCTTGGTTATAGTTTTGTCTCTAGTTCTAATCATTGGTAGTCACCAGAAGTAGGGAAAATGAAAATAATTAACGGAAAGTCTTACAATTAATTTAGGAATACCTAAATTCACGGTAAAGCATTTCCACGCCCCACACCCTTGTTAAAAACTGACCCCCTACACACTTACAATTCTAGGAAAATAAAATGAGAAACTTCTGAGGAAAATAACATACTTAATATTTTGTTTCTCTATTACCGATAACTGACAAAAAAATAAACATCCAAAGTTGAATGGCATTTCACCTCAAGGTAAGAAAAATGATCAAGGTAGATGACATATTACAACGTTACGCTGCTGGGGAACGGGATTTCAGTAGGGAGGATTTGAGTGGAGTTGACTTGTCTGGAACAAAGTTAAGTGGAGCTAATCTGATTCGCGCTAATTTGTCCCAAACAGAACTCACAGGTTGTAACTTGAGTGGAGCATTTTTAGTAGTAGCAGACTTAACTGAAGCGAAATTAAAGGATGCTATCCTAATTATTGCCAATCTCAGTGGAGCAGATTTGAGTCAAGCTGACTTAAGTGCAGCTAATCTCAGTGAGGCTGTTCTGACTGGTGCAATCGTTCAAAAAGCCAATTTATCCAGTGCTTGTTTGCGGGGCGCAATCTTGGCAGGTACAAACTTGAAGCAGTCTAATTTACAAGGAGCGAACCTCCAAGGAGCTAATCTCTACGGTGCAGATTTGGGGGGAGCAAACCTCACTCATGCTGACATCACCCGTACTAATCTACGAGGGGCAAATCTGCAAGGAACTATTATGTCCGATGGCAGCATTCATGATTGAATTAGTTAGAGGTGTAGACAGATGGATATCAGTGTACATGATTTACTACAAAGGTATGCAGCCGGGGAACGAAATTTCCAAGAATCCGAGCTAAATGGAGCAAATTTCGCCCGAGCCGTTCTGCGAGATATCAATTTCCAAGGTAGCAATTTAATTGGAGCCAACTTCAGTGGTGCAGATTTGCAGGGGGCTGACTTGAGTGACATAAATGCGATCGGTATTAACTTTAGTGGAGCAAATTTACTTACAACTAACTTTAATCAGTCTGACTTGATTGGAGCAAACTTCGGTGGAGCCAAGTTGGGTAATGCTAGCTTTGTAGGAGCGACTTTAAACGGAGGGAATTTCAGTGGGGCTAACCTGAGTGGTGCTAATTTTAGCCAAGCATCCATGAGTGGCACCAACTTGACTGGGACTGTTTTAAGCGCCATCCTCAGAGATGCCAACTTGGGAGGAGCTAATTTTTGCCGTGCCAGTTTGATTGAGGCGGATGTGCAAGGGGCTAATTTACGTGGAGCTAACTTAGCTGGTACAAATTTATATAAAACCAATTTCCGTGGAGCTAATCTCACAGAAGCCAATTTTAGCGGTGCTAATTTAACTGGTGCTAATTTGAGTCAAGCCAACCTCACAGGAGCAAACTTGCATCAAGAAAGCTCGCAGTAATAAGTAATAAGTAATAAGTAATAAGTAATAGGACTTACGCAACTGGCATATTTTTTGGCGTAGGGGAGGCAAAATGCGGTGTAGATGTTCTTCGGTGCATTATTGCCGTTGCGTGAAATGCGAAAATATTTGAACCTAGCAATAAGACTTATAGCGTCACGCACCAACCACGGATTGTGACAATTGTGTACGTCCTGTCCAATTCATTTTTTGAATCCTCTAATTTTAAACTATTGTCAAACTTATTACTTGTGAAGAGTGCGTAAGTCCTAAATTTATCAAATTTATATAGCAATCCTATTTAATATCATGTCCGGCAAATCACCCATAATATGTCATTGCGAGTGAAACGGAGTGGAACGAAGCAATCGCAACACTTTGCGTAATGACGATTATTTAAACGCACATCATATAAGTTGTGAAATTAGCAGTGCCAAGATCCCCGACTTCTCAAAGAAGTCGGGGATCTAACTTTTCACGTTGGCATAGCCTAACCCCAGGGCTTATGATTTAGGATTGCTATATTAACAGTTTATATAGCAATCCTAATTGATTTTTGAAATATACCTAGGGTGTGTTTTCGCAGAGCGCAACGCACCATTATATAGGGGTAATGGTGCATTAGACTAGCGTCATAATGCACCCTACAAATACCTAATTTTTTCAATATTCAAACCGGATTCCTATAACTCTAAATAAATATGACAAAATATCCGTATTTTTCACAACAAAATATTAATAATAAAACTGTTATTCACTGCACAAATTCATATTTATTTATATTTACAATAGATACTGATATTCAAGATATTTTCAGATATTAAGCAATTCAGATAGTTTGTAAGATTAGGTTTTGACAAAATATAAATAATTCATTAAACTAAAGAAAAGTTCATGGTGATAGAGCAAAGAGCAAAGATTTTATGTACTTTTGTAATAGGTCGTTGCTCCAACATATGTTTATGAGTAAATAAACAGCAAGTACACGAAACTAATGGAAGTACTAATTCAATTCACTGTCAAACTGGGATTTGCATTAGTAAAAAAAGTCAATCTATATTTGACTGTCGATGCAAATTTTCAGTTAAATCTAGTACTTTCATGGCTACAGTAAATTAATCATTAGTAATAACTAACAATCTCAAAATTAATCACCGGATTTCTCTCCATAGATATGAATTTAATCCGGTAGATTGATCGAGCTTTTCAGACTTTTGTGTGGTGTCAATTACAGAAGTTTCACTTAGGTATAATTCCTATGGTTAGGAGAACAATATGTTTGATTTTCTCACCTCGTTAAACGAGCATAATTTACCATATCCAGATACCTTACATCCCATTGTGGTTCACTTTGTGATTGCAATGGTACTGTTTGCGGTTTTCTGCGATGTCATTGGCTATTTTACTAGTAACTCCCGTCTATTTGAGGTGAGTTGGTGGAACATGTGTTTAGCCACCATTGCCATTTTTGTTGCCATTATTTTTGGTCAATTTGAAGCAGGTTTGGCAAAGCCATATCAACTAGTTAAGTCAGTATTGAATATGCACACCCTGATTGGTTGGTCCCTATCAGGAATTATCGCTGCGATTACGGCATGGCGTTATGTACTGCGTACTCGTAACCCGCAAAAACTACCCTTGGCTTATGTGGGAGTAGGACTAGTTCTTAGCTTAATAGTAGGCTTCCAAGTTCTCTTAGGAGATCAACTTGTTTGGGTTTATGGACTGCACACAGTACCAGTTGTTGAAGCAGTAAAGGAAGGAATCTTACCATGAACTCTGAACTATTAGAACAATTGAATGTTGGTGCCAATGGATTACCCTACAGCATTCCCATTCATCCGAATTTAGTCCACCTTACCCTTGGTTTGTTCATCATTGGCATATTTTTTGATGCTGTGGGTGTATTCCTACCATTGAACAAATTTATCTTCAAATATCTGTCTATTTCTGTAGAACGGGAAAACTTTTTTGATGTTGGCTGGTACAACATGTTCGCCTCCGCAGTGATTACCTTGTTTACCGTCACAGCTGGTTTCTACGAAATGATGTTGGCACAACCACCAGCTGATATCAAAAGTGCTTGGGGATTGCAAGCAATGGAAACTATGCTTTGGCATGGTGTGGGTGGAGTTATCCTCTTAATCCTGATTATTGGCATGACTGCTTGGCGTGGATTCCAACGTTTTGTGTGGCGTAAGTCAGAAGATAGACAAGTGCAGTGGAGTTATTTGTTCGCAGGAGCAGCAGTCATGTTTTTGATGTTCCTCCACGGTACATTAGGAGCGCAAATGGCTGCTGAGTTTGGCGTACATAACACTGCTGATAGTTTACTGCGCCTAGGTCAAGACCTCAATGCAGTGTTGAAGTAACTTTGAGTTGATAGTTGACAGTTGATAGTTGACAGTTGACAGTTGACGGTTGACGGTTGACGGGTGACACTAAAGAGTTTTTAACTCCTAACTCTTAACTCATAACTCATAACTCATAACTCTTAACTCTTAACTTCTAACTCATAATTCATAGATTATGGTCATGAAAATCCGGAACATTGTAACAATCATTGCAAGTGCCATCGCACTTGGTAGCGTCAGTTTCTGGATAGGACAGCAAGCTTATTCTTGGCTTCCTCCAGAGGCTGCGGCAGAATCTCGATTAGTTGATAATCTCATTAGCTTTTTGGTAACTCTAGGATCGTTCATTTTCCTAGGAGTAACCTCAACCGTCATCTATTCCCTAATTTTCCACCGGGCGCAGAAAGATGACCTGAGTGATGGTCCTCCCATTGAAGGTAATATTACCTTAGAAGTAGTCTGGACAGCTATTCCCGTTTTGTTAGTATTGTGGATTGCTGGTTACAGCTACCAAACCTACGAACAGATGGGTATCCGAGGACCAATGGAAGCCATGCATATGCCCAAGGTAGTAGAATCAGCATATGCAGCCCCCCAAGATGTAACTGATACACCAGTGGAAAACATTGATGTGGTTGCTAAACAGTGGGCTTGGGTATTCCACTATCCAGAAAAGAACATCACTAGTACGGAATTACACTTACCCGAAAACCATCGAGTTCATTTAGCATTATCATCAGCAGATGTGCTACATGGGTTTTATATTCCTGCTTTCCGAGTCAAGCAAGATATTATCCCCAACGAAACCTTAGACTTTGAATTTACCCCCACCCGGGAAGGTAAATATTTACTGACAGACTCCCAGTATAGCGGTACATATTTTGCCACCATGCAAGCGGATGTAGTGGTGGAATCCGCCGATGATTTCCATAATTGGCTGGCAAAAGCTGCGACTAACAAACCCATTCCAGCCAATAATCAAGCCGCCTCTGAATATGCCCAAGCATTGACTCAACCCGTGAAAACAGGTTGGGCCACCGTTGCACCTGCTAACCCTTCCATGGTTAATTACGACGGTTAAAAAGAAAGTAATTGATGGCCAAACAGTAATCGGTATCAAGCCCCTAGCGATGAAGAAACTGATAACTGTTAGCGTAGCTCTTCTGCAAGAAGCTAACTGATAACTGATAACTGAAATGACACAATCTCAAATCGACACCATCAGTATCGCCAGCGAGATTCCTTATCAGGATCCTCCCGACGACTGGAAACGATACTTTAGTTTTAGTACTGACCATAAGGTGATTGGTATTCAATACCTGGTTACCTCTTTCATGTTCTTCCTAGTCGGTGGTATCTTTGCCATGGTGATTAGGGGAGAATTGATGACCCCTGAATCAGACTTAATCGATCGCACGGTTTATAATGGCATGTTCACCATGCATGGTACAATCATGCTGTTCCTGTGGACATTCCCATCCTTAGTTGGTTTAGCTAACTATTTAGTGCCAATTATGATTGGTGCTAAGGACATGGCATTCCCCCGACTAAATGCCGTTGCCTTTTGGATGGTACCAGTGGTTGGTGTACTGCTCATGGGTAGCTTTTTAGTTCCTGGTGGTCCTGCACAAGCTGGTTGGTGGGCTTATCCTCCTGTAAGTATTCAAAATCCTACGGGGAATTTAATTAATGGTCAAGTCCTCTGGCTGTTGGCGGTGGCAATATCCGGTGTCTCCTCCATTATGGGTGCGGTTAACTTTGTTACCACTATTGTGAAGATGCGCGCCCCTGGTATGGGCTTCTTCCGCATGCCTATCTTTGTGTGGGCAGTATTTAGCGCCCAGATTATCCAGTTGTTTGGATTACCTGCTCTGACTGCCGGTGCGGTAATGTTGCTCCTGGATTTAACTGTGGGCACTAGCTTCTTTAACCCTGCCCAAGGTGGTAATCCAGTCCTATTCCAACATTACTTCTGGTTTTACTCCCACCCCGCAGTTTACGTAATTATCCTACCTATCTTTGGTATCTTTTCGGAAATCTTCCCCGTCTACTCCCGTAAACCCCTATTTGGTTATAAAGTAGTCGCCCTATCTTCCATGGCAATTGCCTTAGTTAGTGGTATTGTCTGGGTACACCACATGTATGTCAGTGGTACCCCTGGCTGGATGCGGATGCTGTTCATGGTAACAACTATGTTTGTTTCCGTACCTACTGGAATTAAGGTGTTTGCTTGGGTTGGTACCATCTGGGGCGGTAAACTCCGGTTGAATACAGCCATGATGTTTGCCTTGGGTGGATTGGTAATGTTTGTGTTTGCCGGCATTACAGGTATTATGCTTTCCTCCGTACCTGTGGATGTCCACGTCAATAATACCTACTTTGTGGTTGGTCACTTCCACTACGTGTTGTATGGTACAGTCACCATGGGGATGTATGCGGCCATTTACCACTGGTTCCCCAAAATGACTGGTCGGATGTACATGGAAGGCTGGGGACAGTTGCACTTCTGGTTGGCCTTCATTGGTACTAACTTAAACTTCTTACCCATGCATCCCCTCGGATTACAAGGTATGCTACGCCGGGTATCTTCCTACGCTCCATTCCCAGAGTATGTTTTCTGGAATAACATTGCTAGTCTTGGTGGATTCCTACTCGGTGTATCTACATTACCATTCATCATCAATATGATTGCTTCCTGGATGCAGGGAGAAAAAGCACCAGACAATCCTTGGCGAGCAATTGGTTTAGAGTGGTTAATTTCTTCCCCACCCCCTGTAGAAAACTTTGAGGAAATTCCCGTTGTGGTTAGCGAACCCTACGGTTACGGGAAATCAGAGCCATTAGTTGCTCCTAGCCACAGTCATAGTCATAGTCATACTTTGACTTTGGAAGTATCTACAGAAACAGAGGATGCAGAGAGTTTGGTTGACGGTTGACACTTCGACAAGCTCAGTGCGAGCGGTTGACGGTTGACAGTTGACAGTTGGTAGTTGATGGTTGGTAGTTGATAGTTGTATGTTTTATCTCCTCTACATCCATCACTCCCTCACTCTCTCACTCCATCACTCAATTACGAACTAAGAACTACGAACTACAAATTAAACCAATGGACGGTTACATAATTTCCGAGGAGTTACAATCTCCTGCACATCAAACAGGTGGCGAACATGGCCATGATGAAGAAGGCAATAAGATGTTTGGCTTTATTGTCTTTCTATTATCAGAAAGTGTGATTTTTCTCAGCTTTTTTGCTGGATATATTGTTTACAAAACCACTACCCTGGACTGGTTACCAGCAGGTGTATCGGGATTGGAAGTTAAGGACCCTGCTATTAATACGGTGGTGCTAGTTGCTAGTAGTTTTGTCATTTACTTAGCAGAACGGGCTTTGCAAAATCATAACTTGAAAGGATTCCGCTTGTTTCTGTTGTTAACAATGGCAATGGGAACCTACTTTTTGATTGGACAAGCTATTGAGTGGAGTAACCTGGAGTTTGGTTTTACTTCTGGTGTTTACGGTGGTATGTTCTATTTACTTACTGGCTTCCACGGTTTGCACGTTTTCACTGGTATATTGTTGCAAGGGATTGTCTTGGGACGTTCTTTTCTTCCTGGCAACTACGATACTGGCCATTTTGGAGTCAATGCCACTTCTTTGTTTTGGCACTTTGTAGATGTAATTTGGATTGTTTTGTTTATCCTCATCTATGTTTGGCAGTAGCAACTCATTTATTGACATCCATTAAAATTTGCATAGTTAAGGGCAAAAGGAAGAAAAGATACCTTTGCCCTTTTTGCTTTACTTACTGGAAATGACTACAGTGAATTTTAACTCTTTATCATCTTTAATGATATTAGTCAAATATAGATAAATTGAAGCTTATTTTAAACTGGAATCTAATCCAACGAGAATAATAGTGTTTCGGATGTCGTTTGGAAAACTTTCCATAAAATGCCCCTATTG
>JAAUYD010051968.1_pt1 | contig 13205 bp, 8 predicted proteins | sample 7278101 | NCBI WGS metagenome assembly JAAUYD01 (sample SAMN14350128, study PRJNA611818) | marine sediment metagenome | isolation source: surface marine sediment (0.6m) | place: French Polynesia: Moorea | collected 2018-08
AAAGCGATTATTTTATTGATAGTGTTAGAAAATAAAGCTCCAAACCCAGTACCTGTTTGAGATTAAAAAATTGTCTGAGATTTTTACTTCTCCAGAGTGATGGAAGAGCATTAGATCCTATAGATTATGGCAATATAAGCTATAATCTATGGCAATATAAAATTTATATATAGAATTAACATAAATAAGCTGTAGAGATTAATTTTATTGTCATATATTTTAAAAAAAATTTACTTTACTTACTTTTTCTTACTTTTTCTCATTGACAAAACATTAAAAAAATAAAATATTTATACTATAGAGATTAATTTTTCTCAGTTTGTAATTTTTATTGAATATAGGAATATTACTGAAAAACATGGATATATACATTTATCTCTTTTTTACTAGTGAGGACTTTTAGCCCAGTAGATTATGAGTTAAATTCAAGCAACTTAGTCGAAAACAAAACTTCTTCAAATATCACCTGGAACTGTTAGCGAGAAAAAGAATGAGATAGAATAGGATTCTGTGAAGTTGAATTCCTGTAAGAGATTTTATATCAAATCCGTTAGCATCGGAATTATATATTTTATATGAACAAAGGTTCAGAGTTTTTTCAATCACCTTTTAAATCATTCCAAAGTAAACGGAAAGAATATTACGACCAGTTTCAGGTTTTGTATTGTTGTAACTTAATAAATTTGATGCCTTTGAATCACTTAAGTATTGAATACAAAAGCAATTGAGTAATAAAGAGCAAATAAAAAGGTGTAGCTTTAATGAGGCTATTTTAAGCCTTTAGTGTTGTGTATGCAGATGTGCAAAATTTGAGTATTTTTACAAAAGTGAGATACTCTCCACTAAACAGGTAATTCCTAATGAAAAAGCATTATCTACAAGATATTAACGTTCTCGTTTCCGATCCTTGGAACAATAAAGTAAATTTTTTTGGGAACTTAACACTGGAACTTTCGAATTTTCATATTGATAGTTATCGTATTTACCAATGGGTAAGGGTCTTAAGGATTTTGGGATTGGGAGAAGTTTAGTTACAGAAACTTCATAACTTATTTCCGAAGTCTTGATTATATTTCGATCATTTTCTCATTGATGTCAGGATCCCGTAAAATAGAACGCAGGAAAAATCTCAATGTATATAGATAAAAAAATCCCCGCCATAGCAGTTGTTGGTATGGGTTGCTATTATCCTGGTGCGAATAATTTAAAACAACTTTGGGAGAATATTTTAGGAAGAAGAAGGGAATTTCGACAATTTCCAGACAACAGATTACCAGTATGTGAATATCACGAGCCGGACAAAAAAGCTCCAGATAAAAGCTACGGAAGTCGTGCTGCTGTGATTGATGGCTTTGAGTTTGACTGGGCAAAACGTCGGGTTCCCAAAACTGCTTTTGATAGTGCGGATGTCGCTCATTGGTTAGCTTTGGAAGTAGCTATTCAAGCCTTAGAAAATGCTGGTTATACTCGTGAAACTGTTCCTTGTGAACGTACTGGAGTTATTTTAGGAAATACTTTAACTGGTGAGCAAAGTCGTACTCAAAATATGCGATTGCGTTGGCCTTTTGCCCGTAAAGCTTTAGAGGCAGCAGCAAAGGCAAAAGGAATGTCTGAGCAAAGCATAGAGATACTTGTAGAAACAATGGAAAAATACTACAAGTCCGTATTTGCACCAATTACAGAAGATACTTTGGCAGGCAATTTAGCAAATACCATTGCCGGTAGGGTCTGTAATTTTTTCAATTTCGATGGTGGTGGATATGTAGTAGATGGTGCTTGTTCTTCTTCTGTAATTTCTGTCGCTACTGCTTGCACTCATCTGGTAGCCCAAGAAATGGATATTGCCTTAGCAGGAGGAGTAGATATTAGTCTAGATACTTTTGAACTGATTGGTTTTGCCAAGGCAGGTGCTTTAAGTGCTGGAGATATGAATGTCTATGATCGCAAAGCTAGTGGCTTTATTCCTGGAGAAGGATGTGGTTTTGTGGTACTGAAGCGTTTAGAAGATGCTAGGGCTGATGGAGATTATGTATATGCAGTCATCAAAGGTTGGGGAATTTCATCCGATGGTAAAGGGGGAATTACAGCCCCCTCGAAAGTTGGTCAATCGAAAGCTTTACGTCGTGCTTATGAAAAAGCAGATTATAGCAGTCACGACCTAGACTTTATTGAAGGACATGGTACGGGAACTCCTGTAGGCGATCGCACTGAATTAGAAGGAATTGCTTTAGCGATTGCAGGGGATGGTGAAATTGCTCCTCGTAGTGTGGGAGTAACTTCTTTTAAATCTCTCGTAGGGCATACAAAAGCCGCAGCAGGTATTGGTGGCTTTATTAAAGCTGTAATGGCTGTTAATCAACGAGTTATTCCTCCTACAGCTGGTTGTACAGAATTGAATCCAGTGTTTCACACCACAGTTAAATCTGTTTATCCAGTGCTGAGTGGAGAAGTACGTTGCTCCAGCGATATTCTCCGAGCTGGAGTATCTGCGATGGGATTTGGTGGAATTAACTCCCACGTCACTTTAGAATCTGGAGATGCACCTGCAAATCACTTAAAATCAACTCTGAAAGAGCAAGCACTATTGGTTTCTAATCAAGATACAGAACTGTTTGTTTTAAGTGCCACATCCATTACAAATTTAATAGAACGAATTCAAACTGTCAGGGAAATGGCACAGGGAATGAGTATGTCAGAAATGGTTGACTTAGCAGTAAAGTTAACTGAAGATATTAACCCATCCCAACCAATCCGGGCTGCATTAATTGCAGACACTCCCATGACTTTATTGGAGCGTTTAGAGGAATTAGAGCACATACTTGAGAATACACCTCCAACTTCAGGAAAAATAAAAGTATCTCCTCAAGAAGATATCTGGATTGGAAATAGTCTTCAAAACCCTAGGATAGCTTTTCTATTTCCCGGACAGGGTTCGCAAAAGCTAAATATGGCTCGGACTTTAATAGAACGTCATTCTTGGGCAAAAGAATTTCTGCAACAAGCAGATAACTGGCTAGAAGAAATTGGATTTGAACCCATCAGCAAGTATATATATCATTCCCTAGAACTTGCTGTTGATGGAGAACAAATGCAAGAGTGGTCAAAACATTTAACTCAGGCAGAGATAGCTTCGCCAGCGATTTGTTTTGTTTCTCTATTATGGCAAAAGTACCTCCAACGTCTTGGGATTGTGCCCGTTGCTGTGGGAGGTCATAGTCTAGGGGAATTGACAGCATTTTGCGCTGCCGGAGCCTACGATGAGAAAACCCTCATATGTCTAGCAGCCATGCGAGGCAAAGCCATGTCTACTGGTGGAGATAATAATGGTAGTATGGCTAGTCTAGGTTGCGATCATCAAACTGCTGAGAAACTCTTAGTGGGAGTATCTGGATATGTAACGATTGCAAATATAAACAGTCCTCAACAGACAGTTATCTCTGGGAAAAGTGAGAGTGTTGCACAAGTAGTACAACAAGCAAAATCTCAAGATATACAAACTCGTCAACTAGCTGTTGCCAATGCTTTTCATTCTAAAATAATGTCCCCAGCAGCCTCATTTTTGCGGGAACAAGCTCAAATTCCAGAACATCTAAGCACAACTTCTATCACTTTATTTTCTAGTATCAATGGACAACCTTTAGCAAAAGGATTACAATTAAAACAGCATTTCGCCAATCAAATAACCTCTCAAGTAGACTTCGTCTCCTTGGTAAAAACAATAGAGTCAGAATGCGATTTGATGATAGAAGTAGGACCAGGAAAAGTACTTGCTGGTTTAGTCAAAGCAACTACTAACTCCCAGTATCCTATATGTATTCCTGTTGAATCGAAACCAGGACGGGACAGAGACTTTAACAACTTATTAGCTAGTTTCTTTGTCCATGGTGGCGAAGTTGAGTGGCAGGCTGTTTACGAAAATCGCTTGTGGCGAGCTTTTATACCTGCATCAGAACGTATTTTCATTGAGAACCAATGCGAACGACCTTTTGACGTATCCGATGAAGAAATATCTGCAATCGCTCCAATTGCGAGTAGTTTCATAGAAAACGGGATTAACACTAACTCATTCAATCAATTTATAGACTCAGAGGAAGAACTGGTGGAAGCCTTGGATGAGTACTTCTCTGAACGTGGTTCTTTCTTGGCTGAGTTAATCCGAACTGATCTAGAAAATTTACCTACGTTGTTAACTATTAATCAAGATAATCGTGAATAATTCCCCATATTCTCATAAAAACGACGAGCTGATCGAGTTGCTATCTAAATATTTTTCCCACCGAGGTAACTTTTTAGCTCAAGTAATTCGAGCAGACCTGCAAAGTTCGCCATTTCTTGCTAGCAAATCCAAGAATACTAAAAAGAATAAATCCTTGGCTATACCTGAGCCAAAAGCTGACGCTCCTGTTGAGGTTTCTCCAGTTGCAATAACTAATTCTGTAGACAAGGAAAGTCAACAGCAGACAGTTTCAGTTTCTGTAGAGGATATTGTAATTGACTTAGTTGTCGAGCAAACTGGATATCCCCGAGATAGTATTAATCTACAAGTAAGATTACTTGACGATTTAAACTTAGACTCAATTAAATCCGCAGAATTAGTTTCTCAAGTAGCGAAGAAAATAGGAGTTCAAGGACAGGTAGATCCATCGTATTTTGCCAACGCTACCCTAGCAGAAGTTGCACAAGCATTCAAAGAATTATCTAACCCCCAACAGCCACCAGAAAAAATTAATCAAGAGGCTACACCAGGTATTTTTACACCTGTTGCCACCGAAGAATCAACTTCTTGGACTCGTAACTTTACAATTGAATATGTTCCTCAAGAAGCCGCAGCTATCTCTAGCGAAGAGCAAAAGATGCATAACAGTAATTTATTTGCTGTAGATAACTGGGAAATTACTAGAGTATTAATAGTATCGGAAGCAGAAGAAGCAGATTTAGTGACAACACTATCTGAAAAACTTCAGCAAATAGGTGCCCAGGTAGAAGTTGTTAGTTTTGGGGAAATGGTTGCAAATTCCCTAATTGAAAAAGCTGAATTTACTCACTTTATCGCAGTACTACCCCAGAATATCAAAGCCGATACATCTCCAGAAACACGGTTAAGAAGAGCTATGGAGCGGCTTCACGCTGTAGCAACACCACCGCCCTCATCTCAAGGACAACGGGAGTATACCAGTGTTAGCTATATTCAATTTGGAGGCGGATATTTTGGTAAGCTACATCAAATAGGAGACATTGAGCAAGGGTGTACCATTGGCTTTGCATCCACACTCCATCTTGAACGATCTGATTTGAAGGTAAGAATCATCGATCTACCAGGGGAAGTAGAACCAGATAGTATAATTGAACCTGTGATTGAGGAAATCTCCAGGTCTGATGCTTTCTTAGCAGTAGGTTATGATAGCGAACTAATTCGTCGGGTTCCTCGCCCCATAATTCAAGACAGAACGCTATATGAAAACCGCAACATCTCTTGGTCATCATCAGATGTATTTTTAATCACAGGAGGAGCCAAAGGTATTACAGCCGAGTGTGCTTTAGCTTTAGCTAGAGTAACCGGTGTCAAAATGGCTTTGGTTGGTAGTTCACCACATCCTCAAGATAATCCTATGGGTAATAGTAGTCCAGAAATTGCCCGTATTTTAAGAAGATTCCGCGATGAAGAATTAACTTGTCAATACTACCAATGTGACGTTGCTAATACTCAAGCGATAACAGAATTAGTAGAGCAGATTGAAAAAGATTTAGGTAATATTACAGGAGTTGTTCACGGAGCAGCAGTTAATAAAGCACGACGAGTAGACAATTGTTCTTTGGCAGAGGCTGAAGCAGAAATTGCACCGAAAGTTTTGGGTATATTCAATCTCTGTCGAGCACTCGAGGATAAACCGCCCAAGCTGTTTGCAGGTATTTCATCGATTGGTGCTGTGATTGGTTTACCAGGTAACTCTTGGTATAGTTTTTCTAATGAAGTACTCGATCAAGTTTTGCGTCGCTTTGGTCAGCAACACCCAGAAACCTCTGTTCTTTCTATTGCCTACAGTGTTTGGGATGAAGTAGGTATGGGAGTTCGTATGGGAACAATTCGTAACCTTGGTCGTATGGGAATCAAAGCTATTCCTAAAAATGAGGGTGTGAATCGTTTTGTGCAACTTATGCAAAAAGATCCAGGTGAAACTCAAGTTGTAATTACTTCTCGTCTAGGTAGCTTGCAGATATTGGGACGTGGTTTTGATACTTGGCGAATTAAGCCGTTTTCTCGTCCAGCAGCATCTAAATTTATTGGGCAATTAGACAAATTCTATTTTGGTCTCGAAATCACTCTTCGCACTCACCTAAGCCTGGAAAAAGACTCCTACGTAAAAGACCACGTATACAAAGGTTCTTACCTATTTCCTACAGTATTTGGTCTAGAAGCAATGGCGCAAACCGTTGCTTATACCGTAGGTCAAGAAAAATTCCAATCCGTGCATATCGAAGATATTCGTTTGGAACGACCGATTGTAGTCAATCCTGAAAATGGTGTAGAAATCGAACTTCGTGCCGAAGTACTAGAACGAGAATCTAAGAATGCTCCCCAGCGAGTCTTGGCAGAAATTAGAACAGAACAAACTGGGTTTACTACAGCTCATTTTGCTGCTACATTTGTTTTAGGGAAAAAAGTAGAACCTCCCATTGAAGAGGTGAAATTACCTCAAGAACCTCTAGCAATTGAACCCAAGCAAGACCTCTACAGCTGGTTGCTATTCCAAGGACCACGTTTCCAAAGACTAGAACAGATTTACAGCCTTGATTCTAAAAAAATGATTTTCCGTACTCAAAGGAGTACTGGAGATGAAGGACAGGAGTCTTTAGACCGAGCCGAAGGACCTTTCCTCTTGGGAGATCCTTATTACCGTGATTCACTGCTTCAGTCCATACAGCCTATGGTTCCCCAAGATTTAGGTTTACCTATCGGTATCAAAGGGATTCAGATTTATCAAATAGATACTAACGGTGCAGACTCTTGCATTGGTGTTGCCCAAGGAGAAACTAGAAAAGGCAAGCAATACAATACCAATGTTTTTAGTGTGGATGAACAGGGACGGGTAATTGAAAAACTCGAAGGTTATCAGTTACAAATGATTGACCATCGTCCAGATCACCCCACTGCCGAAGAATTAGCAAATCCGGGCGTTCGCAATGAAAAACTGTTGTACAGAGAATTGGTTCAGCGAGCCGCAGCTTTAAATGTGACTGTACCGCAAATATCTTTGATGGAGATGCCTGGTATGCATAACCTATCTGCGGAAGAACGTCACCAACAGGAATTACCAATTTTCTCTCAGACAGTTGACAAAGTCTTGAACAACCTTGAATGATTAACAAAGGTAAAAAGCGATGACAACTCTTGTAAAAACCGTCAAATCTAAGGCAGTTAAAACTAAAGCCACTTCAATACCACTATTTAATGCAGAAAGCCAAAAACAAGTACAAATCAAATGGCTTGATTCTGGCAAACCAATACTTGAGGGATTAGAAAGCCAACAAGTAGAAGTATCCCTTTCCCATGATGACAGATTTTGTCTATGTGTTGCCGGTATAGGACCACAAGGTTGCGATATTGTTCCTGTTAGTCATCGCTCCAAAGCAGACTGGATTTCTCTATTGAGTGATAAATGGGAAGCACTGTTCAATCAAATACTCGCAACTGGTTCTGAATCTGTAGATGTTGTAGGTACACGACTGTGGTCGGCGATGGAGGCTATGCGTAAAGCTGTCGATGTTAAAGATATTACTTTGAGCATTGACTCCCAACTAGAAGATACAGTGTTGTTCCGAGGAAAAGCAGCGGGTAAAGAGTTATATGTAATGACTTTCCCGGTTAGCTTTACCAAGGATTCCCAGAGAATGTTTGCAACCATTGTCAACAAAAAATAGAGTATTAGGTGGGCAATGCCCACCTGGCTAGGAAAGATAATGCTGTATCCTAGGAGATAAAAAATGATTCTTAACGGTGGATTTTTACGCCGATTCCTGCTTGGTATTTCTATATCTACAGATGGTCTGGAAACTTTATGGACGGATTTTGCTGGAATAGAAACAGAGAGTACAAAGCAATTAAGATCCTCTAGTAACGCTTTCTTCAACGGCTATAACACAGCCTTAGAAGTTGGTTTATCACATATTCTCATTAGCGAACTCCAAGCATTTAATGATAACCTACGTGGCTTTGCTTACGAGGGAGCTGGCATGGGCTTAGCTATGATTGATTACACAAGTTTCAGTAAGGAAAGTAAACTCCAAAAATTTGTAGACGAAAATCCCAACTACAAGATTTTGGCTCACATTGGTGCTGGTTTAGCTATTGCTGCTCTCAACCGAGACATTGAAAAATCTCTAGCTCTAATGAATCCTATGCAACGCTCCTGGGTAATAGATGGCTATGGTTTTTACAATGGTATCTTTAAGTGGAAGCAATCCGTACAAAAGCAAATTGTTCCTAAGAAAGTTACTGGTTATGCCCGTCAAGCATTTGATCGCGGATTAGGCAGAAGTTTGTGGTTTTACTTTGCTGGTAATATTGATAGAATTGTTGGACAGTTACAGAAGTTTCCAGAATCCCGTCACGCAGACATGTGGAGTGGGATTGGTTTAGCCAGTACCTATGCTGGTATAGTAAGTAAAGAAAGCCTGCGAAATCTAAAAGCAGCGGCTGGTTCTTATACATCTGATCTATCTCTCGGTTCCATCCAAGCTGCAAATATTCGTTACCTTGCTGACAATATTGTTGACTATACTAACCTTGCTTGTTCAATTTTCTGTGGAATGTCAGCAGAAGATGCAGCAAAACTAACTTTCAAAGTTATGGAAGGGCTAAACATTAATGAACAAGAAGCACTTCTCGTAGATCAACCAATCTACGAAACCTACCGAGAAGGCATCCGTACTCAGTTCATCAGAAGTACAGTTGCTACGTAATTATTAGACTTACATTTTGCACCAACAAAAATTGATGTAATTGTATTACTCAGTAAAAAACCAAAGTCCTTAATTTAGCGATATAAGGTCATAAAAATTAGGTAGCGTTATGCCACGTATTTTGAATTTATCTGGGTTAATACTCAGAGGTGCAAGATATGGTAGATAAATTGAGAGCATTTCACCACTTAAAAAAGGAAATCAATTATGATTAATCATGGTGGACAGTTGCGCCGATACTTGTTTGGTCATTCAATAGAAACAATGGATAATACCTGGAAACATTTTCCAGGAACAGAAACAGAAGCTAGAAAGCGAATAAGATTATCTAGTAATGCTTTCATCAAGGGCTACAACACAGCTCTCGAAGTTGGTTTATCACATATTCTCCTCAGCGAAATCCAATCACTTGATATTAATCTGCGTGGGTTTGCTTATGAGGGAGCCAGCATGGGTTTAGCTATGATTGATTACATAGGTTTTGGGAAGCAAAGTAGATTCCAAAAATTTGTAGATCGCAACCCCAATTACAAGGTTTTGATTCATGTTGGTGCCGGTTTTGTAATTTCAGTTTTCAATCAAGATATCGAAAAATCTTTATCTTCCATGGAACCTATGCAAAGGTGGTGGGCAATGGATGGATATGGCTTCCATCATGGAATAACTAAGTGGAAACAATCCGTTCACAAACAAATTGTTCCTAAGAAAGTTATCGGTTATGCTCGTCGGGCATTTGATCGCGGATTAGGTAGAAGCATTTGGTTTCTTTTGTGCGGTGATATTAACAGAATCGTTGAGCAATTACAAAAGTTTCCAGAATCTCGTCGTGCAGACATGTGGAGTGGGATTGGTGTAGGCAGTACCTATGCTGGTGGAGTTAGTAAAGAAACATTAGAGAATGTAAAAGCAGCAGCTGGTTCTTATAGATCTTATGTATCTCTCGGTTGTACCCAAGCTGCACGGGACCGTTATCTTGGTAATAATATTGTTGAACATAATGATTTAGCTTGCTCAGTTTACTGTGGAATGTCTACTGAAAGTGTTGCTAAAATGACAATAGAAGTCATGGAAGACTTAAATATTGATACCAAAGAAAAGGTATTTGTAGAACAACCAATTTACGAAATTTACCGAGAAAAAATTCGTACCAAACTGCTAAAAACGCCAGTTACTGTATAAGCTTTTTCTTCATATCAAACTCAAGATTTACATTGAGGTCAAAGGTAAAAAATAACAATTACCTTCTGTCTGATTTTATTTCATTAGCTCAGCTGATTTGCTGCTTTCAAACAATATTTACCAGGTTTTTGAAATCAAAAAAGAAACTGGAACAATGAACTTTACTACTCAAACTATGAACACTATTACTGACAATATGAACACTACTACTCAAACAATCAATAGAATAAGAGAGCTAACTTATGATGTCGTAATTATGGGAGGAGGTTTCGCTGGGAACGCTCAAGCTAGACATCTTTTATTAAATATTCCCAATATCAAGATAGCAATTATCGATCCTCGTTCTCCAGAAAGGACAGTAAAAGATTTAACGGTGGGTGAATCAACTGTAGAAATTGCTGCTGATTTCTTGATGAAAGAGTTAGGTCTTTATGAATATCTAATTGAAAATCATGCACCTAAACATGGATTGAGTTTTCACTGGTCCAAAAATCCAAATCAAACCAATACTATTGATGATTACTATCACGTCTGGACAAATACTATTCCTCCCACGGAAGCTTTTCAACTTAACCGAGCAAAACTCGAGCAAGATTTACTCCAGATGAATAAAGATATGGGAGCTACTTTTTATAGAGGTAGAGTTCTAGATTTCGACTTAACCTCCAAAGATGAGCTTCACGCAATCAAAGTCAAGCTTGAAGACGATAAAATTGAGCTAAAAGCTAAGCATTTAATTGACGCTTCTGGTCGTCGTTTTCTCATAGGTAAAAAGACCGACAATTTAATTTTTGATGTGGAGAAATTATATGGAATTAACACAGGTTCTTCATGGGTTCATGTTAAGGGAATAGACCGTACTTTGATGGATGATGGCTATAATCCCGATACTAGCCTTGCGAGTCGCTATTACACCACAAATCACTGGTTTGGTCACGGTCATTGGATTTGGATGCTTCCTATTAATAAAGGTGGAAATGAGTTATCAATTGGAGTCGTATATCATCAAAATGTGATTCCTACCAAGGATATCAACACTTCCGATAAATTCAAAGCTTTCTTAAAAGCCAATCATACTCTTCTTTATAATATAGTCGAAAGTGGTGAGCTTGTTGATTTTAGGAACCTACCGAGACTAGCACATAAAAGTAAGAAAGTTATTTCTGAAGATAATTGGTATGTGTTAGGTGATGCGGCTCAGATGTTAGACCCTTTTTATTCTCCTGGGTTAACTTTAGCAGCTCTTGCAGTTGAAAGCGTTACTGAAAGCATTCGTGCCAAACTTTCTCAAGAACCTGATGCTGAGAAAAAACAAAATTTCTACAACCGTTTTTTAGTTAACAACGTTGAAGCCTATAACCGCATTTATCAAAAGCATGAAAATCATTTAGGTCATGCTTCTGCAATGAGTTGGCGTACTTACACCGAGGATATGCTGTGGTTTGGTATTTTGGTTCCAATGTACATAGGTAAGTGGTTCCTTGATTTTGATTTTATCTCTCAATATCAAAGAATTACTAATTTTATATTCTTCGGTAAAAATAGTGTAATGACCGATTTTTATGGTCTTCTAGACAAAGTTGTTGAACGCAAACTCAATGTTGGTATTATGGACTTTACTCGTAATGACCAATTACTTTTCGGGTATGGACCTGTGCAATTTTTCGATGATTACTTGAAAAACACAAAGTTTGAACCTTTACACTGTAATGTTTTTAAAGGAATTAAAGGTACTTTCTTCTTCTTAATTCTGATGTTCCTAAAATTACGCTTCAAAGCTTTTGGAATTTTGGGAGCGATATCTCCACGTAGCATTTTCCGAACAGTTCAATTGTTAGCTTTATATCTCTATGTAGCTATTGGCGAACAAATCTATCTGTTGAAGATGCGTAATGTACCTGATAACACCGTTATCGACAATATGAGAAAAGATTTTCAGAACTACCAATATCAACCCAAACTAAAATCTTGGAGTGAAGGAGTAAAAGTTTAGAATTATTTGCTGTCTGATAAAAATCAGACAGCAATAATCAACTATAGTCTGTTTTTCTAAGTGATTAATTTATTTTGAATTTTTAGTTGTTTTCTCCTTAATTCACAAGGATAAAAGGCTAATGGCAAACTTTGAAATAAAATGATAATTAGAATCAATATACTCATAAAACTGATTTATAAATTATTTGAACTATTAGCTAATACTTTATAAACCGTTAATATTCGTTAATTTAATTGTACAGAATGCATGCTTAGTTAAGCTTAATTATATGCAAACTTCATGTACAAAAAATTATAAATATCAATAAAATGAAAATAATAAATTCATAATTTCCCTATATTAATTATCATCAGATAATAGAAAAACGTTAAAAATTTGTAATAATTTTCTAATTATGGTTCAATTTACTTCAAATGTTCATCATACAGAAATTGCTGTAAGTTCTGATATTGCGAAAGAACTTAATAAAGGTCTCCAACTTGTAGGACTAAATTTCTCAAATTCCGAATTACATGAATTGCAAACTCAGCAAATTATTTCTATTGAAGATAAAAGTTTAAGCGAAATTGGTTCGGTATTTATTTTAGCCGCAGCAATTTCTTCTGTTAATTTAGGAAATCCTAGACATAAATTTACCTTTCGTGATTTACTACAAGAAGTTGACAACTCCAGGTGTAGTTCTGGCATTCCAATATATTCTTGGGAAGATGAGAGCTTAATTAAAAAATGCCTATATCTAACTGTAGTGAAAGAAAAACCCGTGATTATTCTCACATCTGAAGAGAATTGATGTTCAATGAAGCTTTAAAGAACAAAATATCGATATTAGAACTATGACCTCTAAATATAGGTAGGTAGTGTAAAACTCTCACCTCTTCTCCTCTCCCAAACTTGGGAGAGGGTAACACATGACACAAAAGTTGCATTAATAAAAAACGACTAAATTCTATCAAAGTCAACTCATATCTTGCACCTCTGAGTATAAACCACGAAAACCTTAAAATCGCCGCAATAAAGCTACATTCTTTTACTTGATTTTTAGGGCTAAGTTAAGCGTTCATGCTTAATA
>JAAUYD010077007.1_pt1 | contig 13203 bp, 11 predicted proteins | sample 7278101 | NCBI WGS metagenome assembly JAAUYD01 (sample SAMN14350128, study PRJNA611818) | marine sediment metagenome | isolation source: surface marine sediment (0.6m) | place: French Polynesia: Moorea | collected 2018-08
CGCTCCCATATTATTATGGGAGCGATCGCTCCTTTAAACTTAAATATATAAACTCAAGTATAGTAATATGACCAACCCAGTCGATCGAACTTCTACCTCAGCCGAGGAAGCTAATTTGCGGGAAATTCGCTACGAATATTCCCATAATTTAGTTAATATACTCTCTCAGCTGGGCGCTTCTTTATTTGTATCAACCTACCAAGCTGGGAAATTAGCAGTAGTATCGGTAAATGGTAGTTCTATAAACATTAGTTGCCACAATTTCGAGCGAGCAATGGGTATAGCTTTAGGAAGCGATCGCATTGGGGTAGGAGGAGATGATTGGATCTACTTTCTCAAAAATGCTCCTGAATTAGCGCCTCAAATCGAGCCAAAAAACCACTATGATGCTTGTTTCCTTACCCGTGGCTCTCATTTTACTAATAATATCTCCGTCCACGAGATAGCTTGGGGAAGCCAAGAACTTTGGATAGTCAATACTCTATTTTCCTGCCTCTGTACTTTGCATAATAATTATAGCTTCGTGCCTCAGTGGAAACCTCCCTTTATCAGTGCGCTTGCTGCAGAAGATCGCTGTCATCTCAACGGTCTTGCCTTAGTTAACGGCACTCCCAAATATGTTACTGTTTTGGGGCAGACCGATACAGCAGGAGGCTGGCGAGAGAAGAAAGCAACAGGAGGCTGCGTTTTAGAAGTTCCCACTGGGAAAGTAATTGTAGAAGGTCTGGCGATGCCCCATTCACCTAGATTTTATCAAAATCGCCTCTGGATCCTCAACTCTGGAGCGGGTGAATTAGTGAGTTTGGACTTAGTTTCAGGTAAGTCAGAAACAGTGGCAGTTTTGCCAGGATATCCTAGAGGAATGGCACTGATAGGAAACTTCGCTTTTATCGGTCTGTCCAAGATTCGGGAAACAGCAGTTTTTGGGAGTTTGCCCATCTGCGATCGCTTCGACGATCTCAAATGCGGAGTAGCAATTGTAGACATTCGCACTGGGGAGATGCTAGGACTGCTGGAGTTACAGAGTGGTGTCGATGAAATCTTTGACTTGCAGTTACTTCCAAACATCCGCAGACCCGCATTTTTTGGTCCCTACGCCACGAAAGAAGGTACAGCGCCTATCTGGTTAGTGCCAACTCCTGGTAGTAATAATTAGAAGAGTTTCTGGTATATTTTCTCTAGTTTCAACATAGCGGACTTTTTTTATATCTAATTTTGGCATTGAGGACAAAAATGAGCCGATCGTCCTGCTAATTTAATCTTTTCAATAGAAGTGCCGCAGACTCTGCAAGGCTGTCCCCCACGACGATAAACCCAAGCGATACCCCCATAGTTGCCGTTGACTCCCACCACATTGATAAAATCACTAAAGGTCGTGCCGCCTTTGTCAATAGCTGTTTGCAAAACTTCAATTATTGCCCGACGCAGAACTTCAATTTGTTCTAATTTTAAATCGGCAGCGATCGCCTCTGGCCTAATTCCACTCTTAAACAAGGCTTCGTCAGCATAAATATTACCTATTCCCGCCACCACACTCTGATCTAAAAGTAAAGTTTTAATACAGCGACGACTTTTTTGCAGTTTTTGTGATAGATATAGCTTAGAAAAATTAGAGTCTAGTGGTTCTGGCCCTAATGCTTGCAGACCCGTAATAATTTTTTCTGGGCTTACTTGAGGAGGTACCCACCACATTTTCCCAAAAGTGCGAGTATCTACAAAGCGTAACTCTTGCTTATCTGCAAAAAATAGACGAATGCGGGTGTGTTTTTGTAGAGGTTCTTCTTGCCTCACCCACAGCAATTGACCCGTCATGCGTAAATGTACGCCTAACCAGCCTGCAGGTTTTAGTTTAGCTAATAAATATTTACCTCGTCGCTGCCAACACTCGATCGCAGCTCCTTCTATTCCCTGCCAAAATTCTGACACGGAAAGGGGGTAGGCAAGCGATCGCGATAGCAACACTTCCCCACCCCTAACTTCTCGTCTTAGGGTCAATTGATTGAGACCCTGACAAACTGTTTCTACTTCAGGGAGTTCTGGCACAATTAAAGCCTAAAATTTTGTTCCCTATTTCTTAGCTGGTGCTTCTTCGACGACTTCGAGTTCGTTTTCTGCGAAGTTATTAGAGTTAACGCCACCAGTGCTACCGCTAAGACCAGTGTAATTTACTCGCTCGAAGCGAACGATTACTGGATAGCGAATGCCACTTTTGTCTACGCTAGCAACTGTGCCAACGTCTTTATGCCAGTAAGATTCTGGACGCAGAATTCTAACTTTATCGCCGCGTTTGACCATAATATTTCCTTAAGCTCTTCATCCTAAAGGTTACTACTCGATCGCTCCTGCCCGCCCCCCTATTGTCTTAAGTTTTATTGCGAATCTCGCCATTGCACTCCTACAAAATAGGCGGGACGACCCCAAATATCGGAGGTATGAGAAATATTTTTTACTTCCAAGTTAAAAGGAATGGAAGTAGTCAAATATTTTTGAGCTTCTCTTCCTAGATCTGGTGCCAACTGAGCTGCAGTTGTTGCGGCTATACCCACGCCAATAACTTGTTCGATCGGTCCTCTAGGTAAGAGTAAATGAGCGCCTAAAACCAATCCTGTCGTCAAAAACATGGCTACAGATAGATTAGTACCGCAGCGCGGATGTACGGCTAAATCCCATTCTCCAGATTGGAGACGTTTGAGAGCTGCTATGACAGCTCGCTTAAGAGCTAATGGGTTCACCTGACCGTATAAGTAAAAACCTCGCTCGGTAGACAAACCGCCTAAATTTTCATTATCTTTTTGATTTAAATTGGCTGAAGCTTCTCTATTATTTGAAGCTTTGTCTGTTTCGCTTAGAACCCAAACTGTTGCGTGTTCTAAAGCGTGTACTTGACGCAACATTAAAATCTCTTTCAATCCTGGAATAAAACCTAACTCTTTGAGTATTTCCTTATCTCTTGAAGGTTCGGGATAATAATCAAAGTTCCAGAAGTTTTCGTTATTGGCAGAAGCAGCATTAGTCATAATGACTTTAAAAATTTATTAATTCGGTAAAATACTCAGTAGTGTATTTTATGTTCTTACAATCTATTATTGCTTTTTTTTCTCCCAGCTTGAGGCTGACTTATCCACATATTAACGTCAATTCTTAAAATCTTAAGTTTTTTTTACCTATTATTTATAGAATTTTAAGAGTAGCAGCAATTAAATTTTGCCAATAAGATAAATTTAAAGAATTCTCCACACTTCGATCGATAATCCAATTGAAAATCTATTTTTGAATCCGCGAGAGTGTCAAAATTTGTTAATTGTCACGAACATACCTCGCAACAAGGAACCCGCGATGTTTTAAGATCGCGCTCGGCAACACAGACACAGCATTGTTTAATAGTGCGAGATCGGGGCTATGCACTAGAAACTGTTTTAATCTATTTAGGGGTGTTTGACATCCACTCCGCCCTCTTATGTGCGGAGATTCCTACCAGACTATTGTCTCTCGGTGGGTTGACGTTTCATCACAAATTGCTACCTCAGTAGTCTTATGCTTGCTCCACGTCCGTTTAGAGTCAACGGTTGCCCCTCGACGACTTAATATGTATACCCTAGAAACGAAAGGATAATTCTTATGTTTGCTTCCAGTTTGGACTTTAGACCATTGACCTTCAGCTTCCCTATTCTCTTTCAGGCTCGGTTTCACACCGTTGTCGGTGGTATATCGACTGCAAAATATAGGCGGGTCAAAGACCATCAGAATTATAACACAAAGCCGTCCTGGAAGGACGGGGCGCCAATCCCAAATTTTCGGTGACGGGTTAAGAGTTCTGTTTATCTCCCCATACCCTATACCCCATGCTCAACTACCCAATTAATTTTATTCCAAACCCTATCGGTAAAAAATTGTCTCAAACTTAGGTTAAGACTTGAGTAGTGTTGCGTTGATTCTCAGCTACGGGTAGAATACAGCAGTTAATATCGTAGAGACAGACTTTACCCCAATATAGAGCCCAGTTGAGCAACTCTACTCGGTTTTTCGTGTTTGTCTTTTTGAGAATGTTGCTAAGATGGTTGTCAACTGTTCTTTTGCTGATTTCTAGCCGCTCTGCAATTTGGTGATTGGTTAAACCCGTCGATATGAGCTGAATGATTTGTATTTCTCGATCGCTTAGAGAGGCAGTAGTCTCAAATTTGTTAGTAGCCATAAAACTTTTCTAGTAATTTAGGTAAATTCACTTACTCAGTCTTTTCATTGTATATGAAGGTAGCATATTGAGATAAATAAAAAAACGTATCTAAAAATACAATTCTTTTATCCCAGATGGTAGGGTGGGGAAAAAGTTTGAGTGAGATGGAATCTGTTGCGCGTATAATCTGTTTGGGTGAGGTGTTGGTAGATTGTTTAGCAGATGAATTGGGGCAATCTATTGAAGAAATAAATTCTTGGAGTGACTATCCAGGAGGGGCTCCTGCTAATGTTGCTACTGCTTTAGTCAAGTTGGGAATACCGGCAGCTTTCGTCGGTTGTGTAGGGGAAGATGAAACAGGTAAAAATTTAATAAAAACTTTAGATTCTTTGGGGGTAAATATAGATGGGATACAGTATCATCCCACCGCACCTACCAGAAAAGTTTATGTTTTACGCTCTGAAGATGGCGATCGCTCTTTTGCTGGATTTGGAGAAGAAACAGATCGATTTGCCGATGCGTTCTTGAAAAGCTCCCAATTGCCTGCAGAACTATTTTTACAAGCAGAGTTTTTGGTAATTGGAACTCTAGAATTAGCATATCCCAACAGCAGAGCGGCAGTTTTTAGAGCTTTGGAAATGGCCCAACAATACGATCTCAAAGTATTGCTCGATGTCAATTGGCGTCCGATGTTTTGGCAAGAGGAAAAGGAGGCTAAACCTCTAATTAAACAATTGTGGCAACAGATAGATTTCTTGAAACTATCACAAGAAGAAGCAAAATGGTTATTCGATACCATTGATGCAGGAGCGATCGCTCACCGTCTCAATTGTCTAGAAGGAGTTTTAGTGACGGGAGGAGACAAAGAAATTAGCTACTGTTTGAGCGAAAATGAAGGTAAAGTATCCCCCTTTAGGGTAGAAGTTCGAGATACCACAGGTGCAGGAGATGCTTTTGTAGCAGGTTTTCTCTCTCAATTATCCAAGCTCGGAATTTCAAGTCTCAAAAATCCCGACACCGCTAAAGAAATTGTTACCTATGCCTCCGCAGTGGGAGCATTAACGACCACATCTAATGGCGCGATCGCAGCTCAGCCAACTGCAAAAAAAGTAGAAACTTTTCTCGAGTCACTTCGCTAAAATCGATCGGAGAGTAGGATTTTTCGCCTTGGATATTAAATTATTAGTCCTCGACATAGATGGGACGATCGCTGGTAAATCTAACCAGGTCAGCGAGCGAGTCAAACAGGCGATAGCCGACGCAATGGGTAAAGGAATTCAAGTAGCTCTAGCTACTGGTCGCATGTATGCTTCAGCTTTGCGCTTTCATACTAGCGTAGGCTCTAGACTGCCCTTATTAGCTTATAATGGCGCTTGGATTCAAAATCCTGCCAGCCAAGAAATCGAGCGACACTTCAGTGTTTCGACTCAAAGAGCATTAGAATTATTAGACTATTTCGAGCAACCAGAATGGGAAAAATGGGTTGAGGTTCATTTTTATCTTGACGATCGACTTTACGTCCGACAAATAACTTCAGAGACTGAAGATTATGCCGATCGTAGCGGCATCAAACCAATTGCAGTTGGAGATCTTCGCAATTTACTCGATCGAGAACCAACTAAAATATTGGCTATTTCTCGCGATCGGCAAGCGCTCCAACAAATATCCCAAAATCTTTGCCAGCGCTACCTTCCCGACCAGCTTTATCTAACTCAGTCTACGGAACATTACTTTGAAGCTACCAATCCTCAAGCTAACAAAGGTTTAGCTGTTCGCTACTTAGCCGAGTCTATCTTGGGTCTAAAAGCTGAAAATGTAATGGCGATCGGAGATAATTTCAACGATTTAGAAATGTTGCAATATGCTGGTATTGGCGTAGCTATGGGCAGCGCTCCTAATGCAGTGCGAGAAAGTGCTAAGTGGGTAGCTCCCGATGTTGAACGAGAAGGAGTAGCTGTAGCTATTGAAAAATTTCTCTTCTAGAACTTGACAATTAGAAAGGGAACCGACGACTTGCCATGTTTCGTCTCGGTTCCCTAACTAGTTCGCTCCTCACACGAAACTAAAATTACCTCAACCAAAAGAGCATTGTCAAGAGTTACATAAAAGATATTTATTTATTTAATAAACTTCATCTTCTCCTTAACAGAAAGTTATAGTTCCTGTGGAGCAATAACGCCAAGCTGCTCTTTTAGCAACCACTGAAGCACAAATTGAGTTACCGAGATTAATCCTAATCTAGCTTTTGCTAAGTCGGGAGTTTGAGAACTAACTTCCCCCCAAATTCGGCAACTGCGATCGAAATCTAACATTGCTTGACTTAAAAGCATTCCTTGTTTCACCCAGTCTACTTTTTGAGAATCAAGGGGAATGTCTGCTAAGTTTAATAACTGTGCGATTAAATGTTTTTCTGCTGGATGGACTAATTGAAAATGTCTTTGTTGTAGGTGAGAATTAAACCAAGGAATGGGTAATGGTTCTAACCATTGCCAGAGCGAGCAGTTTAAATCTAGATTATTCAGCTTAATTAAACCACTTCGATGTCCCAAACGCAGTAAAGAACAACAGCGAGCGCAAGCGTATTGTATTGGAAACACATTCAAATCCTTCTGATCTCCCCCTCTCCCCTGCTCCCCCTCTCCCCTGCTCCCCCTCTCCCCTGCTCCCCCGTCTCCCAACAACAGAGGTAGGTTTTGCAACCATACAGCTAGAGCGCGATCGCTCAGGTAAAAATCAATCCAACCTGGTTCGACTGCTTTGACAGTGAAATCTAATAGTGGGTCGTCTTCTGAATCAGAAGCAGATAGGGAATTAGTTAAAACATTGACTAATTCAATGGCGATCGCAACACGAGATAAATTATTAACACTAGCCAAAGGAAAAGCGATCGCGCAACGGTAGACAATACCGATAGAATCTTTATCTTTTAATCGATACAAAGGAATTGATTCTGCTGTCAGTTTTAAGGAGAGATCTCTTTTTGTTATAGTTTCTCTGTTACTGCCTTGAATTGCTTTGAGTAGTTGTTCTTGCAATACTCTTTTAATGGACGGAGTATTTAAAGTAGCTAAAAAGTTCGCGCTCACAAGTATTTATTCGATACATTGAAATTCAGATAAAATCTAAAATAAGCTGGTGAAAATTCTGCCTAGGTAGAGAGCTTTACTCACCCAAGACTCGTGAAATTAAAATGAATTTTTCAACTCAATTATCAAAGGCATCTCGACCTTTATCAAGTTGGCAAAAGATTCTTGAATGGGCGCAGTTACGATATCGAGTGCGAACTTTCAGCAAAGACGAGCAAATTCCGACTCGATCGGGACTACTTTATTTAGTCGAAAGTGGCGCTATTCGCCTTGTCGGTACATCTCCAATTAAGGCAGTAAATATCAATGATGAATCTGAGGAACCCCAGGAAACAACTGAGGAGGCCTTTTTAGGTTTTGTTAGCCCAGGTGAGCCATTTGAAATTGTGACACACTTTTGTGTTTCTATCCAAGCTTATGCCCACGTCGATCGCACTTCAGTAATATGGATGTACTGGCACGAATTAGATAATTGGGCTAATTTTCGAGGGGAAGTGTTTGAAGCTTTTCGCTACCAGCAACAGCGCAAACTTCTCTGGTTAACTAGTTTGGGGCAAAGGCGAACAATAGATCGCCTTTTGAGTTTTCTTACCCTTCTAATTGAAGAATACGGCGAACCTAAAGAACAAAGCTATTATTTGCCCTATCCTTTGACTCATTCTCAAATTGGAAGTGCTATAGGTTCTACGCGGGTTACAGTTACTCGCTTAATGGGTAAATTACGTCAACAAGGTTTAATTTCTATCGAAGAAGATAATTTGATTTGCATGCCCAAAACGACTGCTGATTCTTCTCCTCCTGAATCGGAGGTTGAATGAGTTAGTTTTTTTGCCAATATTTACAAGCAGCATAAGCAAGGGTGACTACACCAGTAACAATTGCGGCTTCATCGACTTCAAATTCAGGATGATGAAGGGGATGGTTAAATCGATCTGCATATCCAACACCGAGGCGAAACATAGAACCAGGAGCGTGTTCTAAGTAAAGGGAAAAGTCTTCTGCTCCTAAAGAGGGTTCGGTCAAAATTTCTACGCGATCGCTCCCCCAAGCTTCTTTACTAGATTCTTCTAATAATTGGGTCAAAGCCAAATCGTTTTGCACCGAAGGAACTCCTCGACGATAGTTGACCTCATATCTAGCATTGTAGGTGTGGCAGACTTGAGACACAATATTTTCAATCCACTCGGGGAGATCGGCGTGGGTTTGATGGTGAAGAGATCGCACTGTTCCTGCCATCCGCACGCGATCGGCAATCACGTTTGGCGCTCTCCCCCCACTTATTTGCCCAATTGTCAAGACTATGGGACGCAAAGGATTTTGAGTGCGGCTAATCGCCTGCTGTAAAGTAGTAATTACTTGAGAAGCAATCCAGATCGCGTCGATCGCTTGGTGGGGTCGCGCTCCGTGACCCGATTCCCCGTAAATGAATATCTCTAAATCGTCTGCTGCTGCTGTGAGCGCTCCATAGCGAATGCCTACAGATCTAGCAGAAATAGAAGGAAAAACGTGCAGCCCGAAAATAGCGCTTACATCTCGCATTACTCCGTCTCGGATCATCCAAGAAGCACCTTGGGCAATTTCTTCTGCAGGTTGAAATAAAAAGCGCATATTTCCAGGCATTTGTTCTGCTAACTGGGACATTACCATTGCTGTCCCCAACCCTACTGTTGAGTGTACGTCGTGACCGCAAGCGTGCATAATTCCTGGTTTGCAGGAAGCAAAATCTAGTTGAGCACCTTCAGTTATTGGTAGTGCATCCATATCGGTGCGAATTGCTAAGATGCGCTTATCCTTCCCAACACCTGATAATTCCCCTACCACTCCAGTTTTGCCTACAGCTTCCTTAACATGAAGACCGCAAGATGATAAAACTCCAGCAATATAAGCCGCAGTTTGATATTCTTGTCCGCTTAATTCTGGATGGGAGTGAAAGTGACGGCGAATTTCAATTAGTCTGGGTGCTAGGTTTTTGGCTATGTCTTTGATTTGAGAAAGCATTTAGTGGTTCGATACATAATATTACGTTACATTATCGAAAATTAAAGAATGTTCCTATTTTAGCGCGAGCAGCATTTTTACTCCATCGTTGAGATTGATAATCCCTCCAAGTTCAGTAACTTTACGGTGGTATTTCTATTCATTCTCAAGCTAACTTAATAATCAAACTTCGGTATATTGGACTTATGCAAGATGTATGTCGTAATTTAATAAACTACCCTATAAGCGATCGCCTCGCCATAGTTGGTTACACTTGCCTTGATTTTTTCAACACCTTAATTTTCCCGAACAAATAGGGATTTATTCTGCTCGAGATCGATGCGATATTGGACTGAAAGCAGCAAAGAAAACTACCCCTCTGGAGATCTTTCTTTTGAAAAAAATTGATAACAAACTTAAGTTAATAAAAAGGAAAGCTTATGGCTTTAGAAAATTTGACTATCTTCGACTTAAAAGTTTCTTGACTTGACATTTGACTAGTTAGTTTTGCATGACTTGTTGAGTAGAATCTTGTTGTCTAAAACAGTTTTTTGTATAAAACTATAACAAAATCTTAAGAATTAAAGACAAAAAAAACTGTGTGAGAAAGATAGAGTCAAAGTCGAGATAAGATATCAGCGACAAAAAAAAATTTGGCAAGTATTAATAAAGTCACTGATATCTCAATCGCAAATAGATTAATTTAAATAGAATAGTTAATTCAGAGCAAAGATTAGGAGAACGTCGAGCGTGAGCTATACAGCCAGCGACATAGAAACTTTTATCTCCCATTTAGATCCTTGGGCAAAATTACCAGCCCAGACATTGAGAAATGTGCTAGAAAAAATGCAACCATTGCGTTACCGCATGGGTCAACCTCTAGCATTGCGAGATAAAGTTCTAAATTCAATCGCTATAATCTACGAAGGAAAAGTCCGCTTACTGGGATACGATCCCAATCAAAATACCCCAACAACCCTAGACTTACTAGAACCAGGAGCAATTGTAGGCGGAGTAAACCTAGTTAGAGGAATCAGTTGTGAAACAGCGATCGCTTCTAGCGAAGTCATCTGTCTGAATCTGAGTAACACGGAAGTAGTTAAGTTATTAGAAGAACATAGTGAGTTTAAAGAAGCTTTTCTAGAGCAAGTTTCTGTCCTAGAAATATACGACTTGCTCACAACGCACTTCGCACAACAAGCAAGAGTAGAAAGTAATTTAAAGAACATATCGCTCGAAGCACGACAAGAAAGCACGGTCAACTATCTTCAGCAAGGGACATATCCGTCAAACCACCTAGATGCAAATAAAGTTTGGTTTGTCAGTAGCGGTACGGTAAACCAAAAAAATCCAGGTAGTATTTTAGACCTGAATCAATCTGGCTCGCTCGAAGTAACTAGCCCCATCTCAGCCCGTTTGATCGGAATGCCTCAAAGGGTATTATTAGGTGGAAACCGCAATAACGCCGTTGGTTTAGATAGAGAAACACCATTACTGCAAAAAAATAGAGAGACAGCAAAACTCGCCGATGCCGATCGACCTGATGGAACAGCAAAGGCTGCCAGAGACGACATTCCTATAGCACCGTCAGAATGGGTAGACGTAGACGGAAAACCCATATCTGCAGGTGGCGGATTTGCCACCTCCGGACAGCTAGCTCGGACGGGATATCCTTATATTAGAGGCAAAGGGAAACTAGAAGTAGGACTTGCCTGTTTCCAAATGCTGAGCAAGTATTTCGGCACTCCCTTCCGTAAAGAAGTTATTCGCCGCATTCTCAAGGAACAGTTAAACCGTCACGAAACACTGTCCCTAAACTTTTGCGGTGCAGTCTCCGACTTAATGGGACTAAATGCTCAGCTAGTAACTCTTCCAGTCAGTTCCTTTACCAGACTACATGCACCCGTCATAGTTGAATGGGAAGGCAGTCTCGCTCTTTTATATCAAATTGACTCCGAAAAGATAGTCATAGCCGATCCCGAAAGAGGAAGAATAATCGAGCGCAAACCCGCAGAGTTCCTAGAAACCTGGGGACAAGAAATGGAAGGGCGAGAAGGGGCTCCAAAAATCGGGCAAGTCTTGCTAATCTGGTCTACCAAAGAAACACCCCAAGAAAGATTTAGCTGGCGCTGGTTTTTACCAGCACTGAAACAGTATCGCGGCGTACTGGTTTTGGTGTTGGTCGCCTCATTTTTCGTGCAGGTGTTTGCTCTTGCCAACCCGTTAATGGTTCAGTTAATCATTGACGTGGTAATTGTTAATAATAGTCCCAGTACCCTACAAGTTTTAGGAACTCTTCTCGTAATACTGGCGATTTTTGAAGCCATATTGGGCAGTCTGCGAACCTATTTGTTTGTCGATACCACCAACAGAATCGACCTAAAAATGGGTTCGCAAATCATCGATCACTTGTTGCGCTTGCCGTTGCGGTACTTCGAGCGCCGTCCTGTGGGTGAAATATCCACTAGAATTAACGAGCTAGAAAACATTCGTCAGTTCCTCACGGGTACAGCACTAACTGCGGTATTAGATGCGGTCTTCTCCGTAGTTTACGTGATTATTATGATTATCTATAGCCCCCTACTTACTTTGGTGGCTTTAGTAGTAGTACCGTTTCTATTTCTTCTGACCTTTATCTTTGCTCCGATCGTCCGCAGACAATTACGGGTTAAAGCAGAACAAAATGCCCACACTCAATCCCACTTGGTAGAAGTAATGTCGGGTATTCAAACTGTCAAAGCCCAAAATATAGAACTGCGATCGCGCTGGACTTGGCAAGAAAGATACGCTCGCTACGTAAGTGCTGGATTTAAAACTGTTATTACTTCCACGATGTCTAGTTCTGCCAGTAACTTCTTCAACAAGCTTTCTGGCTTACTAGTATTGTGGGTGGGAACTTATTTAGTGCTAGACAATCAAATCACCCTAGGTCAATTAATTGCTTTCCGCATTATTGCTAGTTACGTAACTTCACCAATATTGCGCCTGGGACAACTCTATCAAAACTTCCAAGAAACAGCCCTATCCCTAGAGAGACTCAGCGATATTGTCGATACGCCCCAAGAAGCAGAACAAGATCGTACCAACATTCCCATGCCTCCGATCGTGGGAGCAATTAAATACGAAAACGTTTCTTTCCGTTTCAAAACTGGCGGCCCTCTACAATTAAATAATATCAATCTCGACTTTCCCCCAGGAACTTTTGTGGGTATTGTCGGACAGAGTGGTGCAGGAAAAAGTACCCTAACTAAACTGGTATCGCGACTCTACGAACCAGAGTCGGGAAGAGTTGTGATCGACGGTTACGATGTAAGTAAAGTAGAACTATATTCTCTGCGCCGTCAGATCGGGGTAGTACCGCAAGAGACTCTATTATTTGACGGGACAGTAGAAGAAAATATAGCCCTAACAACTCCCGAAGCTACCACCGAAGAAATTCTCTACGCTGCGGAAGTAGCTAACGCTCACGAATTTATCATGGGCTTGCCCAACGGTTACAACACCCGCGTCGGAGAAAGAGGCGCATCTCTATCTGGGGGACAGCGACAAAGAATTGCGCTCGCTCGTACCGTGTTGCAACAACCGAAAATCCTGGTCTTAGACGAAGCTACCAGCGCCCTAGATTATGCTACAGAACAAAAAGTTTGCATCAATCTAGCTAAAACGTTTCACGACACGACAGTTTTATTCATTACCCACCGTTTAGGGACAATTAAGGGTGCAGATGTTATCGTGATGATGCATAACGGTTCCGTAGTCGAACAAGGAACTCACGAAGAATTAATGACTCTCAGAGGTCGCTACTACTCCTTATACAACCAACAAGAAGGAATCAGGTCTCAATTATAAGTTAAATATCTGCTATGAATAATCCTACAAACGGCCATTCTAATAACAATGGCGAGCGATCGTCTCAAAACGGAGTTGAAGTGGTTCAAAAAAAAGAACCAGACAATAACTCAAATC
>JAAUYD010296587.1_pt1 | contig 13201 bp, 5 predicted proteins | sample 7278101 | NCBI WGS metagenome assembly JAAUYD01 (sample SAMN14350128, study PRJNA611818) | marine sediment metagenome | isolation source: surface marine sediment (0.6m) | place: French Polynesia: Moorea | collected 2018-08
ACAATTGCTCACAGAAGATCAGTGGATCGAGATTGAAGAGCAACTTTACAGCGAAGACTCGGAGTTGTTAGGAGTCGAGGTAGGAATTGGCGCAGAAGCAATTCAGAGACTACTAGAAGAGTTACAACTAGAAGAACAAGCCGAAAAACTGCGGGAAGACATAGTTAATGCTAAAGGTCAAAAGCGCGCCAAATTAATTAAGCGTCTGCGAGTTATTGACAACTTTATTGCTACTGGAGCGCGTCCTGAGTGGATGGTACTAACGGTGATTCCCGTAATTCCTCCAGACCTGCGTCCTATGGTGCAACTGGATGGAGGACGTTTTGCTACTTCGGATTTAAATGACCTCTATCGTCGCGTAATTAATCGCAACAATCGACTGGCGCGCTTGCAGGAAATCTTAGCGCCAGAAATCATCGTGCGCAATGAAAAGCGGATGCTTCAAGAAGCCGTAGATGCTTTGATCGATAATGGAAGGCGAGGTCGCACAGTTGTAGGTGCGAATAATCGTCCCCTCAAGTCCCTTTCAGATATTATCGAAGGGAAACAGGGACGCTTCCGACAAAACTTGTTAGGTAAACGGGTGGACTATTCGGGACGATCGGTAATTGTAGTCGGCCCGAAATTGAAAATATATCAATGCGGTTTGCCCAGAGAAATGGCGATCGAGCTGTTTCAACCCTTTGTCATTCACCGCATGATTGTGAGCGGATTGGTCAATAATATTAAAGCAGCCAAAAAACTAATTCAAAGAGGCGATCCGAGCGTTTGGGATGTTTTAAAAGAAGTAATTGCCGGACACCCAGTGTTGCTCAACCGCGCTCCCACCCTACACCGCTTAGGGATTCAGTCTTTTGAACCCATACTAGTTGACGGTCGTGCCATTCAGCTTCACCCTCTAGTTTGTCCTCCTTTCAACGCCGATTTTGACGGGGATCAAATGGCGGTTCACGTTCCTCTATCCCTGGAATCCCAGTCAGAAGCGCGATTGTTAATGCTGGCTTGTCATAATATACTCTCTCCAGCTACAGGTCGCCCCATAATTGCGCCTTCTCAGGATATGGTTTTGGGTTGTTACTATTTGACCGCAGAAAATCCGGCAATAGAACAAGAAGAAGAAACCTACTTTGCTAATCTAAAAGATGCTTTAAGAGCCTACGAACAGGGATACGTAGACATTCACGCTAAGGTTTGGGTTCGCTATCAAGGTGAGGTACAAACTGAAAAGCCAGATGAAGAGGTAGTGAAAACAAAAGAGTCCGATGACGGAACCATTATCAAATATTACAGAGAGAGGTTTATTCGCGAGACTGCTTCAGGAGAGACGATTTGCCAGTATATAAGAACTACTCCTGGTCGTATACTTTACAACATAACTATTCAAGAAGCACTCGCACAATAAAGGTTTTTTATAGATATGTAAAGATACCTTGACAACTGAGAACTTTGAGGACATTTCTGGAACGTCCTTAATGACAACAAATTTAACTAATTACTCATAAAGCGGAAAAAATGGTATTTTACAACCAAATTGTCGATAAACGTCAGCTAAAGAAATTAATTTCCTGGGCTTATACTATCTACGGCAGTGCGCGCTGTGCTGAAGTAGCAGACAAACTAAAGGAAATGGGTTTCCGCTATGCAACCAAAGCAGGAGTATCCATTAGCGTAGACGACCTGCAAGTACCCCCAGTTAAGCGCGAAATGCTCGAAGAAGCAGAATCTGAAATTAAAGCTACAGAAAAGCGCTATGCCAGAGGGGAGATAACAGAGGTAGAACGGTTCCAAAAAGTAATTGATACTTGGAACAGCACTTCCGAAGCCCTAAAACAAGAAGTGGTGAGAAATTTCCAGGAGACTAACCCTCTAAACTCCGTTTATATGATGGCGTTTAGTGGAGCGAGGGGAAACTTATCCCAGGTGCGTCAGTTAGTGGGAATGCGGGGTCTAATGGCAGATCCTCAAGGACAGATTATCGATTTGCCAATTAAAACCAACTTCCGAGAAGGTCTAACAGTAACTGAATATATTATATCCTCATATGGAGCCAGGAAAGGGCTGGTAGATACAGCTTTACGCACCGCAGATTCGGGCTATCTAACTCGTCGATTAGTAGACGTATCCCAAGATGTAATTGCGCGGGAGGTAGACTGCGGCACCCAAAGAGGTCTCCGCATAGAAGCTATGACTGATGGCGATCGCACCCTGATTCCCCTAAGAGATCGCCTCATGGGAAGGCTTTTAGCAAGAGACGTAGTCGATCCAAAAACTGGAGAAGTAATCGCCAAACGCAACCAGGATATGGACGAAGATTTGGCCAAAAAAATCGAAAACACAGTAAAAGAAGTGTGGGTGCGATCGCCTCTGACCTGCGAAGTCGCTCGCAGTGTTTGCCAGTACTGCTATGGCTGGAGCCTCGCCCACGGTAAAATGGTGGATATGGGGGAAGCAATAGGAATTATTGCCGCTCAATCAATTGGAGAACCAGGTACTCAGCTAACAATGCGCACCTTCCACACGGGAGGGGTGTTTACAGGAGAAGTAGCCAGAATAGTAAAAGCAGAAAAATCTGGAACTGTCAAGTGGAAAAAACTCACCACCAGAAAAGTGCGGACTCGTCACGGAGAAGACCGAGAACAAGTAGAAGTTCCTGGAGAATTAGTACTCGAACCAAGTGATGGGAGCAAAGCGATCGCTATATCTGTGTCTGCTGGTTCTCTTCTATTAATAGAAGACGGTAGCGTCGTTGAAGAAGGTCAACTACTGATAGAAGTAGTAGCATCCCAAAAACACCAAAAATCTACAGAAAAGGCAACCAAAGACGTATCCTCAGATTTAGCAGGAGAAGTGCTCTTTGCCGATTTAGTGCCAGAGGAGAAAACAGATCGGCAGGGAAATACGACCAGGATTGCTCAAAGAGGTGGATTGCTTTGGGTTTTATCGGGAGAAGTGTACAACTTGCCCCCTGGCGCTGAATCAGTAGTTAAAAATGGCGCTCGAGTCGAGCCTGGAACAGTCTTAGCAGAAACTAAGTTAGTTACTGCCAGTGGTGGAGTAGTACGACTCACTCCAGGAAGTCGGGAGATTGAAATTATTACCGCTTCGGTGTTACTAGACCAAGCCAAAGTCCATGTAGAAAGTACTGGAGGTCGGGAACAGTACATCATCGATACCGCCAACGGTCAGCGATTTTTGCTCAGAGCCACTCCAGGAACCAAAGTACAAAATCATGCCATAGTGGCAGAATTGATTGACGATCGCTATACAACCCATACTGGGGGTATTATTAAATACGCGGGGGTGGAAATCTCTAAAGGCAGTCGCAAGCAGGGTTATGAAGTCGTGCAAGGCGGAACTCTGCTCTGGATTCCCGAAGAGAGCCACGAAGTTAATAAGGATATCTCACTGCTGTTAGTAGAAGATGGTCAATATGTAGAAGCCGGTACCGAGGTAGTTAAAGATATATTCTGTCAGTCTTCTGGGGTGGTAGAAGTAATTCAGAAGAACGATATTCTGCGGGAGATTATTGTTAAACCAGGGGAGTTGCACTTAAGCGACGATCCCGCTGCAGCAGATTTACACGAACAATTGCTACAGCCTGGTACTGAAGTACTAGACGCAGTCAAGATAAATGAGTTGCGCTATGCAGAATTAGTCGAAACTACTGAAGGGCCAGCTCTCCTATTGAGACCAGTTGAAGAATATAAAGTAGCAGACGAACCAGCAGCTCCATCCCAGGGTTCTATAAACCAGGAAGGGGGCAGGCAAATCGAGCTGCGATCGGTACAAAGAATTTACTTTAAAGATGGAGAAAGAGTCAAGTCAGTAGAAGCAGTTTCCTTACTAAGTACTCAATTAGTTTTAGAAATTAACACTGACTCCGCCAGCGAATTAGAAACAGCTTCTAATATTTCTGCCGATATTGAGCTGAAAGTAGATGAAGAAAATCCAGAGTCTCAGCGCCTGCAGATGGTGATTTTAGAATCTTTGGTGCTGCGTCGCGATACAGATAGCGATCCTTTAGGGGGCAATATAGTAACGCGATTGCTAGTAGAAGACGGTCAAGAAATACCAAAAGGTGCTGTCATAGCTCGTACGGAGATCCAGTGTAAAGAAAATGAAGGTGAAGTACGAGGGATTAGGGAAGGAGTAGAGGCAATTCGTCGGATTCTGATAGTTAGGGATGTCGATCGAGTCACTCTAAAAGTTCCCCAAACACCTGTGGTGAAAGAAGGGCAATTGCTAGTAGCAGGCACCAAAATAGCTCCAGAATTTACGGCAGAAAATTCCGGTCAAGTAGTATCAGTTACTAAAGGGGAGACAGAGTCAGAAATAACTTTGCGCTTAGCCCGTCCTTATCGAGTATCTGCTGGAGCAATTCTGCATATCGACGATGGAGATTTGGTACAACGAGGAGATAATTTAGTACTACTCGTATTCGAGCGCTCCAAGACAGGTGATATCATCCAGGGTCTGCCGAGAATTGAAGAATTATTAGAAGGTCGCAAACCAAAGGAAGCTTGCATCTTGAATCGTCGTCCAGGCACCTGCCAAGCAGAATATGGAGAGGACGAAATAGTAAATTTGAAGGTTGTAGAGGACGATGGAGTAATTAGCGAATATCCCCTCGCACCAGGACAAAATTTGATCGTTTCTGACGGTCAGCGAGTAGAAGCTGCAGAACCCTTGACTGACGGTCCTTCAAATCCTCACGAAATATTAGAAATCTTCTTCAATTTCCACGTAGAAGATAAAGGTGTCTACGAAGCTGCTTTGATTGGACTGCAAAAGACACAGAACTTTTTAGTCGAACAAGTGCAGTCGGTATATCAGTCTCAAGGCATTGATATTTCCGACAAGCACATTGAAGTTATCGTGCGGCAAATGACTTCTAAAGTGAGGGTAGACGACGGAGGCGACACGACTATGTTGCCTGGAGAACTAGTAGATTTACGCCAAATCGAGCAGGTAAATGAAGCCATGGCGATTACAGGAGGCGCGCCAGCTCGCTATACTCCCGTGTTACTGGGGATTACAAAAGCGTCGCTAAATACGGATAGCTTCATTAGTGCTGCTAGTTTCCAAGAGACAACCCGCGTTCTAACTGAAGCAGCAATTGAAGGTAAGTCTGATTGGCTCAGAGGTCTCAAAGAAAACGTAATTATCGGACGCTTGATTCCTGCTGGAACTGGCTTCAATACTCACGAAGACTTGCCCCTAGGAACTGTAAATGACTCCGATTCTAGTTTTCTGCGCGGCGATGGCTTAGGTTCCCGCAGTAACTCTATGTATACTTCTTCGGGAGATGACTATGAGGGGTTGGATCTAGGGGACAACGTCGGTATCGATAATGAGTCTCGATCGCGACGGTTAACTGTTGAAAATTTCACTGACAATGAAGACGCGATCATAGACGATCGAACTGCTCGCGTTTATACCAACAGCACCTCTTCGATTTCGGAATCGTTAAATCGTTCTTTCGATCCCATGCTGGATATTGACAGCGAAGAGATAGATATGATGATGGACGATTTTGAAGAAGAAGAAGAAGAAGAACAAGAAGATTAGCAAGAATAGTTAGTGGAGGAGATTTTTCTCCTCAAAAAGTAAATACAGAAAAATCCAGACAGCCTTCAAACTACACTTTATCCTTAGATATGGCGCGTTATAAGTTAAATAGAGGCTGTCTGGATTTTTCTAGATTTTTTGTAGCCCTTTTTTTTAAGCGATTCGGAAATTTCAAGGAGTCAAGGACTTGACTAATAAAAATAAAAGTTTTACTACCCAAGACCAAGAGAAAAAACAGAATAACTCACAACAGCTACAATCAAATCCCAATGCTGGGGATCGACACGGGCACCATAATATAGATCCAGGAACTCCACACATTCATAGTGAGGAATCTTCACGGAAGATTATTAATCGACTCTCTCGAATCGAAGGTCACATTAGAGGAGTTAAAACTATGGTCAGTGAAGATCGTCCTTGTCCGGAAGTTTTGGTTCAGATTGCTGCAATTAGGGGTGCGCTCGATCGCGTAGCGCGGATTATCTTGGACGAACACTTGAGCGAGTGTATTACCCGCGCCTCTAACGAGGGTAATATTGAAACTGAAATCGAACACTTAAAGGCAGCTTTAGACAGATTTTTACCGTGACATTAGATAACACATAACTGGTCACTGGTAACTGTTAAAAAACCTTGTCTAAAGAACTTGTTTTTTTCTCTGTGTCTATTGCCTTGATTTTGGTTGTTTCATTTAAAATTTTACGGAACTCTTCGCCTCCAATGGTTTCAAAATCGATTAATATATCCACCAGTCGATCGATAATATTTCGATTTTCCTCGATAATATTTCTGGCTTGTTTGTAACACTGAGCAACAATCGATTGTATTTGGGCATCAATATGAACTGCTATTTCTTGAGAATATTCCGAACGATTATTGAGATCGCTACCCAAGAAACCAGATCCATTTTCGCTCTCTAGTGCAATAGGGCCTAGATCGGACATGCCAAATTTCGTGACCATCTGCCGTGCTAAAGAAGTAACTTTTTCTAAGTCGTTCCCCGCACCAGTAGTTACTTCACCATTGCCAAAAATTACTTCCTCTGCTGCTCTGCCGCCGAGAAGACCTGTAATGCGAGCTAATATTTGAGTTCTGCTGACTAAATCTTGCTCTTCATCAGGAGTAAACCAAGTTAAACCTTTTGCTCGTCCTCTGGGTATGAGGGTTACTTTTTCTACAGGATAGTGACCGGAAGTGAGACTGCCAACTATGGCGTGACCGATCTCGTGATAGGCGATTAACCTTTTACTCTTACTATCAACTAGAGGCGTACCTTCCATACCAGCTATGACCCTATCTATAGCGTCGCCAATTTCTAGCATGGTGATGGCCTCTTTTCGCCGTCTAGCTGTAAGAATAGCCGCTTCATTCAATAGATTGGACAGATCTGCTCCTGTAAAACCTGGAGTCCGACGGGCAATTGTTTCGAGAGAAACTTCTGGGTCTATTTTCTTATTGCGAGCGTGAACGTCTAAAATTCCTAAACGTCCTTTCAAATCTGGATAATCAACAATTACTTGTCGATCGAAACGTCCAGGGCGTAATAAAGCCGAGTCCAGTACGTCTGGACGGTTAGTAGCAGCGATGATAATTATGCCATTATTGCCTTCAAACCCGTCCATCTCGGTTAATAGTTGGTTTAGGGTCTGTTCTCGCTCGTCATTACCGCCACCATAACCAGCTCCCCGCTGGCGACCTACTGCATCGACTTCATCGATAAACACTAAACAAGGGGCATTTTCTTTAGCTTTTTTAAATAAATCTCGCACTCGCGAAGCTCCCACCCCAACAAACATCTCTACGAATTCCGAGCCAGATATACTAAAGAATGGTACTCCTGCTTCGCCAGCTACTGCTTTGGCTAACAAGGTTTTTCCCGTACCAGGAGGGCCTACTAAGAGTACTCCTTTAGGTATCTTCGCACCTATGGCTGTAAATTTTTCTGGTTGTTTGAGGAAAGTTACAACTTCTTCGAGTTCCTCTTTGGCTTCTTCAATGCCAGCTACATCAGAGAATGTCATTCCTGTTTTAGCTTCCATCTGGAATCTAGCCTTTGACTTGCCGAAGTTCATGGCTTGACCGGAAGCATTTGTCGAGCGACGCACTAACATCGCTATTATGGCGATGATAAATAGGATAAACAGCAACTGAATTGCTATGCTGATAGCTGTCGATCGATCTACAGAAGCATCGATACTGTAGTCTACGTTGTTTTTTATACTCCTATCTTTTAACTCTTGGTTGTTATTTTGGAAAATTACTACTTCTTTGGGAGTGGCGTTTTCTCCTTGATTTTTGAGAGTTACCTTTGCTCTCTGGTTCACTGGGTCGATCGATACTTCTTTTACTTCCCCTGCTTCTATTTTTCTTAACAGTTCGCTGTAACTTAGAGTATTTTCTTCCCCATTGGCCCATGTTGGCGTTCCTATCAATACGCCTTGAAAAATCATCAAACTAGCAGTTACTCGCCACAGGTGTCGCCACGGACTTTTTTTGCTTCTAGGCCGCAGTCCTGACTTATTTTTCTTTAAGTTAGTAACGATCGTCTGCCTATCTCCCAATTGCTTTATCCCAAAACTTAGCTCCATATTTCCAGTTTGACACACTCTAGGGTTGTTCGTATTTACCTCTATTGGTGTTACCGTTATCTTTACTATACCTACTATCTTGTATTGTATTACCTACTCCTTGGATAATACCTCGACCAATCAAGCCAATGCCTCTACCAATTACTTGGGTGAGAATGTAAACTAATCCATTGCCTAGAAAACCTACTACCGAGCGTAAAAGTGGAGCGATCGCGTCTTTGCTTTCTAGAGCTATTGTTGTCAGCCAAGGAACTCCTCTAAGTTGCTCTAATTCTTCTGTTCGCCTGGCATATACAAATGTTTTTTTAATACTTTTTCCGTTAAAAAACAACAAACGATATTTGCTCTCAAAAATATATTTAGGGTTTTCTATGTATTTTTCTTTCCGATATCTCCACGACAAACTATTGCGAAATTTTGCTATTTCCCGCGAAGAAATAAACTGCCTGTCATAAATATTTTGTATTATATCTTTTGTTTCTGAAAAGTAATTCAAAATTACTGTCATTACTCCATTAGCAATTTGAATTGTTAGATTTTGTATTAACAGTTCTGCCAGTCTTGTGGATTCAACATAGTCAAAAGAATTTGACAAACGATAAATGCGATCGTCTATCATTAATGGTTTTTGATATATTAAATAAGCAAAAAGCTCTAAAACTAAAGGAATGTTGTTAAGTACCTCTTCTCTAACAATTGGGTCTTCTTCTAGTACCTGATTGATGAGATCGTATTTATTGTCCTGAATGTCCTTGGTATAGTATTTACAAAAAAAATCGCGAGCAGGCTCTTTCCATAAATCTCGTAAAATGATATCTATTTCTTCAACCAACTTTTCGTAGGTTTTTTTCGATACTTGCAGCTGTTCTGTAATTTTTCTGATTCGATCGAGAACTAAATACAACAACTCCCGTTTTTTATCAACTTGAAGAATATCAATTTCTAAAGGTACTTCTGTTAAATTGTTAACGCCAAATTGAATTTTAGTTAAAGTTTTATCAAACAGGGCTAAAGTTATGGATGCTTCCGAGCTTTTGACAAGAGAATTATTTTTTGGTGGAAGTATTATGTTTTCGGTGCTATCTGTTTGAGAAATTTCGGGTTCTGGTTTTCTCGATCTAACAATTCTAGGAGGGGGTAAAACTCGCTTAATTAACCACTTTGCAGCCAAGAGTTCTCGATAACGTCCGCTCCAAAATAGCCCGTCTAACGAAAGCGCTCGCTTTTTTTTTAGCTGACTTTTGACTTTTGTCAAATTGTCATTAATTTGCTCTAAACCTGATTTTCGGGCTTTTTCGAGCCATTTACGAGGGTATTGTCCTCTTCTAGCAAACTTTCCTCCAAAAAATTTACTAGCTCCTGTCGAACTTGGAATTGCTTCCCAGCCGTAAGTTTCGCCAGATTTTACCTTGCGAAAGCCCGTTACTAATTCGCTAATTTCTACTCCTTTGGGACAATAACCTCGAACTCCACTTGCTCTTGCTGTTATCAATTCTTCAGCTTTTGGATTGGCAGCGAGCAAAAAAATTGGCAAATCTGGATAATAACTTATTATTTGCTGACACAGTTGCCAACCAGACATTTGCTCTGAGAAATAACCTCCTAAACCCAGCTCTAAAACCACCAAATCAGGTTCTCGATCGTCAGCGTACAGCATCCGTAAAATTTCCAGAGCGCGATCGCCTGTCTCCGCTGCTTCGATAATTTCGATATCGCTGTACTCTTCCAATACAACGGACAAACCCCGTCGGAAGATGGGGTCATCTTCTATGAGAAAGAGCTTAATCGTTTCTGAGGTCATTTTTGTTTTACCTTAGCGCGAGCCAAATAATAACTATTTAATAGAAGAATGTTATAAATATTTGTTTTTACATCCACGATATAACTCCATATACAGATAAAATCTCAGCTTTTTGTCAATATAACGTTACTAACAGACAAGAGAGATCGGCAATTTTGCTTCCAGATAAGAATGAAAAAAAATTAAGTAAAATTTAATTAATTCATTACAAGAGATTGCAATTTTCTCATTAATGAGTCTAGAACGAGTTAATCTAACAATCATAAGGACTTAATTTGCCCTTAACTCAAACTTGTTGACTCGCACTGACTGTAGAGCCACTTCGGGGCAAAGCAAGAGGAGGAATAAAGACTCAAGAAAGAACGCGCACTTCTCAGATCTCAAATAAATTATGAAGGATAAAATCTCAAAGATGAGTAAATTCATCGCCAGTTATTCAGGGTTTGAATCCCCTATCTATCACTTTAGGCGTACTAGATAGCGCGGGATCGTTATCCTCATTCCTAATCCTTTATCCTTCATCCCTCCTTTTAAATCTCTCCTTCACCTTGTTTGCACAGCAGTGTCAGCTAGTGACATATTTCCATTTTGGGGATCGATATATGAATAAAAAAGCCTTAGAAAACACCCGTAATGTTGCCATTGTTGGCCCTTATTCTGGTGGTAAAACGACTTTACTTGAAAGTTTGCTATTTGTTACAGGTTCTATTTCCCGTAAAGGCAGCATCAAAGAAGGCAATACCGTTGGTGACAGTGCAGCAGAAGCACGAACTCGCCAGATGAGCGTAGAAGTATCTGCCGCCAGTACTAAGTATAATGATATTAACTTTACATTTCTTGACTGTCCTGGTTCGATCGAATTTGCCCAAGAAACTTATAACGCTTTGGTAGGAGCAGGAGCAGCTATAGTTGTTTGCGAGCCAGTAGTCGATCGAGTTTTAACTTTAGCTCCCTTATTTAAATTTCTCGACGATTGGGAAATTCCCCATCTAGTATTAATTAACAAGATGGATAAGTCTAAAAACGGCTATATGGAGGTTCTCCACGCTCTCCAAGAGGTCTCTAGCCGTCCCTTAGTTCCCCAGCAATATCCCATTCGCCAAGGACAAGATTTAGTTGGCTATATCGATCTGGTCACAGAACAAGCCTATCACTACCATTCAGGAAGTCCTGCCGATCCAGTTCCCCTTCCTTCTCACCTCCAGGAAGAAGAAAAAATAGCACGGGATGAAATGCTCGAAACCCTTGCTGATTTTGACGACCATCTTCTAGAAGAATTAATTGAAGAAGTAGAACCTCCTAAGGAAGAGATTCTCAAAGATTTAAAACAGGATCTCAGCGCAGATCTTATCGTTCCTGTATTTCTAGGCATTGCCGATCGCGATTACGGCATTCGTCCTCTATTAGATGCTTTAATTAAAGAAGCTCCAGCCCCAGCCCTTACCTCCCACCGTCGAGGACTGAAACCACAAGCTGAAGAGGAGACAATAGCACAAGTTTTAAAAACATTTTTTACTCCCCAAGGAGGACGACTTTCTTTAGTTCGCGTATGGCAAGGCAAACTTACTGACGGCATGGTACTAAATGGGGTTCGTGCTGGCGGTATCTATCAGATGAAAGGTCAACAACAAGAGTATACCAATTTAGCTTTAGGTGGAGATATTGTTGCCATCGGTCGCTTAGATGGCATTCAAACTGGCGATACTATAAGCAACTTCGATAAGAAAGTTAAGCAATTACCGAAAGCACAACAACTAGAACCACTCTATGCCCTGGCACTGGCTGCAGAAAATCGTAAAGATGAAGTTAAGCTAAGCGGTGCTTTGACTAAACTTATTGAGGAAGATCCTTCCTTATCCTGGGAACAACACGGGGATACTAAAGAAGTAATTCTGTGGGGACAGGGGGAAATTCACCTGCAAGTTGCTTTAGATCGACTGCGTCGCAAGTATAACTTGCCCATGACCACTCATTTACCCCAAGTACCTTATAAAGAAACTATTCGCCAAACTACTAGCTCCCACGGTCGCTACAAGCACCAAACAGGGGGTCACGGTGCTTATGGAGATGTTTATCTCGATATTAAACCTCGATCGCGAGGTGAGGGTTTCTCTTTCCACGAAACTATAGTCGGTGGTGTAGTACCGAAACAGTATATTCCAGGAGTAGAAGTTGGAGTGCGAGAATATCTACAACACGGACCATTAGGTTTCCCTGTGGTAGATGTAGATGTTACTTTGACTAATGGCTCTTATCACTCGGTTGATAGTTCCGAACAGGCATTTAAGCAAGCAGCGCGTATTGCCATGAGTGAGGGTATGCCACAATGTAAACCCGTCTTGCTCGAACCTATTCTTTCAATTAAAGTTTCTGCACCTTCAGAGTTTACCTCTAAGGTGCTACAGCTTATTAGCGGACGACGAGGACAAATTCTAGGTTACGAAACACTTGATGGCTGGAAAGGCTGGGATCGCACCTTCGCTCATTTACCTCAAGCAGAAATGCACGATTTTATAGTTGAGTTGCGATCGCTTACTCTTGGGGTTGGTTTCTTTATTTGGCAATACGATCGCCTGCAAGAAGTTCCTGAAAAGCTTACAGCTAAAGTCTTGGGAACTAGTGGTAATGGCAACGGTAATGGGAATGGTCGATAGTCAATTTTTCTAAGTCTACTTTCTGCAGTTTTTGGGAGAGGGAGAGGGGGAGATGTGGAGATGGGGCAAACAAATAGCTAACAGCCAACAGCCAAATACTTCCCACACCTCTCACAAGATAGCAATTAATTATATTGGCGTTGAGTTGTTAGGATATCTCGCTACGATTAGTTCGAGATCTACAATAAGACAAAAATATCTTCACTAAAATGTCAAGTAAAACTCTCAGATTAGACGATCGACTTTACGAGTACCTTCAATCTGTTTCTCTGCGGGAATCTGAAGTTTTGCAGCAGCTGCGAGAAGAAACAGCAAAATATCCCACCAGTCGAATGCAAATATCCCCCGAACAAGGGCAGTTTATGGCTTTATTGATAAAGTTAATTAGGGCAAAGAAAACTCTTGAAGTAGGAGTTTATACTGGTTACAGTGCTTTAGCAGTTGCTTTAGCCTTACCTACAGATGGGAAAGTAGTGGCTTGCGATATTAGTGAAGAATTTACGCCGATCGCTCGTCGCTATTGGGAAAAAGCTGGAGTTGCGAATAAAATTGACCTAAAAATCGCCCCAGCAATAGAAACTTTAGAAAAA